>Ga0315533_1000680_pt1 | contig 28012 bp, 34 predicted proteins | sample SalMarSW160130MG_FD_203081 | JGI IMG/M metagenome (GOLD analysis project Ga0315533, IMG submission 203081) | Salt marsh sediment microbial communities from the Plum Island Ecosystem LTER, Massachusetts, United States - Salt Marsh Sediment SW1601-30 ... | reverse complement strand
CGATAAGAGGGCAGTTCGGACATGAGCAGGGAGCCGCCCTGGCAGGCGGCATCTCCTTGGCTTATGGCGTATTCAGCTCTGAGTGGCCGGAAGAATCCCCTTCACCCGAATCCTGGGAAAACATTGCTTGCACTGATTGCCATTAACATCCATGGTGAGATGAGTGGCTCACATAACAGGTTTCCTTCAGAGCATTTAACAGATTAAAAGACTGGCCAAATGAATTATAAATTAAACCGGATATCACTTTTGATCCTTTTCCTGGCAGTTGTTTCCTGTTCCTCAGACAGCGGGATAAAGACCATGCCGTTTCATAATGACAGGCCGTTTATCCAGGACTACAGCATAAAATACATTGTTGCCGATGAAACTGTGCAATTATACAGTGTCGTATCTGACCGAAATGGATACATCCAGGTCTTATCCTCAGCGGGGTTATTGCGTCCTCGAGACGGACAGCTTTTATTTCCCGGAACAATGGTTAAAGATATCCAGTACAGGCCAACTTCTGATAAAAATATTGCAGGAATAAGTATGTACGATGATCAACTGGTTTATCTTGACGATAAATCAGTTTTCAGCAATGCCCGGGCAGGGAGGCTATTCTCAAAACACCACATGCCAGGGGCAAAAATTTTTGCAGGAGGCAGGGATTCCCTGTTTCTTATATCTGATGGCAAAAAGCTTAACCTTATTAAAGATTCAGAATTGTTATGGGAAGGAGTATCAGGAGATGAAGTGAAAGAGATAAAATATGACCCCTCGAATGATCGGTTCTGGATACTGGGCAAAGAAACCATAAGTTTTTTTTCACCCGTACAGGGAAAGGTTGAAGAAGTCATTAATAATAAAGGTATTACCTGTCATGAAGTTACATCAGGCGAATTAATTGCAGGCACATCTGACGGTTATTTTAAGATGAACAGTACAACCGGGCAACAGATTGGTGATGTTCAGAAGAAACTACCCTGGACCGAAATAACAGTAATCCGCGAAATTAACAGCAATATCTGGTTTGGATCCACCCGTGGAGCTTTTATGCTTCGTAACGATGGCCGGTTCAATTATTATGCATCAGAGCGCTGGTTGCCGTCAGATTCTGTTCTGGATATTGCCGGGGGACCTGAGAACTCTGTCCTTATTCTTACTGATAAGGGATTGGCAAAGATCTGTTTTAAGGAGATGACGCTATATGAAAAGGCAATGTTCTTTGAAAAGCAGGTACGTGAACGTCACATAAGGCATGGATTCAATGCAACAGTTACGGGAATGGAGAAGGGTGATGTAACAACCGGCAGGCTGGCAGATTCTGACAATGATGGTCTGTGGACATCCATGTATCTTGCAGGTCAGGCATTCCGGTATGCCGTGACCCGGGAGGAAGAGGCTTTGCAAAATATCAGGGAATCGCTTGATGCAATGGAACGTTTATACACCATAAATACGGTTCCTGGGTTCCCTTCACGTTCGTTCGAGCGGCGGGGTTATAAATATGAGGACAAGCCGTGGCGAAGGGCGGAGGATCCCGAATGGGACTGGAAATCAACCACAAGCAGCGATGAAGCCATAGGTCATATTTTTGCGTTCGGAGTTATTGCAGAGCTGATTGACATAACTGACCTTAGAGAAAAAGCAATAAGGCTCATTGATACCCTGATGTCGTATGTGGTTAAAAATAATTTTTATCTGATCGACTGGAACGGGGAGCCGACATTATGGGGTAAGTGGAATCCTGATTATGTGAATGCCCGTCCTGTAATGGTAGGCGACCGCAAACTCAATTCATCGAATATTATCGGTATGCTGCAGACAGCTTATCATTTTACCGGGAAGGAAAAATACAGGGATGCAGCATTTTATCTTATGAATGAGCACGGGTACCTGGAAAACCTGATGAGACCAATGAGGGAAATAGGGCGTGCTACTGAAGATGCTGACGACTGGAGCAGAATGTTGTCAGACGCATGGAACCATTCGGATGATGAAATGTACTATTGCGGTTACTGGGGATTATACAGGTATGCTTTTAACGATACCCTTAAGTCAAAATACAGGGAGGCAATTATTGATCACTGGGAAATTGAAAGAGCTGAAAAGGAAGGACTCTGGAACATCATGACAGCCCTTACGGGGGTCAGCGATTTTGATCTTGAAGAAGCAATATGGTATCTTCAGGAGTACCCGCTTGATTTAATAAACTGGTCAGTTAAAAACAGTCATCGTCAGGATATTGAACAGATTGAACCCAATTTCAGGGGGCAGACCATAAAAGAGGTGCTCCCTCCCGATGAGCTTCGTATTGCCAGGCACAACGCAAACCGCTTTGATCTCGATGGAACCGGGGCCGGAAAATCAGAATACACTGCCGGGGATATCTGGTTGCTGCCATACTGGATCGGACGATATCTGGAAGTAATAAGATAATCCGTAAAATAACCAGGGAAGTGGTATTTCTAGAGACTGAATTTCAGCTTTGCTAAATACTTCTTTGCCCGTGCCGTTTCATGACCTCTTTCCAGGTGGTTATGATTATACCATTATCTTCAAAGAATTTCTGTACTACGGGATCAGAAAATAACTGAGCTTCCCATACACGCTGCTGCCACGAATTTGTGATTGTTTTCAGATTTTCGGTTTCAACAGAAGGATGAAAAATAATCTCTGTCAATCCGGGATCCAGGGAGTTTAGCAAAGCAAAAAAATTAGTCCTTTTATCTTCGTACGACTTGCCGTCAGGTACACTGGAGAAATTATCCAGCTTTGGCAAGGTGTATTGATTTAATAGTTCCACCACATCATCCGTAATAGGATAGCCCTCTTTCCTGAAATTTTCTGCTATTAAGGAATCGGAAAGGTCGATTGCATTTGCAGGCGTATTATATTCTTCTGCTATTTTCAGAAAAACCTTCAGATATTCAATAGAACCGTACAGGGTTCCCATATGGGTATCGATATGAGTAGGAGCGTAGCCCATCGCCAGTACCTTGTCAATCTGAGCACGAACTTCTGTTTCAACTTCTTCAGCAGAAGCATGCATAACCACATCGGGGACATCATGCCACATTTTTCCCTCGGGATCAATCAGCCCTGCGACTTTTGTGGAATCGCTTACCGGCCCCCAGCGATAACTTTTCCATTCGCTGGTTAGTGTAAGATGGACTTATTTCACCTTAATTGTATCAATTACCAATTAATAGGATTTAACGTAATATTTCTATTGTTCAGATATTTAGCTAATATTGTTAATAACTTTTATTAAACATTATTAAGATAGATTAACAAATTGTTGTAGATTTGTTGGAGATTTTTATTCGAAGTACTAATAGGACTAAAGTTTATAAGTTATGGAAACACAAATTATGTTTGAGATACGAAGGAATCACGCTATTCTCCTTTATGAATCAATGAAACTAAGAGAATTATTAGAGCAAATAGAACTTAGTTTTACTGTAGTTGCGACTGAAACCAGTGCAATATGGATAAACCCTGACGACCCTAAACCAGTAGGATTTGAAAACGGTACAATATTCCATATATCAGAAAAAGTAAAAAAAGATGGGCAACCCTTCAAACATTATAAGCGGAATAGGTTAAAATTTTTGATTCTTGATAATAAAAAACTTGTAGTTTATGATTGCCCAAACTAATAATTTATAAGCTATGGCAACAATACGATTTCTTCAGTATTCAAAAATCAAAGGTAAGCTGGCACCTCTTTACTTAAGGCTTTCTGCAGGCCGGGGAGCTGATATCATTGTAAAGACCGGTGAAACTATTTACCCTGAACTATGGAACTATAAGAAGCAAACTATTAACCTGAGGATTCTCAGTAAAAAGGAACAGGAGCTAAAGGATACGCTGATTGAATTATCTAAATACGTAGATAAGGAAGTAAATAATTCCTTTGGTGAATTATCCAAAGAATGGTTAACAGAAGTTATTTACAGATTCCACAATAAGAAGTCTTCCGATGCTGAAAGCTTCATGCAATATATTGAAAGGTTTATCAAAGAAGCTGAAGCAGGAACACGCAAAAATGAAAACCTGATGAACCTATCGGAAGGAACATTAACTAACCTCAGGGCTTTTAAAAATCAAATAATCAATTACCAGGTCGAAAGGACAAAAGAGCGTAAACGGCCTATTAAGGTAGATTTTGAAAATGTTAACATAGATTTTTACAACGATTTTGTTTCTTATCTGTCAGATCAGGGATATGCACAAAACACAATCGGGAAGCATGTTAAAACACTAAAAATGTTCATGTCAAAATCATTGGAAGAAAAACTACATACTAACAGGGATTTTCAATTTCGATCCTTCAAAGGAATATCAAAGAAATCATTTAACATTTATCTGACTGAAGCAGAACTGGACAAAATCTATAATAAAGAATTGTCACCCGAATTGGATCGGTCAAGGGATGCGTTTTTAGTATTATGTGAAACAGGATTAAGAGTCAGCGACTATAAAAAGATTAATGTCAGTATTCACATCGGGGAAGATGGTATTAAGCTGATACACCTCAGTCAGGAAAAAACAGACGGTGAAGTTGTTATACCTGTATCAGCAAGGTTGCAAAAGATATTAGATAAATACAACGGTACTCTGCCAAAGGTACATGATGTGTATATAAACAGGGATATAAAAAAAGTTGCTGAGATGTGCGGAATTAATGAGGTACTGAGATGGAATGAAAAGAAGCTGGGTAAAAGTTACGAAAAGACCTGTAAGAAATGGGAAAAGATCAGTTGTCATACCGGCCGGAGAACATTCTGTACAAATGCATTCCTGGCAGGAATACCTACTGTTTCAATTATGCAAATATCCGGCCATTCAACGGAGACTAATTTTTTGAAGTATATCAAAATATCAAAAGAAGAGAACGCCCGGAAGCTGGCAGAACATCAGTTTTTCAATAACTTAAAAGTAGTGTGAGATGGAAAAATATACTTTTCAGGACTGGCTGGATGGTGAACATCGTCTAATTTTTCGCAAACCGTTGTATGTGCTTTATCATTACAATCTGATTTCAGAAGAGGATTACGAAAAAATCACAAAATGCCAGGAAGAGGCTCATGATATTATAGTTGAATGTTTATTTGAGACATTAATCCAGGAGTTTTCGGAAACTTATGAAAATACCCCTTATAAAGCAGATTTTCTTGAAAATGAAATTAAACTACTTCAAGAAACAATGAATGAACAAGCAGATAACATGAATCATATTCTAAGTGGCAATAAGGATTTTTATAAAATAACGGGACAGCAATATCATGAAATAATGGATGACGGGCCGGTTTGTCTTAGTTCGAATGAGTCAATGAAGTTAATTGCAGGATATAGATATTTGAAATGGTTAGAATGTTTTAAAGATAATGCGAAACCCCCTCATAAAGAGACATTAAAAATATCCATAAGGCGTGCGGTCGCATTTTGTATTTATATATTATACGATTCCGAAAAATATGATATACTGGATATGAGGCAAAGCACCATTAAGGAAATTATAAATAACGACTTCAGCGATAATACAGGCAAACCATTAGCGGGAGTGCAGACAACTACTGATACATTACTTGGATTTAGGGCAAATGGCAGGCCTAAGGAAAAAGCATTATTTATATATGACGAATATGCAGATGGACGAAAGGGCTGGGAAAAGTTACCGGAAAATTTTGAGGAAATGATTAAAATGTTTCCGGATGACTATAATAAAGCATTAGAGCTATTGGAGAGGTTTAAATAAGTTAATTGGTTAGGGTGTGTAGTTAGGGGTAACCGTGAGGGTACCTCTTTTTTTTATGCTTTTCTTACGAAAAATTATTAAGATGAGCATAACAGAAATTCTTAAAAACAATCCAGACATGGCAGGAAACCTGAATGTCACAACTAACATTAATGATTTAAAGGAACTTGCAGAATTTTGTATCGAAAGGGGGCGTGAATCGAAAACTGAATCGAAACCTGAGACCTATTTAACACCTCAGGAGCTTGCCGATAAATTCAATGTTTCATTGGTCACTATTTGGAATTGGGATCGAAAAGGAATAACCAAACCAGTCAGGATCGGTAATGCCAAACGGTATAGATTATCCGATGTAGAAAAATTTTTACAGGAACGATAGCAATGAACGATCCCAAAAAACTCCGATTAAAGAGGCGTAGGCGGACCGCTTACAAAGGCATAATCTCTTTTGATAAAAAAGAAGAACAGGAAAAATTAAACAATACTGAGGCATCTTCCCTGGGCACCTATACTCAGGGTCTCTTTTTAAACCGGGGGAGATAGCCTCATCTTAAAAGAATGAGATATGAGTAAAGAAACATTTTATTTTTCGCACGATTACAATACACGATCCGATGAGAAGATAATAAAACTTCTCAGGAAATATGGAATGGCAGGTTATGGAATATTCTGGACAATTGTGGAGATGCTTTATAATAATGATAATTCTTTAAAAGTGGATTATGATGATTTAGCTTATGAATTGAGAATTGATGCAAAAATAATTAAAAGTATTATAAATGATTTTGGCCTGTTTGTTATGAATGATGGTTACTTCGGATCGGAAAGTATTGAAAGGAGATTGTCTGAAAGGGATAAAAGGTCTGAAATTGCCAGACAAAAAGCATTTAAGAGATGGCGAAAGGATGCTACAGCATCAGAAAACGATGCTACAGCATCAGAAAACGATGCTAACCCAATGCATAAAGGAAAGGAAAGGAAAGGAAAGGATAAGAAAAGGATATTTATACCACCGACAATAGATGAAGTAAAAATCTTTTTTGCAGAAAAAGGATATACAGAAGAGGGAGCGATAAAAGCATTCAATCATTATGCATTAGCAAACTGGCATGATACAAACGGGAAACAGGTTTTAAATTGGAAACAGAAAATGAATACCAACTGGTTTGATGATAAAAATAAAATTTCCACAAATGAACATAAACCAATGATGCCATGAAAATACAATCTTCAAATACTAAGCAGATTTATAACTATGAACCAAATGGAGAACGTACCATTTGTCCCGAATGTTCTCATCTACGTAAAAAGAAATCGGATAAGTGCCTGGCATGGGATAAAAAGGAGAACCGGGGTTACTGTCATAATTGCCTGACCGCATTCTTTGAATACCGGCCACATGAAGCGAAACAATATATCTGTCCTGAATGGTCAAACAAAACTGACTTATCAGACAAAGCAGTCAAATATTTCGAAAGTAGAATGATCTCGCAGACTGTTTTAAATAAAATGAGGGTTTATTCAGATGTAGAATATATGCCACAATTCAATAAAGAAGTTGATGTTATATGCTTCCCTTATTTCCTTAATGGTAAGCTGATTAATATTAAATACCGGGGGCCAAATAAGAGCTTTAAACTTGTTTCCGGTGCAGAGTTGATATTCTGGAATCTTGATTGTTTGTCGAGGTTTGATGAGGTTGCTATTGTCGAAGGCGAAATTGACGCATTAACATTTATCCAGGCAGGATTTGAGAATACTATTTCAGTACCAAATGGAGCAAATAAAAATCTTGAATACCTGGATTCCTGTATTGAAATGTTTGCAGGGATTAAGAAGATTTATATTGCAACCGATCAGGATACCAAAGGTATTGAGTTACGAGATGAGCTTATCAGGCGGTTAGGTGCTGAACGGTGTTATATTGTTTCATTCAAAGACTGTAAGGATCCAAATGAATACCTGTTAAAATATGGTGATGCTATAAAAGATGTTATTAGTAACGCGGTTCCGGTACCAGTCAAGGGAATCATTGAAGCCGGTAATATATATGCTGAGATCAGGACTCTTTGGGAGCAAGGGATACAGCAAGGCAGGCTAATCGATCAAAATATCATTGATGAATATATCTCCTGGGAGACAGGTCGTCTTGCTATTGTGACAGGGGTTCCTTCATCCGGCAAATCTGAATTTGTTGATTATTTGGTCTGCAAGCTGAATGTTAAATATGGATGGAAGGCTGCATTTTTCACTCCGGAAAATTATCCTTTGAAATTTCATTATTCAAAGCTGTTTGAAAAACTTATAGGTAAAAAATTCAGTCAGAATACTACCGATGAAATTGAATGGGCTCTGGCTTATGATTATATCCGGCAAAACTTCTTTTATATTCTCAATGAAGAAGATTTTACTGTCAAAAGCATTTTAGATTCAGCCAGGATACTTGTTAAAACGAGAGGGATAAAGGTTGTTGTTATTGATCCTTATAACAAGCTGGAACATAAATACACTGATTCTGAAACGCAATATATAAGCAAGTTTCTTGATCAATTAATTCTTTTTGCAAAGATGAATGATGTACTTGTTTTTCTTGTGGCACATCCCAAGAAGATGAATAAAACAAATGGCAAAACAGAGGTTCCTTCACTTTATGATATTTCAGGATCAGCAAATTTCTATAATAAAACAGATTACGGTATTACGGTTCATCGTAAAACAGATGATCAGAATGTAATGCTTAATGAAATTGAAGTTTATTTTCAGAAAATCAAATACAAGCATCTGGGGAAGCAAGGTATAATTTCATTGAATTATGATTATATAACCGGACGCTTCAATCAGTCAGGGAATGATAATAGTAACTGGCTCATAAATCAGGAATTAATTAAAGATGTGCCTGTTGAATTAGAATTAATAATGAAAAATACAGATGCACCATTTTAAAAATGAAAACTAACGATATACAAATTAAGGAAACATTTGATTTTTTATATCTCAATGAAAGATGCTTGTCTGCAAGCCAGTTTGATTTTATCCAGGGGTTAAAGAAATACTATAGGCAGAACAAATGTTTAAGTGAAAAACAGGCCAGGGCATTATTTGAAATTCGGAAATATTTAAACATTGATGAACCGATTCGAATGACAGGTAAACAATATTAGAAATATTTATTAATCAAATATTTACAAAAATGAAAACAAAAGTTAAAACGAAACAGGCTCCAAAGAAGAGCATCGTTAAACCGGCATTAAAGACCGCAACGCATGTGAAGAGCTCATTAAAGGCAGCATCAAAATTTAAAAAATAAAATTACAATTATGAAAACGAAAAAGAAAATTGAAATGGTGGACGGTTACAAAAATCGTAAATTCACGCTCTGCATGAACATTGATAACGCACCCTTCCAATATCCGGGTATTGTTATCGAATCCTATGGTACTCTTTGCCTGGTCAGGGAGGAAAAAGCTTACACAGAAGGTAGATTTGATCACTATGGTATTTATAGGGTGGTAAAAAACAGCAAAGATGAGGAAACCCTGAGCGATCTCATGATCGATTATGGTAAAGATGATGATGTTTTCCCTGTTTATGGAGCGCCTGAACTCGAGGTCAGAGCAAAATTTGCTGATATAGTCGCACAAAAAAAACTTAAAGAATCAGAGGATCAGTTGAGGACTGAGCGCCTGGTGCTGGAACAGAAAGAGAAACGGAAAACGGAAGAGTTAAGGACTATAAATTCCGGATTTATTAATTTGAAATTGTCAGAAGCCAATATCGAATTAAAGGAATTAACAGAAGGACAATTAGTCAGTGAATTGTTTGTAACAGATAAAAAAGTACGAAATCTTGCAATAGATATTGTCGTTTTGGAAAAATTAAAACTTACAATTTAAATTTACAGTAATGAGTAAAAAAAATATCGCCTTGGAGATAGACAATAAGTCATACAGAGACCCCGTGACAGGGATATTATACCCGAATAAGACGGCATACGAATTGCAGCAGAAGCTTATTAAAACGAGCTCGAGCAAGTACGAAACCGTACCATATACTGACCCTGAGACCAAGGTAAAGTATAAGAGTAAATCGGAATACGATTATCAGATATTCTTAGCGGGTGGTTTAACCCAAGCGCAATATAATAACTCAAAATTAAACGCCATGGCTCGTGAAAAAGAAATTGAAGATGCATACCGGGAATTAGAGCAGGATAAAGGAAGGATCGATTACGAACGATTTACAGGGAAACGCCTTCGCAAATGAAAACAAGCATGCAGGAAAAGAAAAAAACTAAGGCACCAACTAATCAAAAAATGGTATATGCCGCATTCTCTGATTTATTAGAGGAGTTGGCAAAAGAGAAAATGGCAAACGTAGAGGAAAACAGAAAAATGCAACTTTTAAAGAAAGTCAGGGCCGGACAGCGGCGATGCATCAGTCTGGAAAAGAGATATCAGAAGTTAAGGCCCTTTCTTTCTGAAGCAGAACGGATGAGACTTGATGAGTATTCAGGCTGGTTTGAACACCAGGATAATTAGAGACGCAACCAATATGGAAACAAGGGTTTGTAATAAATGTAACCAGTCATTACCGATTAAACAATTCAGTAAACGCCGGCAAAGATCAAAGACAGACGGTCACTGGATTAACGGTTATTACGGGCAATGCCGGAATTGTATCGCTGAACGTAAAGCAGCATGGCGTAAGGCACACCCGGACTATATGAAAGAATACCACGAGAAGCATAAGGTCTTAAAGGATAAGATAGCTAAGACTTGTCCGTATTGTGGTAAAGTCTTTGAGACTAATAAGCCTAATCAAGTACGTTGCAAAAAGGACTGCAAACCATTGACACCTATCAGAGAGTTAAAAGCCTATCTTAAGAATCATCCTGATATTATCAGAAAAGAGTTTTTCAAAGAAAGATATAAAGCCAGGTATAAAGGACGTTACGCTGGTCGGTACAAAGAGAAAGCTCGACAATACAGGATTAACCACAAGGAACAAATCAGGGAGCGGAAAAGAGTATGCAGGGCAAAGAAACGGGCAAGAGATATTATCACATAATCATCACATAAGCCTAAGGGGGTGTCTGCAATTTATTAAGGCACCGACCCAAACCACGTGGCTACCGTGTTTACACGGACGGCAAAAAATTCAAAAATTGCGAGTTGCGAAATTGCGACTCGACTGAATTAGTGAATGTTATATATGGCGATGCGAGTCACAAAAATGTGACTCGTCTGATTTTATTCATGCTCTTGCACTTACAAGGGAAATTGAACCGATAGGTGAAAAGCGGACTTCGTTTAATACCAGCGTTTTAGCAGATACGTATCCTTCATTAATCAAAGTTGTAAAGGGAGGGTCAATAAGTTTTGTTCAACAAGGTACTTGGTTCCATGAAGATGAGATATCAAAAAGGGCCTGCCTCCTCTACTTTTCCCCAAAATTATCGTATTGAAAAATATGGATTCAGTGAGAATCAGGACTATGTTAGTTTTACTGAAAATTCAGTAAAACCTCTTGGAGGAAGACCCTCACAGGAGTTCTGCCGTTATGATATTCTTCATAACGGATAATTCGGAGATATAATCCAAATTTGGATTATCGCCAAAATTGGCGTTATCTCCGCTTTCATTGATAATCATTATCTTAGAACCCATCAGATGAGACCATAACGATTCGTGAGGGTCTTGAATGTCAGATAATTATAAAGGGGTGTTACAACATCTCTTATTGTTGCAGAAGTATTTGGCAAAAGACATGCTGATGTTTTACGTGATATTGAGCAATTATCATGTAGCCAAGATTTTAGAGAACTCAATTTTGAGTTATCCTCCTATGTTAGCGAACAGGGTAAATCATTGCCCATGTATGAAATAACCAAGGATGGCTTCTCATTTCTCGTAATGGGTTATACAGGCGAAAAGGCCGCCTGGTTCAAAGAACGGCTCACCCGAATTTAATATCGCCAATTTTGGCGTTATCTCTTATCATGATTCAATGAACAGAGAACGAAAGGTTTCCGAGTCACAAAAATGTGACTCGTCTGATTTATTAATAGTTAACTATGGTGATGATAGTCCTGGTACTTGGATGTATGAGGCTATTTCCGCTTCTCAAAAATGCGAAGCGGCTGATTTTCGTTTTATAACAATTGCATAAACCGGCCTAAAGAGGGGGGTATTGCGGTATTACCCGGCCCGGGATCGTGCCTTACATCGCACCTGTGGAGGCCGGTTTTTGATAATTTGGGGCAGATACGGGGTAAATTAGTAGAATCTGCTATTTTGCCGTTTTAAAGCGATTACAGGCACTTTGGTTATAAAGTAAGTAAATACTCCTACTCAGGAGCGATATTCAAAAAGATAGTACTTAAACAAGCAAATTGGGGCATTAATCGCAAGCACAACTGATTTGCTAAATGTTGTAGGATTGTTGGAGATAGGAGGCAAAGAAAAAACCGCAACTTATTGATTTATATATATGTTACGGTTTTATGAGGCGGTGTAAGATGGACTCCAATGTCGGGCGATTTTTGTTTCTTTGCCCATTCAATAAGATCATCAGCGTAAGGACAGGGTACCATTACTGCAGCCGACTGTAAATTTCCGTTCTCAAAATAATGCCGGGTTGCAATATTAGCTTCATCACACATCCCGGCGTCATCAATATGAAGAAGTATTACCTTCTTACCGGCAGGAAAACCAAGCTTTTCAGCGTTGGTGATTTTATTATCAGAGACACATGTCGTTATTACCAGGGTCATCGCCAGAACTGACCACCACAGCAAAATGGATGTATTATTATTCGTTTTCATATCATAAGGTTTTACACAGGTTTAGATACAATCAGATAATCAAAAATAGTAAAATCAGGAGAAAAGGATATTCCTGATAAATTCAAAGAGCTTATTCTCCTTTTCCTGTCAGGAGCTTTTCATCCCTGGTTGTATTGATCCTGAATAATTTGAAGATATCAACCACTAATATTGGTATGAGCGACATTAATACCACTGCAAGCCAGTGTTGCCCGTCCAGTGCTGTCAGGCTGAAAGCCTCACGCACCTGGGGGATAAGCAGCACTATCAGGGCCAGACCTGCAGAAGCAATGATGGCTGCGATAAGCGGTTTATTTCTCAACGGATTTATTGCCAGTGACGACCTGGTGTTTGAATGAAGGTTCCGGACATGGATTAGTTGAGCAAACATGAGAGTGGTAAAGGCCATTGTCTGACCCAGGGTTTCTCCTCCTTCGTGCAGGCCGATAGCATAAGCTAAAAGAGCGATAGCGCCGATCATTATACCCTGGTACATTATTCTCCATACCATACCTTTTGTCATAAATCCTCTTTTTGAATTACGCGGTTCTCTGTTCATAATACCTTTTTCTGCAGGATCAACACTGAGTGCAAGTGCAGGCAGGCTGTCTGTTACCAGGTTAACCCAGAGGATATGGATGGGCAGCAGAGCGATTCCCATATTGAATATTGAGGTGATAAGCAGGAGAAAAATTTCGCCTATGTTAGTTGAGAGAAGGTATTGAATGGCTTTCAGTATATTATCATAGATCCTTCTGCCTTCTTCAACGGCTGACACGATGGTCGCAAAATTGTCATCCGTGAGAACCATATCAGCGGCACCTTTTGCCACATCGGTACCGACGATCCCCATTGCAGCACCAATATCAGCCTGTTTGAGAGCAGGGGCATCATTAACTCCGTCGCCGGTCATAGCAACAACTTCATCGTGCTTCTGCCAGGCCTTTACAATGCGGACCTTATGTTCAGGGTCCACCCTTGCGTAAACGGAGTACCTGGCCACGTTCTCACTTAACTCTTCTTCGCTTAGTTTTTCCAGTTGGGCACCTGTGATGGCAAGATCTCCTTCCCTGTATATTCTGATCTCGCGGGCAATTGCCATGGCTGTGCTTTTATGATCGCCGGTTATCATTACAGGGCGGATGCCTGCTGTGCTGCATTTGGCTATAGCATCGATAACCTCGGGTCTGGCAGGATCGATCATCCCGAGCATACCAATGAAAATGAGATCGTTTTCCAGCTCTTCTATTGTTGCATGTTGCGGTGCTTCTGTCAGCTCCTTGTAAGCCATAGCCAGGACACGCAAGGCTGAATGTGCCATTGTTTCATTGGCATTTCGGATCTTTTCTATGTCATCTGATGTAATGGACCGGATCTTTCCGTTAATGATTATTCTGTTGCATACACTCAGAATCTCTTCGAGACCTCCTTTAACATTTACCCGCGTACTCTTGCCGGACATCCTGTTAACCGTGGTCATTCTTTTACGTTCAGAATCAAACGGGATCTCTGCCACTCGCGGGTGGGTCTTTTCAATATTATCTTTGTTTAAACCATACAAAACTCCAAAATCGAGCAGTGCCGTTTCAGTAGGGTCACCGGCAAATTCAGCCTTACCGTCCTCATTTACCACTTGCTGTGCGTCAGCACATAAGACAGAGATTGACAGGAGTCTCTTTTCCTCGTCATTGAGGACACTGGCGGGAGCAGCTCTGTTGACCACATCTTTTTTATGATTAACATAAGCCTCTGCAACCTCCATTTTATTCTGGGTGAGGGTTCCGGTTTTATCAGAGCAGATAACTGAAGCACTGCCGAGTGTCTCGACTGAAGGCAGGTTACGGATTATAGCATTTCTTTTGACCATGCGCTGTACACCGATAGCCAGTACTACTGTTGAGACAGCCGGAAGACCTTCAGGAATGGCCGCAACGGCAAGACTGACAGCTGTCATAAACATTCTTAATATAGAATTGCCATATAATACACCAACCAGAAAAATTACTGCGCAGATGATCAGCGCCGCCATACCCAGTATCTTGCCAAGCTGTTCAAGACGCCGGCTCATAGGTGTTTCAGTATCTGCCGTTTGTTGCAGCATATCTGCTATTTTGCCTACCTCGGTTTTCATACCTGTTGCCACAACTACACCACGACCCCGGCCATAAGTGACCATACCACTGGAAAAAGCCATATTGGTTCGATCACCAAGCGCTATATCATCACCTGGTAACGTGTCAGTCTGCTTGTCCACAGGAACAGACTCTCCTGTCAGGGCAGATTCCTGGATTTTAAGATTGATTGCTTCAATAAGCCTCAGATCAGCAGGGATGATGGCACCTGTTTCAAGAACTACAATGTCTCCCGGCACAAGTTCCATCGTGGGGATCTCTGTTATAGCCCCACCGCGTAAAACCATGGTTTCAGGTGCAGCCAGGTTTTTCAGAGCCTCCAGGGATGATTCTGCCTTTTGCTCCTGGAAAGCTCCCACAAATGCATTCAGGATCAGAATACCAAGAATTACAAATGTATCAAGTAATCCCTCGCCCTCCGTGAAACCTACAACTCCGGATATAGCTGCTGCGATCAGCAGGATTATGATCATGAAGCTCCTGAACTGAGCAATGAACATCTGAAGGAAGCTTTTCTTATGCTTTGACCTTAACTGGTTATATCCATACTCCTCCAGCCGCTGTTTGGCTTCTTCTGATGTCAGACCTGCTGTTTCAGTTGATTTGAAGTGAGTGAGTATTTCGTTAATACTCCGTTTATAAAAATGTGTCATGTAATATTATTAATTACTTCTGAACTAACTGATCCGGGATCAGTATCAAGAATTATCTGATAAGCAGTCTGCCGGGCGCCACGATTCGTCGAGGTTACAATCCAGTTGAACAGAGGATTATTGTCTGTCCCTGACGGATTTTCAAGATTGTTGCATTTAAGCTGAGTTACTTTAAAATAGGATGAGGTGTCTTTGATGCAGAATTGCAAAACCAATGCAGCCAGGATAAAAGTTAGAATTCTGTTCATAACCGGGATAGATAGTATTTATATTTGATGATCACTGATTCAGATCAGAAATAAAAATACTAATCCCCGTTGAATCTTTTATTCAAACGGAAATATTTCTTCAATTTTTACGTCAAACACCCTGGCAATGTCGTAAGCCAACTTTAGAGAAGGATTATATTTATTCTTCTCCAGAAAGACGATCGTCTCTCGCCTGACTTTCACCTTTTTTGCCAGATCCTCCTGGGTAAGCTTGTATCTTGCCCGGAACTCTTTTATCCTGTTATTCATTTCTGATACCTGTGAAGTTAAACACGAGCCAGCAAACAGCAAAAACAACAGCCATACCAAGCATCCCTGCACCAATAATAGTGTGAGTTTCATAATCAAGCCTGTCTGAGAAGTACATTATGACAAGCCAGAGGTAAAGTGAGATGTAATACGACAGGGAAGATGTTTTCTGCATCACTTTCTTTGATAATTCATCCTCAGGCGGTTCCCCTCTTTTTGCACTTGTCAGTCTCCTGATACCAATGAAAACTGCAAATGCCACCAAAAGGATTATAACACCAAAACCTGCAATATCAATTGGCTTGAAGTTGCCTGATGAGGGAAAAATCCACAGACCTAAAGAAGTAAGTATCAGTGCTGCTAAAATAAATACAATAATTGCTTTTTTCATCTTTTTAATCATTAGTTAAATAATTCTAACACAAAGTTAGAAATAAATAACATTAATTCCCAAATTTTTTTAAGGTTTTTTTAAAAATATTTGTAATAATTAAGGAGTGAAGTCCATAACTGGTTGATTTTTAGCATGTATTTCAGGCATGGTCGGCATATCGCCACCAGGCAGCAGTACCGGCAAATCCTGAAAAAGATGTAATTATCAGTATGAAATAACTAATAGCAGTTGGTTCGGGATTTCCGGGACCAGCAACTCCGCTGTAGAGTCCGGGAATTGTCCAGGGAAAGTAAGGAGTGATTCCTGTCATTCCCATAAAAATAAACTGAGTTATTATCATTATAAGAATAATAAACCCGATGGGAAGCAGGTATCCGCGGCTGATACAGGTAATTAATGCTACAGGAGTGCTGAGGAGTATTGTAAGCAGAGAGCATACAGTAAAGGTTAAAATATTCTCTGAAAAGGACACGGAAGTCCATCCATCTAGTTTTACAGCGAAACCTGCAAGTATGCCAACACCAAACAGGATAACGAGTAGCAGGATACTCCATAGAAATCCTATAATAAATTTTGCAAATACTATTCTGAAGCGCGAGACCGGTAAAGCAAGAATATCTTTGATTACCCTGTCGGAGTATTCTCTGCCAAAAATCCAGACAAGAACAATTCCGGGCCCAACGACACCCAGAACAAGAATAAGCTGCATTAATAATCCAAAGTAAGCAAGCCAGTTTGATTGACTGATAAGGGAAGCTTTAGTACTTAAAATTACAGAATTTCCTGCAATTTCAGGATGTTTTGCAATGAACATAAGGAAACCCATCATAAATGCAATAAACAGGAAGAAAACGATTGTGATCCAAAGCATTTTTGATTTCCAGACTTTCATAAATTCAGTGTATAATGCAGCGTAAAATTCTTTCATTTTCCACTTCCTTTCATATTGATCATTCTTAGAAAAAATGATTCAAGGTCTTCCTCCTCGACCTTAAGTAATGTTGGAGGGAATCCTGAATTTACCAGGAGAGTAACAATTTTTTCGGGATTAGAAATTGCCTCCTGTCCTGTAACTTCCAGAATGTCTTCTTCTGAAAAGGACGATACATAATCATGTTTTTCCAGGATATTCTTTGTACCAATCTGGTTATGTGTTTTTATTTGCAGGCACCTTTTCCTGAGTATTTCCATTTCATGAACAGATGACTCATGTATAAGAACTCCTTCATGAATTATACCGATCCGGGTCGCAAATTTCGATATTTCTCCCAGTATATGACTTGAAATAAATATTGTTACACCTTTGTTGAACGCAAGATCCTTAAGAAACTCTCGTATTTCCACAATACCTGCAGGATCTAAACCATTTGCAGGTTCATCCAGCAGGAGAATATCAGGATTATGAATCAGGGCTTTAGCAAGGCCCAGGCGCTGGGCGTTCCCTTGAGAGAGATGTTTGGCAATTACCTCACTATATTGCTCAAGGGCAAGGTTGTTTATGACTTTATCAACTGATCGAATATCCTTGATTAATCTCAGGCGCCTGATGATTTCAAGGTTTTCTCTTACTGTCAGATCCGGATATGAATATGGAATTTCAACAAGGTATCCTGTTTTTTTCCATAATGATGGATTTCCTGGGCTAACCTTAATTCCGTTCAGATAACATTTTCCTGATGTGGGAGACACTAATCCAAGAAGCATTCTTATGGTTGTTGTCTTCCCTGCACCATTAAGACCCAGGAAGCCGTAAATTTCCCCTTTCTTTACAGTAATTGTAACCCTGTCAACTGCTTTCAGTTTCCCAAAATGCTTCGAGAGATTTTCCGTTCTGATTACAGCATCCATTTATTGGTGGCTGGGGGCTGGATTTTTTATTTTTTCAGAAGATCGCGTATTTCTGACAGAAGCACCTGGTCTTTTGTCGGAGCTGGTGGAGCCGGAGGTGCTTCTTCCTCTTTCTTTTTGGCTGCGTTCATTGCTTTAACCAGTATAAAAACGGAAACAGCAATAATCAGGAAATCAATTGTCACCTGTATAAAGTTGCCATAATTCCATGTTACAGCCGGTACTGTTTCAGTTGCTGCTTTCATGACTACTTTCAGGTCCGTAAAGTTAACGCCACCCAGAAGTAATCCAATTGGAGGCATAAGAATATCACTAACTATTGATGCTACAATTTTGCCAAATGCAGCTCCAATGAATGATACCAACGGCCATATCGATCATATTGCCTTTCAGTGCGAAGGCTTTAAACTCGTCTAAAATTTTCATTTTGTCAGGTTTTAGTTATTAATATCAGAATTTATATGAAAATCCAACACTAAATATCTCCTTGAATTGTGTCCTTGATCCCGGTGCTCCCCCGGGTCAATAATACCGTTATCATTTCTGTCAATCGGGATCTTGATATTATCATCGTACAGGAGATGTGTGTTAAAGCTGACAGTACTATTTTGTGACCTCCTTAATATCGGCTTTAGGTGCATTCTTTTTTACTGACTCAATGCCGTTATCACGGCCACTTTCACTTTTGTAATTCTGACTTGTACCGATCACCTCTTTGTTGGTTGCAGTTATGGAGAACCGGAACATCTTCGATGGGGTTTTAGTTTTGACAACTCTTTTGGGATCAACAGCATTCTTCTTTACAGATTCTATTCCATTCATGCATGAAGCCTTACTTGTGTAACCTTCACTGCTGAGAATAGTCTGTCCGTTATCAGCTTTAAGACGAAAACGGAATTCATTTTTCTTTCCACTCTGATAAACTTCAAATTGTGCCATTTTTGTAAGGTTTTGATTATTAAAAGATTTGATAAATTAGGTACTAATCAAGTTAAAAGAAATATTTTTAAGAGATTATTTTTAAATTCTTTCCTGCCGGGAGTTTATTCTGGATTGGTAACTGGTCACCAACTTCCGGTTTAAGCGCAGAAATTATCTGTTCAGGCATAGAAAAAATTGCATTTTAACCTTATGATCCCAAATTTAGCATTTTTTAACGAATGTAATGCGAGGATTTAAAAGTTAATTACTTTTCCTGAATCCGCTTATTTAATGATTTATTAAAATCTAAAAGAAAATTTTGTAAGCATGAAAAATGATTCTCGGTTGGGTGGGAGGTAACACATCTGAATAACGTTGCGAATAGTATTTAAGTAAATTTCAGCTACTCAATAAAATTCTTTGCTTTCCATCAATAATATTAGTTTATAAAGCTTTAAATTGCACACAGAAGAATATATTTTCAGGTAATATAATCAGAGACATGGGGAAAAGAGAAGATTTTATTACGCATATTAATGAAGGCTATTCCTGCAAAGGGGATTTTATTGTTTTGGGTGGGGCTATGCTTGACCGCGAAACAACCGCCGGAACATTTGTTAAAGTACCTCTCAAGACAATGAACAGGCACGGACTTATTGCCGGGGCAACGGGTACAGGCAAGACCAAATCCCTGCAGGTTATTTCAGAACATCTTTCAGATAAGGGCGTCCCTGTACTGTTGATGGATGTAAAAGGAGACCTGAGTGGTATTGCCATGCCCGGAGAGGAGAAGTCATTCATTACCGAGAGACATGCAAAGATCGGATTACCCTATTCTGCAAAAGGGTTTCCTGTTGAATTATTGTCTCTTTCGCAGCAGGAAGGGGTAAGATTGAGGGCCACTATATCAGAGTTCGGACCCGTTCTTTTTTCCCGTATACTTGATCTGAATGATACTCAGGCTGGTATTTTGTCTGTTATTTTTAAATACTGCGACGACCATCACCTGCCATTGCTTGATATTAAGGATCTGAAAAAGATTATTCAATATGCCACTGAAGAAGGGAAGGCAGAATTTGAAGATGAATACGGCAGAATCTCAACTTCATCCACCGGGATAATTCTGCGTAAGATTATTGAGCTTGAGCAGCAGGATGCTGACCTTTTTTTCGGAGAACTTTCTTTTGATGTTTATGATCTGATGAGGCGCAACAGGAACGGGAGCGGCTATATAAATATAATCCGGCTGACCGATATACAGGACAGACCAAAGTTATTCTCAACATTCATGTTAAGCCTCCTGGCAGAGGTTTATAATCAGATGCCGGAAAAAGGTGATTCTGACAAACCTGAACTGGTCATTTTTATTGATGAGGCACATCTTATTTTCAATCAGGCAAGTAAAACACTTCTCGATCAGATTGAGAATATTGTAAAGCTTATCCGTTCCAAGGGTGTTGGTGTGTTTTTTGTTACCCAGAATCCGACGGATATACCCGGGGGAGTACTGGCCCAGCTTGGTCTGAAAGTGCAGCATGCACTGAGAGCTTTTACTGCCATTGACAGGAAAGCAATTAAGCTCACCGCGGAAAACTACCCTCTTTCGGATTTCTACAGAACAGATGAGATCATCACATCCCTGGGAACAGGAGAAGCCCTGGTGACTGCTTTAAATGAGAAGGGAATACCAACTCCACTTGCAGCCACAATGATGAGGGCTCCGATGAGCAGAATGGATATCTTGTCGCAGGCAGAGATAGATACTCTAAACAAAGGTTCTGACCTTGTACGGAAATACAGCCGGACCATTGACCGTGAGAGTGCTTATGAACTTCTCAGTACAAAAATCAAAGCCATTGAGAAGCAGGCAGCTGAAGAGGCAGCAAAAGAAGAGAGGGAGAAGGGGAGAAGAGATGAAGGGGTGAAAAAAACTTCACGGAAAACCTACACCCGAAGGAGATCTGCAACCAGCCCTGTGGTGAAAGTCCTTACCAGCGCCACCTTCATAAGGGGTGTAATGGGGATTCTGACAAAAGCAATGAAGAAATAATAACAAATAGCTGAGCTACTCTTTTACCGGTATTATTTTTTAAGTCTGACACTGTCAACCAGGTACTTTGAATCGCCCCGCCAGAAAATAACTCCGTTTTTCTCGATATAATGCACTATTACCGTTTCCCCCTGCAGTGTATCGAACCTGGGAACCAGCTCTGTGTTTGTTACAGAAAAGAAGAATTTTTCTAATGCAATGGCAACATTGGATGTGCTTGAAACACTGCTTAATATCATTTCTCCTTCGTAGGTCTTAAAGATTGTGCCTTTCTTCGAAAATTTTTGTAATAATCCGGTCCGGTAACCTTCACTGTACGTGTAGAAATATTTCCAGTAGATAAATGCAATAATAATTACTGCTAACAGTGTTAAAAACCATGAAAGTACTCTTTTGGTTTTTCTCACAAATGCCGTCCATCCGGTTGATTTGAAAAATGAAGATTCTGTTGCAGCCATGTTTTAACAAATTAAAATTATCAGGGTACTTTGTAAAAATCTGTTCTTAATATACTAATCCTTGAAGCCAGGTTTAACAAAGATAAAGTTAGTCTATTTCAAAGAAACTTATTACTGTTAGATAACATAAATTTATTATGGAAGGGCGTACAAAAGGTTTCTGTTTTTACCAGGAAGTAAAACCACAAGATCAATAAGATACTTATATAGCTAATGTGAGTAATCCGAATTAATGACCGGGAAGAGAGCGCCTGTTTCCTTTTGTAACCTTGATAATTTCCTCATCATCTCAACTTTCTTCTCCGGATATTTCTTAGCAAGATTATCTGTTTCTCCCGGGTCTGAATTAAGGTTATAGAGTTCAGTTTTCTCCTTATCGTAAAATTCTATCAGTTTCCATTCATCCATTCTGATTGCAGCTCCGGGGGTCCATGTACTTCCATGGTAATGAGGATAGTGCCAGAAGATAGCATCACGATCGGGCTCTTCCCCTTTTAGTAACAATGGGGAAAGATCTATTCCATCACAGTGTTGTTCAGGAAGAAGGGGCAGGGATGCCAGTCCGAGAATAGTCGGATAAAAGTCAGTACCAATTACAGGTGTATCGCTTTCTGTTCCTGGATTGATCCCTGGTCCGGAAATGATCAGGGGTACTCTTATACCTCCCTCATAGCACCATCCTTTTCCTGCTCTTAAGGGTCTGACTGATGTTGGTGCCACTCTGCCCGGCCTGAGTGTTGAAAGGCCTCCATTATCTGAGGTGAAAATGATGTAGGTGTTTTTATCAAGTCCCGTTTCTTCCAGAAATCTGATGATCCTTCCGACATTTTCATCAACTGGACTGATCATTGAAGCATATGCTGCGTTTACCTGGTTGATCAGAGTTGTCCCGTCATCTTCCTCGACAAGTACCGGATTGCCCTTTTCGCCAAGTTTCGTTTTTTTGTTTTCGAAATGGGAAATATATTTTTTATTTGCCTCGATAGGAGTATGAACGGCATAGAATGAAAGGTAAAGAAAGAATGGAGTGTCAATGTTTTCAGTAATGAACCTGACTGATTCATCAGTAAGTCTGTCAGTAAGATACTCACCTTCAGGACCATCACTTAGTTTTGGATTTTTATACGGGGAATAGTAACCACCAGGAGGCGACCCGATATTATAACCACCGATATTAATATCAAATCCCTGTTGTTCAGGGAGAAACTCTTCACCGCCAAGATGCCATTTACCCGCAAAGAAGGTTTTGTATCCGTGATCCTTAAGTGTTTCTGCAATTGTTTTTTCACTTAATGAAAGCTGATGATTGTCTTCGGGTCCTATCAGTCTCCTGTTTTGCGGATCATCGCCAGGAATCCAGTCGGTGATATTCAGACGTGTTGGATACTTGCCTGTCATGATCGATGCTCTTGAGGGGGATGATACAGGACAGGATGAGTAAGCATCTGTAAACCTTATACCCTGTGAAGCGAGCCTGTCGAGGTTTGGAGTTTCGTAGAAAGTACTGCCATAACAGCCAAGGTCGGTCCATCCCAGATCATCGACAAGGAAAAACACAAAATTTGGTTTGTTTTTGGCTTTATTGCACCCCGGAATGAATAGTGTGGAAGGAAGTAATAATCCGCATAAAATTGCCGGATATTTATTAATTCTGGTTCTGAAATGCATGAGAAGTATTTTTTCAGATTTCATTAATAATCCGGGTTATTTCTCAGTTGAGGTGCTTTTGCTATTTCAGCAGCAGGTATTGGCAGCCAATAGTTTTTTGTAATAAAAGTTCTCTGATCACATACATTTGTTGGATCGAGCCACCATTCAATGTTCCACCCCACGGACCAATTATACTTTGCCTTGTATCGAGCCCTGGGGCTATTATTTTTCCGTCAATGTCGTAAAAATGGCCGGTTTGAATTATTCCCACAGGGTCAAAAACTGCCACATCGGCCGGCCGGGATTGCCACCTGGCACCATGGTATAAAACAGAGGCATAAAAACGGGGCTCCCTGCCATTATATGGACTCATATTCGGATCAGCAGAAAGTTCTGCTGCTGTGGCTGCACGAAGGTATTGATCCCCGGGATTATATACATCCCACTGGAATGGAGTGCCATCAGCCATTTCAAAAGATCTTACTGCAGGTTCTGTCGGCTTATTATTTCCCAAATAGTGGTAACCCCAGGGACCGTACCACAAATTGGCCCTGTTCAGCTTGCCTCCGGTTGCCGGATATTGAATACCCCAGATGGTTTCGTCATTCCATGCTCCTTTCTGATTAAAGATATTGTAATAGTTATCTGAATAAGCTTTTATATCATTTTCTGTTAAAGGCGAAGGGGGATCATCTGTTGTTCCGGCTAATGCATAGGTTCCATAGGTTCCATCAATAATGGTTTTTTCTATATCCGAGAGGATAAAGTCCCTGGTTCTCTTCAATGATGATCTGTTAACAGACTCAAAGTTGCCTTCCAACTCGAAAGGCTTATCAGCCAGTATCACTCCTCCATATCCATAAAGCAGTTGAGCATAATCGTAAGCCCTGATAAAGTATGCTTCACCTTTCATTCGTGTTTCAAGAGCTTCATCCGCTGTTGTTACAGCAGGTACTTTATCAATATTGGCAATAAAAATATTGACATTCTGAATATTGCTGTAAAGAGCGTTCCAGTAAAGAAATCCTCCATAGGTAGTACTTGCAAAATAACCCATACGGTCTGACGCCAGAGTACCTTTCAGGAATCCCATGTTTGACGGACGGTGGATATCCCATAATTCATCAGTGCATGATGCAAGCAGGTCTTCACGCATGCCCAGACCATAACTGGAATGGCCTCCGATCATGTCGTAGCAGTGACCAAGATAAGCTTTTGCAAGATCAATATCCTCCCAGATGATCTCATTATTAAAATCAGTATGATCCTTCTGATCGAGGACATCGGTGCAGGCTCCTGCTGAAAACAACAACAGGATTGTTATCATATAAGTCAGAAGCTTTGACATGGGTTTGTTTGCCTCAAAAATGATATTGTATTTATTGGCATTACCATAAACCTGCTTGGCAATTTTTGAAAGATAATCGCCTTTCTTAACTGTATAAAACTGTTTTTCAGGTTGTGGTGGAGTAGCAACCTGAGCTATCTATTAGTTCAGAACCTCAAAGGAAATTCTTGCATTCACACGGAATTCGATAATTTTGTTCTCTTTTACCACCGCACTCATATCCTGGATATAAGCAGAGCGAATTCCTTTAACAGTCTTTGCTGCGGTTTTAACAGCAATACTTGTTGCATCTTCCCAGCTTTTTTCGGATGATGCCATGATCTCAATAACTTTTAATACGGCCATAATCTATCAATTTAAGGTTATTAATATGAATAAGAATGACTTTATTTAAAATAGAGTTTAGTTATTATTTTGTTAATCCTGTAATGTACAAAATAAATTTAGAACAAGAAGTGTTTTACTTTGTTCCGGATATTCTTTCTCCAATTGTTATCTTTACTTTAATATATGTAGACTCTGATTATTCACTGTTACACAGGATATAGAATTCACCAATGTTGTGGAGGCATCCGTTCCTGATTCAGATGTTTATTTCAAAGCATTTGATGCGGGGGCTAACGTTTTTGCTGGATATGAAATGGCAAACAGGATTTTTTTCCAGCTGAACACACAACTCGGATTGTTAAAAATCAATCCGGAGGATAAACGTATAACAAATGATGAAACATCAATAAAAAATACAGGTTTCGGTATTTCACTTGGATACCGGTTTTAATAACAGGATATTATTCTTTTGGAAAGGCTGTCTGTTCAGTTAACGACGGCTTTTTTTGCTTTCAGGAAAAATTATTCAGAAGGCTTAATTCCTCTTTTTTCCCTCATTTCTTTCCTTCCTAAAATGAAGAACAATACAACAGCAATGGCAAATATTAATACAAGAAGTTCCTGAATGTGGAAACTTTTTATGTAAATATAAATTACCGCAATTGCTGAAATGATACTTAATCCGAAATAAATTATTGCACGTGTATTCATGATTATTTAATTAAATACCTTTTGCATCTATGTGGACAATCAGTGAATGAAATTAATTATGATATTGAAGCTTTAATGGGCTTCTCTTTTAACAGAATGCCATTCATTGGATGAAATTCGGGGGGAACTCCAGGATAACCTGAATAAGAGAATTTTAATCCGTCATACATTGCTTTGAGTCTCACTGAGTTGTGTTTTTCATTGGGGTACAGTCCGGTTTTCCAGGTAAGGTTTTCGGGGGCTTTAATTTTAAGAACTGAATCCATGCGGCCGATTCCCATATTTTTATAGGTTGATTCTATGCCCGCAATCCATAAAATTTTGTCAGGTGAAGATTTTCCAGTTTTTCAGCAGCAAGTTTAATTACGTAGTCATTATTCCACTCAAAAGGAGGATCAGTTGCAAGATATGAAGTAAATAATTGAGGCTCAGTTAGTAAAGCATATCCTACAAACAAACCGCCATATGAATGGCCATAGAGTGTGTTAATTCCATTAGTCGGGTAATTTTTATCGATATATGGAATTAATTCGTTTTTTAAGAAGGACAGGAAGTTATCTGCACCGCCTGAAATAGCATTATCAGCAACGTGGACAGGCAAAAAATCCCGGTCGCGCTGGTTAGCATTATCAATATAGGTATTTGGAATAACTACAATTATTACAGGAGGAACATAGTTTTCATGTCTTACGAATTTGTAGATAAATGGGAAAAGTTCTGAAACCCATTCGCCGTCGGTCAAATAGGTTGTTTCATATTTTTCATCGGAATCGGGTTTATAGGTTTCTGGTAAGAGTACTTTTATTGATCGATACTCTTTTATGAAATTTGAATAAATGGAATCATTTATTGTAGATTGATTTTGTGCAAAACAGACTAAACAGAACTGCGAATTAAATATAAGCAGAACAGTTAAAAGTGAGGTTAAGGCATTTTTTTTCATCATTTCAGGGTTAGTTAAAATTTACCTCTATTTCTTTATCTTTTTTACTCAGAGTTACTTCTTTGCTTACACCATTAGAGGTGATTAAATAATCGCCATAAAAAGCATGCACAGTATAAGATCCGTTTCTATCGGCTTTCCCTGAAGAGTGAGTCCACCATTTGTTGAACACAAGTTCTTGGTATGCCTCAGCTTGAGGGGTTGGTGTCCAATCTCTTTTCCACATAGCTGATTTAGGTTGCCAGTGAGCAAATTCCCAGAAACCCCACATTAATATAGCTTCAATACTTGGGTGTGCGAAATAGATTGGGAAGAGTCTGTTCAGCTCATCCACCCTTGTTTGTTCATCATCATGGACGAAAAGACACTCAGTGATTTTGATTGGAAGGTTAAATTTTGCCAGGGTGTCAAGAGTTTTTTGAATATGAACAGAGGGAGTAATTGTTGGGAAGGCATGGGCCAGATGTCCCTGGCAACCTATACCATCGATTGGGACTCCACTGGCCAGAAGATTTTTTATTTGAGTAATATATGCATCGGCATTGTAACCAATATCTAAAACGCCATAATCATTTACGAACAATTTCGCATCGGGATTTACGGATTTCACTGCCCATGCCATTTCATTAATAATACCATACCCCAGACGGCGACGGAAAAAATCACCGTGAATCATTTCATTATTAAGATCGAATTCGTCGATGCGTCCTTTAAAGTGTTTTGCTACACTTGCCGCTCTGCGAATTACTGCTGCGTGAAGCTCTTCATTATTCAAATTGAATAACCAGGGCATGATGTATTTATCTTTGGCCCAGAATATGCAATGACCACGCATAGGGATGTTTCGTTCATTACATATTTCCCAAATCCTGTCAGCCACTGAATAGTCGACTTCATTTTCTCTTCTCTCGCAATCGTACCATTTCAGAGCATTCTCATGTACAGCATAGTTAAAATTCTCGGAGAGAATTTTTAAATAGATTTCCCTGTCTTTTTCTGACATTCTAAAAAATCTGCTATTCTCAGCCAACTGGTTTGGTATGGCAGTTCCAAATAAAAATTCATGACGGATCTGTTCAACTTTAACATCAGCTCCAGGTTTGGTTTTGACTATTATATCTCCCATACGGATCTCAGATATGCGAGCTTCAATAGCTGATGGTTCAAGTTTTTCCAAAGCTTGGGCGTTAGGATCCTTCATTGTGAATCCCGGCGGGGGCATATCCTGAGCAGGAATTAAGCAGGTGTTAAGTATTATTAATGCAAGGATTAAAGCAAATGGGTATGTCTTCATTATTAAAGTTTTATTAAATCATTTATAATGAATAAGTTATGCAAATTATTCTATAATTTTTACTTTATCACAGATTTTCACGGTAAACAACTTACCGTAAATTACGAATAAGCTGCTCCTTCAAAGATAACATTCATATTATTAAGCCAGGGATATTTCTGACGAGAATATTTTTGCATCACTTCAAGTATAA
>Ga0315533_1000678_pt1 | contig 28029 bp, 27 predicted proteins | sample SalMarSW160130MG_FD_203081 | JGI IMG/M metagenome (GOLD analysis project Ga0315533, IMG submission 203081) | Salt marsh sediment microbial communities from the Plum Island Ecosystem LTER, Massachusetts, United States - Salt Marsh Sediment SW1601-30 ... | reverse complement strand
TCTATCCTTCGGGACAATGGGCTTTCTTTTAAAGAAGTAGAAGCTTGCCGACTTTCTCATTATGGTAACTCCTCACGCTAAGTCAGTATCATTACTAACCATACCATGAGTGTTACCTATGTATCTCAGCCTCCGCAATTTCCGCTGGCAAAGCGTTCAAATACCGCATCTTACGGCAGCCCAAGACAATTTGGCCGGTTCATCGTAGTCACGTGCGATAGACGCCAGACAAAGCAAGCACAAAAGCCGAATGGAAACAGCAGCGACATGTGTAAAAATCTTTGTGTAAGAATTTGAATGTCGGGCTGAGAGGATTTGAACCTCCAACCACCTGAACCCCATTGATGCCCATCTAAAAGCGGAGTCCGCTTGCCGCCTCTCTACGGCCTATCGTACCCTAGCAACAATATGGTAGTCAACAGTTTGATTCACCCAATGTTTGATGGCACAGCCGACTACGCGCATTTTTTCTCGAAATTGACCACTGCGCCCACACCTTGCTCAATACACTCATCAGGCATCCTAGCGATTCCGCGTGCCTTCCTAACACCTCAAGGTATCTTCAGGCTTAACCACACCCTCAAATCAATGTGCTCAGCAAGCTCTTCCGGGATGCTCTCAGACTGGGATAGATGAACTCTACATACTTTGACAAATTCATCTCTATCATAAGGCTTCAACTTCAGATGGAAGTCAAAACGAGAAATCAGCTCTCGCAGTAGTTTAGTGCTCTTATTACACGCCCCGATAGCAATAGTATCCATCTTGGCAGTGAAATGTCTCCTGTATTTCGCCTCCACAACACTGCCACTTTCCATTAGCCAGAGAAGCACAGCATAGCTTTGCATCTCAGTCTTCTCGACTTCGTCAACAAGCCTGAGCCTCTGTTGAAGGCCATCCGTAGGCTACTCGGGGAAGAGGAGGCCAATATGATTGTGCTAGCTGTCACTGGCCAAATGAAAATTCAAAGGTGGACGATCCTCGATCCTAACCAACTGGAGATGCAAAACAAAAGACCAGTTACTCTGGATCCGGGAACCCTGAGCGGGGAAATTCCGGTATGGTGGAGCTGAGGTTACAATTGTAGAACTCTTAAGCGGGCTTTCAGCCTCAGCATTTGACCCGGCCACTACCATTGCGGACAATTGGGGCAATAAGGTTCCTAACTAGGGACTGGCAGGTAACGCTCTGGACCATCGTTCAATCTTCGGCTCCGTCGAACAGCGGCTTGTGCAGAGCCTAGTCAGTTTGCGAGCAAACCACGTAGTCCACCAGGAGCTCAATCGGAGTTTTAAGCATTATCATTGGTAGCGCCTGCGTGCTCCCCCCTGATTGGACACCAAGACGCCGAAAAGAACTTTTCTCACACGGTTTGGAGGTAAATGGAGGAAAAGTTAACAAACGGATATTGACACAGTTGAACCTAGGTAGCACAATAGTAATAAGACCGAAGTTTGGTTAAGGAGGCGATGAGGCTGAGCCCGTGGTTGGTTGCTTGAGCTCGGCCGAGCCAGTAGCGGAACCCACCTAAAAAGTTGGTTTCTCCTTTTCAGTTTCGAGGTTGACATGAAAGGAACCGAATTGGCTTCCAGAGATTCGCTCCATATACTTAACAAGCTATCTTGGAATATGATGAGCACTAATCGTCGCCGCCTATTTGGAACTAGTGGTATTAGAGGTATAGTTGGCCAAGCTCTCTCAGCGGACTTCCTCTGCCAGGTTGCTAAAGCAATAGCTACTAGTTTGCCCTTACACGCTACGGTTTGTCTCGCTACCGATACCAGGCAGAGTAGGCAATTGCTCAAAAACGCAGTTATCTCGGGCTTGCTTTCATCTGGCATAAACGTAGTCGACTTAGGCATCTTGCCCACTCCAGCCCTGGCACTTCTCACCCGAGAGATGGGATTTGCCACAGGGATCATGATCACTGCCTCACATAACCCACCCGAGTTCAATGGAATTAAGCTTTTCAACGGGGACTCATCAGGATACAGCCAGGCCCAAGAAGCAGAGATAGAGACAATCTATTCTGGAGAGAAGTTTACAGAGGCGCAAACAGGGGATCTGAAACGGCTGTACGATGCGAAACAAAGATACCTCTCATTTATCAACGGAGAATTCGCGGCGCTAGGTTCTAACCACCTGAAGGTCGTTGTTGACTCAGGCAATGGCGCTGCTTCTCACTTTGCCAGCAATATCTTAGATCAAATGGGCTTCAATGTAATACCTCTAAATGACGAACCAGATGGCCTTTTCTCAGGGAGAAGCCCTGAGCCGAAGGAAGATACTCTGCTCGGAACTGTAGAATTCTTAAGGCAGCAGAATGCTGACCTGGCTGTTTGTTTTGATGGCGATGCTGACCGCGTTGTCTTTTGCGACAGGGAAGGCTTCTTGGGATTCAACGAGCCGATCGCTTTTTTTTCCAGAGTGATGATTCGGGAAACGGGAAAGAAAAGGATCGCTACTACGGTGGAAACAGGGGGACTTCTCGATTTGGCGATAAGGGATCTAGGAGGGGAAGTGGTAAGAGGCAGAGTAGGCGATGTCAATGTGGCCCACTTAGCTAGTGAGCTCGATGCTGCCCTTGGGGTTGAGCAGGTAGGAGTCTACGTCATCCCCAAGATAGGTTACTACCCAGACAGCATCTTGGCTACACTTATCCTCTTAAGTCACATAAAAGACGCTGGCGAGATTCGGCAATTCTTCCAGCATATCCACAAACCATTCTTCAAGAAGAGCAGAATCCCGTGTCATGATGGGCTTAAGAGCTCAGTTATGACACGACTACAGGAAAGGGCTTACCTTTTGGGGGCTAATGAAGTCAACAAGCTCGACGGCCTCAGGCTCGAGTTCGATGATTCTTGGATGCTTATCAGGGCTAGCGGCACCGAGCCTGTCATCCGAGTCATCGCTGAATCAGCATCAGAGCCACAGGCTGACAACCTTATAAAGAAAGGAACAGTGCTTGTTCAAGACCTCATGGAGGTAAGCCGATGAAAGCTGTCTTCCTTTGCGGCGGCAGTGGTAAGAGAATGTTTCCCATCACTGAGGATAAGTTCCTCCTCGATTTTTTAGGAAAGTCACTGCTCCAGCACCAAATACAAATCGCCCAAGCCTCAGGGCTGAAGCACTTTGTAGTCGTTGGAAATCCAGGAAATATCGCCAGAATAGAGCAAATCATCACAGGCCTTTCCCAAATAAAGGTCGAGCTGGCTCTGCAGAGGGAACCCTTAGGCATAGCTAATGCCCTGGAAAGCGCCAGCGAATTCCTTGACGGAGATATCATCCTGCTCAACACCAATGATATCTTTGAAAGCCTAGCTTACAGTGCTATCCTCGCTGCCCGTAAGGACAATGCTGCTGACTCTTATATCCTCGGCTACAAAGTTGAGGACTATTTCCCGGGCGGATATCTGGTGATAGATAAGGAAAACTATCTAAGGCATATCGTGGAGAAGCCCGAGGTGGGTGATCAGCCGAGCAATCTGGTGAATATTATGGTTCACCTCCACACCAATCCAAAGAAGCTCTTGGAATATATTGGGAAGGTGAAGACTACCAGAGACGATGCCTATGAGTGTAGCCTGGACAGCATGGCTCAAGACCAGCACAGGCTCAGAATAGTCCCCTACGACGGCTTCTGGCAGGCTATTAAATACCCTTGGCATATCTTCAAGGCGGTTAAATATCTCCTAGATAGAAGCCAGTCTTACATTTCTCCCTCTGCTCAGATTTCACCAAGCGCCCTCGTCGAGGGCAAGGTGATCCTTGGTGACAATGTTAGGGTACTGGAAAATGCCGTTATCCGGGGACCAGCCTACATCGGCCCCAATTCGGTAATCGGGAATAGTGTGCTAATTCGAGATTACAGCCATATCGGCGCTAATTGTGTCGTCGGCTACGCCACTGAGGTAAAGACCTCCTATATTGGCAATAACTGCTGGTTTCACTCCAACTATATCGGCGACTCCGTAATCGGCGATGGGTGTTCCTTCGGTGCTGGTACGGTGCTGGCCAATCTCCGCTTCGATGAAGGAAACGTCAAGATGATGGTCCAGGATGAGCTGATAGATACCGGGCAAGACAAGCTTGGTGCCATAATCGGCTGCAACTCTAGGACAGGCATCAACACTAGTGTCATGCCTGGCATCAAGGTTGGCCCTAACTCTTTTGTTGGCCCCCATGTTTGTCTTACTCAGGACCTCCAGCCTGACAAAGTCATTCTGGCTGAGCCTCATTACAAAGTTATGGGAAACAGCACTGAAATCACTGCTAAAAAGAAGCATAGCATTCCGAGCCGAAGTTCTGAGGCGAAGCTCCGAGCGCAGCGAGGAAACAGCGAGGAGGCAGCGAAGCAATCAAGGAGCCCTCAATGTGCGGAATAATCGGTTTTGTCGGCGAAGAGCAGGCAGCGCCGATTATCTTATCATCGCTTAAGAATCTGCAATACCGTGGCTATGATTCTGCTGGCATAGCTACCGTTTGCGATGGCAAGGTCTGTCTAAGGAAAGACGTGGGCAAGCTTGAGGAGGTGCAACACAAACATCATTTCGATAAGCTTCCCGGGATCTCAGGAATAGGGCATGTCAGATGGGCCACTCATGGCAGCGTTACAGTAAATAATGCTCATCCTCACCTCGATTGCCGTGGCAACATCGCGGTGGCTCACAATGGAATCATTGAAAACTACCGGGAGCTAAGAGCCCAGCTCGAGCCGCAGCATAATTTTGCCTCCCAGACTGATACTGAAGTGATTCCCCACTTACTCGAGGACCACATGAATAATGGAGCCAGTCTGGAGGAAGCTATTATCCGCGTTACCAAACAGCTTCAGGGCTCCTATGCCTTTCTGGCTATCTCGTCTCGGGAACCAGACAAGATAGTTGCCGCTCGGCAGGGCAATCCTTTAGTAGTTGGCCTGGCCGATGGAAAGAAATTCATTGCCAGCGACACCTTGGCCTTCCTGAAGATGACTGATCAAGTCATCTTTGTGGAGGATGGCGAGATTGTGGTAGCTACCAAGGATAAGGTGAGGTTTTTGAACCAGGACGGCCTGGAGCTGGAGAAATCTCTCAGTAAGGTAGACTGGAAATGGGATGAAGCTACCAGGCAAGGATATGATTCCTTCATGTTGAAAGAGATACTGGAAGAACCTGAGGCAGCACGCCGAGCCTTAATGCAGGATAAGAACTTGATAATGAATATGGCTACAGACATCTTGAAGGCGAAGCAAGTGGTATTCATTGCCTGCGGCACTTCAAGATATGCCGCTCTCCTCGGGAGGTATGTTTTCTCCAAGCTTGGCGGAAAGTTCAGCCCCGTGATTATAGCTTCTGAATATCAGTACTTCTCTGAGTCCATTGATAATGACACGCTGGTGATAGCTATCTCCCAGAGCGGTGAAACCGCCGATGTTTTGGAAGGCGCTAAAGCAGCCAGAAGGAACGGCGCTACCATCTTTTCCATAGTCAACAGGGTAGATTCCTCGCTGGCCAGAATGAGCGACAAAGTGCTCTACCTTAATTGTGGTCCTGAGATAGGCGTCGCCGCTACCAAGTCCTTTGTAGCACAACTCATCATCTTCTATCTCCTTGGTTTTGCCATGGCAAATAGACTGGACGAAGGGCTGGACAAAATGGCAGCCGCTCCTTCTTGGATTGCGGGAAATCACCGTGAAAATGGGAAGAATCTAATCAAACTAGCTCGGAAACTAAGAAAAAGGAAACATTGCTATTACATAGCGCGAGGAACTAATTTTCATATAGCTGGTGAAGCAGCGCTAAAGCTAAAAGAGATTGCCTATGTTCACGCCGATGGCATGCCTGCCGGGGAGCTAAAGCATGGCTCGCTGGCCTTAATTGAAAAGGGCACCCCGGTAGTTGCTGTTTGTCCTCAGGATTATACCTTCTACGACACCCTGTCCAACGTCGAAGAAGCCAAAGCACGCGGCGCATTTGTTATAGCTGTTTCCGACCGTCAAGAAGACGCGTTCGACGAGTGGATTAAGATTCCTAAGGTAGAGGAAATTTTCTATCCTTTGGTAAGCATCGTGCCCCTTCAGCTTTTGGCTTACTATTCGGCCGTAGCACGAGGTCTCGACCCTGATAAACCTCGCAACCTAGCGAAATCAGTAACTGTAAAATGACATGAATTGTGTCTGGAGTGACAACTAATGCTTCTATTTGGCCATGCCGGGATCACTTTGGGAGCTGGAGTATTGCTGGATAAGCTCCTCACTGGGAATCACCCATTTGGTATAAGAAGCAGATTCCGGTCTTCCTCGTCGTTGTTACAAGACGAAGCTCCAAGCACAAGCAACCTCTCAGACGGCCCACCCGCTTCCCCTGACCCACCAAGAAAGCACCTGGATTACAGGTTCCTACTTGTAGGTTCTCTTCTTCCCGACTTGATTGATAAGCCTATAGGAGGCATTTTCTTTTACCAGACTTTTCAGAACGGCAGAATATTTGCTCATACCCTCTGCTTTACCATTCTTCTTGCCCTCTTAGGAGCATACGTATACAGGAGATGGAGGAAATCATGGTTTCTCATCCTTTCCTTTGGTTCTGCCATACACCTTATCTTAGATGGGATGTGGCTAGAGCCCCGCACCCTCCTCTGGCCACTATATGGCTGGAGTTTTGCCAGGGTTGAATCAGTAAACTTCCTTGCCTGGCTGCCCGAAATGTTTCACGCTCTGGCGACCGAGCCAGGTGCTTACATATCCGAGCTCATAGGATTTGCCATTCTAGCATGCGTGGCAGTAAGATTGATCCAGACACGCAAAGTCTATGCCCTTATCACAAATCGCCTTGTGGAATAAAAGAAAGGTAAAACAGAGGCTTTCCTCGAAGCGGGAACGGACTCAAACCATATCCCCCAAATGCCCCTGTGAGATAGGATACCGAAAACCATTGGGCGTGAAGACTACTTGCCAAAGGGAGGAATGATAAATATGATGAACATAGAAGCTGAGGTCAAGGATATCAAACAGCACATAATTGAGATTTCGAGGAAGATAGATGAGCTATTGCAGGAGAGAGAGATTGCTTCGATGATGAAGCTGTCAGAGAAGTCATTATCTGGATTTTTTGAAAGTGAGCCGGATATTTACAAGATAGAGGATTTAAAAGTTAGATATAAATGAAGGGAAAGATAGTTCTTGTGCCATTTCCGTTCACCGATTTAACCACGACAAAGCTTAGACCAGCCTTGGTTATTTATGAGAGTGAGAAAGATGCTGTCATGGCATTCATATCCTCGAAAGTCCCGCTTGAACTTTGTGATGTAGACGTTCTAATTACAAAGAACCATGCTCATCTTAGAAAAGCAGGATTGAAGTTAGATTCAGTCATAAAGCTTGATAAAATTGCTACTGTGATGAAAGATTTGATTGTGGGCGAGCTCGGAGAACTCGATGAAGAGCTAAGACAAGAAGTGAATCAGAAGCTAAGAAAAATAATGGAGTTATGAGACTACTTGAGATGTCAGGTCAAAGGTGATTCTAGGGTTACTATGATGAGTAACAATTTCCAACCGTCTCAGCGTTTTACTTTGAAGCAGCAACCTGGAGGCCAACATGAATAGAATCTTAATAACGGGGGGGAGCGGCTTTCTGGGTAGGCATTTGGTAAGAGAGCTACTAAATAGATATAAGGACATCGAAATCGTAACCATATCCAGAGGTGAAACTGAAATTGCACGAATGCTGGCGGAGAGTCACAACGAAAGATTAGAACCCATTATGGGTGACATTCGGGATGTTGATACATTAAGGTATGCATTGAAAGAGATTGACACTGTAATACATCTGGCGGCAATGAAGCACATTGATTTTTGCGAATCATATCCCTTAGAAGCTGTCACTACCAATGTTATCGGAACAATGAATTTGTTAAAGTTATTTTCAGGGAATACCTTTATAGGAATGTCGACCGACAAGGCTGCAGGGCCTTCTAATTGCTATGGCGCTACAAAGCTTCTGCTTGAAAGATTGGTTCTGGAGCAAGCTAGAAAAAATACAGGCCGAAGATATATGGCTGTCAGGAGTGGCAATTTGTTTGGCTCAAGCGGCAGCGTAGTGGAAAAATGGAAACAGCAAATAAGGCGAAGTAACAGAATTACAGTTACTAATCTCGAAATGACGCGCTTCTTTATCAAGGTAGATACCGTAGTCGACTTTATGATAGAAGTTATTGAACAAGGCGAAAATGGGAAGATATATGTTCCATTTCAAAAAGCAGCAACGCTTAGAGATGTAGCAAAAGCCGTAATTGAGGTATATGGAGATGGGGAAACCACGATGGAGTTTATCGGGTTAAGGGAGGGAGAGAGGATGCACGAAAAAATATGCTTTTCCCCGAAGGAAGTTGCCTCACAAATAAACGAATGTTCTTCAGAATGCGCGGAGAGGTTAAGCATAGAAGAAGTTAAAGATTGGCTAGTCAGTTAAATCTGCATCATTTAGCGGAAGGAAGGCAAGTTTTGTGGAGACCGCACAGGCTACAACGTATGAACTATCTAAATCAGGTCACCCGACTCAACCAAAAATAGTCGCCGTCATCCCCTGCTTCAACACCGAGCACTGGATCACGGACATCGTTAAACGGACACGTCGCTATGTCGACCAAGTCATTGTGGTAAACGATGGCTCCCATGATGGCACTGCCGAGGTAGCGAAAGCTGCTGGGGCTATAGTAATAAATCATGAGGCAAGGCGGGGGGCCGGGGCAGCCACTAAAACAGGATTTCAAGCTGCCAGGAGGAGCCAAGCTGATGTACTCGTGACTTTAGACGGTGATGGACAACATAGTCCAGATGAACTTCCTCAAGTCTTAGCGCCGATTCTCAATGGCGAAGCAGACCTGGTAATTGGTTCCCGCTTTATCCAACCAAGACGGTCACTAGCCAATAGTCCTCAGTCAACAGTCAAAACTCCAGACCCTCAACTCTCAACTAATAACTCTGGACTGTCGACTCTCGCCTATCAACCCTCGACTAATATTCCTCGCTACCGTAAATTCGGCATCGACGTCATCACCTTCCTCTACAACTTTGGCTCGAAAGTAAAAGTATCCGATTCTGTGAGCGGTTTTCGCACTCATAGCCGGAGATTAGTTGATGCGGTAAACATTACTGAAGACGGTTTTGGCTTCAGCGTCCAGCTACTAATCCAGGCTAGAAAGAAAGGCTTTGCCATAAAGGAAGTGCCCATTTCTTGCCTTTACCACTCACGATGCCACACCCTCAATCCCATAGTTCATGGTCTCAGCGTTGCTTTCGATGTAGTAAGGCTTCGGCTCGAAAGCCATGCTACAAGGGGCTACTGAAGGCTTGCATTCAGAAAGGAAAGGCACCTAAAAGAAAAAATGGGAATTTTATTTGTATTGGAATACTATCCGCCACATATTGGAGGGCTAGAGATTGTATTTAAGAATCTGTGTGAAGGATTAGTCAGCAGGGGACACAATATAGCAGTCATAACTTCTAGGCTGAATGGCACTAAAGAGTTTGAGATAATCAATGGTGTCAAGGTTTACCGAGTAAATGTTCCTAAAAAAGGAGACAGGTATTGGTTCACTCTCCTTTCCATTCCTAAGGTCTATAAGCTCGCTAAAGAAGCTGATTTAATTCACACAACAACATATAATGGAGCACCACCAGCTTGGCTTATCTCTAAATTGCGAGGTAAGAAATGCATAATAACGGTACATGAGGTCTTTGGTTCTTTATGGAAAGATTTAGCAGGAATGAGTTGGTTTTCTGCAAAGTTGCACCAATTTCTTGAAAGATTGATTATTTCCTTACCATTTGATGAATACGTCTGTGTTTCTGAGTATACTTGTGCTTCTTTAAAAAATTTGAAAGGTGGGGAAAACACAGGGTTAGAAGTTATTTATAATGGGGTCGATAATGATTTATTCGATCCCTCCAAAACAGACCGAAGGCGGATAAGAAAGAGTTTAGGACTGGGAAATGAATTCGTCTATATGTACTACGGTAGGCCTGGTATCTCCAAGGGAGTGGAATACTTAATTCAAAGTGTACCCTTGGTTTCTAAGGGGATTCCGAAGTCAAGACTTCTTATGGTCCTAGCAAATGATCCTAGGGCCAGATATGAAAATATCAAAAAGCTGATCAAGAACTTGAAAATTGAAGATGGTGTTATATTACTGGATCCTGTGCCCAGAAATGAGCTACCGGACTACATTGCTGCATCGGATTGCGTTGTTGTCCCCTCGCTATCAGAGGGCTTTGGCTTCACTGCCGCTGAGGCATGCGCCATGGGCAAGCCAGTAGTAGCTTCGGATGTCGCCTCTCTGCCTGAGGTTGTCTCCGGAAAATATGTTCTTGTTGAGTCGGGAAACCCGGGGGCAATAGTCGAGGGGCTGGAAAAGGTTTGTAAAGGCGAAGCGCAACATAGCGAGGGGAAGGTATTCAGTTGGGACAAATGTGTTGAAGGATACTTACAGGTTTATGATAAGGTTGTTACGTGATGAAAAGGGATAGCGTGAGTAGATCCGCTCTTATATCTCTTCTATTCAAATTGCTGACGGTTAGGCCAATTGCCAAGGTGGCGTCCAGATTCTTTGACTCGTATGAACGGACAGGGTTTCAAAACCTGACGCAAGAATGTACTTTAAGGTTCCAAACTTCTTAGCCGGTGAGAATTTCAAACTCACTTTCATCAATAGATATGTAAAGGATGCTTCCTTCAGGACTGCTATCAAAATGAGATACTATTGCCCCGAAGAGATTGAGAAAATTGTAACCTCGATAGGCTTTCAGATAATCTCACTCAGAGCAAACACCGATATTGAAGTATTGGCGAGAAAGTTGCTATGAAGGCGATCGAGGTTGCTCTTAGAAAATAAGTTCTTGTTGAGCCAAGGAGCCCAGAATCAATCGCAGACGGAGTAGAAAGGATTTATAAAGGTGAAGCGAAATATAGCGATAGGAAGACATTCAGTTGGAATGAGACTGTTGAGAACTATACAAGAGTTTGCAAAGAGGTTTTGAGAAAGGAATCATGAAAGTAATAATGGTCGCCCCCTATTTTTACCCAAGGATTGGCGGATTAGAGAATTATGTTTACAACATAAGCAAAGTGCTCATTCGGGAATATGGGGTTGCAGTATCTGTGATTTGCTCTAATTGGGACCGTGAAGGTTATAAAGAGGAGACTATCGAAGGAATGAAAGTCTATCGTCTTCCTTATCTACTCAAGCTTTCAACCACACCAATAAATCCGTTCTGGTACAGAAGGATTGCATCCATAATCTCTAAAGAGAACCCTGACATAATTAATGGGCATACACCTGTGCCTTATATTGCGGATGTAGCAGCTAGGATTGCCCACAAGAGGAGAATACCTTTTATCTTGACGTATCATAACGATCTAGTCGGGCGCAATCTCTTGCTCGAATTTCTATCAACATTCTATTATCATTGGCTAGGATTTAGGACATTTAAAATTTCACAAAAAATCATTGTGACTTCTGCATACTACGCAGAAAGTTCTCCTTACCTCAAAAATTCCGCTGCTAAACTTGAAGTTGTTCCTGTTGGAGTCGATACTTCGAAATTTAATGTCACACAAGGAGCCTCTAAGATGGGTAGCAGAACGGTCTTGTTTGTTGGTCAATTAGAGAAGGCGAGCCAGCATAAAGGTTTAGATTATCTGATAAGCGCAATGAAAATGGTGAATGATACTGTTAAGGATGTTGAATTGGTGGTAGTAGGAAAAGGGAATTATATTAACCATTATAGAAAATTAGCACAAGCTTCAGGGGTACAAAACAAAATAATCTTTGTTGGGTTTGTCCCAGATGATGAGCTCCCGAGATATTATAATCAGAGCAATGTTGTAGTATTGCCAAGCTATAACAGGGCTGAAGGATGCGGAATAGTATTGATTGAAGCGCAAGCTTGCGGAAAACCAGTGATCGGAACATGTGTTGGGGGGATACCTTATGCGATAAGCGACCGTCAAACAGGCTTACTTGTCCCACCGAAGGATTCAGATTGCTTAGCACAGGCAATAGTGAAGTTGCTAAAGGACGAAGAACTGGCTAATAGACTGGGAGAGAATGGATACAAAAGAGTGAGGGACACGTTCACTTGGAAGAAAAGTGCAGAAAAAACCTTTGAGGTTTATCTCGCGTGTCTAGGTCTAGGAATGAAGTAGATAGCATGCAGTGAACTTTGGAAGCGAAAGCCATGAGAAAAGTAAATATCGCCATACTCACTTTCCCAATAAGTGAGGCGGGCAATGTCCCTTTATCAAACCTAGCAAATATTTTATGTTCTCTTTTTAATGACATCTATATTATTACAGGAAATGAAGGGAATGTCTCCGCCAGAGAGGATAGCAGAATTCATACTTATAAAATAGAGCACGAAATGGGGGCAAATATACTTAGCAGGATTGCAAAATATGTTCATACCCAATTGAGAATTTGCTATAAGCTGGTAAAGGTAACAAAGAATGTGAATTTGTGGATTTTCTTTACAGGGGGAGAGGGGTTGGTGCTACCCATGATAACTGCAAAATTAATGAAGCGGAAAGTTGTGCTAATTTTGGTAGCCTGCCCCGCAAAGATCAGTGAGGCTCGAAAAGACCCGCTTTCTAAAGCACTAAGTCGATTGACTAAAACCAATTATACCCTCTCGAACAGGATTACTGTCTATTCAGAAAGGTTCATTCAAGAATGGCACCTAGAAAAATACAGGCGCAAAATCTCGATAGCCCATGAGCATTTTCTTAACTTTGACAAATTCAGAATGGAGAAGCGATTAAATGAGAGGCGAGACTTGGTGGGCTACATTGGGCGTTTAAGTGAGGAAAAGGGCACACTCAATTTTGTTACAGCAATTCCAGAGATACCAAAGGAACAAAAGCAGGTTAACTTCTTAGTGGGAGGCGATGGCAAACTACGAGACAAAATTGATAAATATATAGATGAAGGGAACCTAAAAGGCAAAGTAGCGGTCCCCGGCTGGATTCCCCACGACGCTCTTCCAAATTATCTGAACGAATTAAAATTGCTTGTCTTACCATCTTATACTGAAGGACTCCCTAATATTATGCTGGAGGCAATGGCTTGTGGCACGCCAGTCCTGGCAACACCTGTCGGGGCTGTTCCCGATGTGATAAGAGATGGTGAAACAGGATTTATCATGAAGGATAATTCTCCCGAATGCATTGCTAACAATGTCATTAGGGCTCTTAACCATCCTAGCCTTGAGCAAATCGTAAAGAATGCCCACACCCTTGTGAAAAAGGAATTCACCTATGAGAAAGAGGTGGAGAGGTTCAGGGACATCTTGGCGGGCCTGACATAACTTTCAGAGGCAAGAGAACTTGGTTAATACAGCGACATAAAAATGCATGCATGGGCACTCAAGGCATGTAAGGAGCTATCCTAACGCCCGCTATTTAACACCTGAACGTAAGGGAATAATTGATTCGAATGAATGATTGGGAGTTCAAGAAATTCCTTTGGGTAGTTATAGCCATCCAGCTAGCAATGCTAGCGCTAACCGGTTTAGCTGTTATAGGCTTTGATACTCCTATCCTTAGGCAAACCATTGGCTTCATTTACCTTACTTTTATCCCTGGAATAGTCATCCTTAGAATCCTTAAGGTACACAGAATAGGTTCGGTCGAGACACTGTTGTACTCCGTAGGACTCAGCCTGGCTTTCAATATGTTCCTCGGCTTCACGATTAATCTGGCATACCCTCATTTCGGCATTGCCAAGCCAATATCAGTTCTCCCAGTGGCAATTACCTGGACGGTTATCCTAGGATTACTCTGTTTGATAGCGTACAAGCAGGATAGAGGCTTCTCAACTCCCGTCCAATTCAGTCTTAAAGAATTACTATCCCGCCCAGTTCTATTCCTTATCCTTTTGCCGCTGCTAGCTGCTTTAGGAGCCCAGCTAGTCAACGCCTACCAATGTAGCATCCTATTGCTCATTCTTTTTGGTCTTATTGCCTTGACAGCAGTGTTGATTAGCTTTAGTAAACTCATCCCGGAAAGACTATATCCTTTAGCAGTGTTCAGCATAGGGCTTTCTATTTTATGGCACTGGTCGCTAATATCACCATATCTCTGGGGGTGGGATATCCATGTGGAATACTATTACCAACACTTGGTGCTTGCGAATTCTCTCTGGGACTATCCCCTCCCTTCTAATGTCAATGCTGTGCTCAGCATCACTATGCTGGCACCGATGTACTCGCTTCTTCTGGACATGGATACCATATGGATATTCAAGATAATCTACCCCGTGCTTTTTGCCCTCGTTCCCTTGGCACTATTCCAGGTGTTCCGAAAGCAAACCAGCAATGAAGTGGCATTTTTAGCTGTTTTCTTTTTTATGTCCTTTTGGACTTTTTTCACTGAGATGCTGGCACTGTGTCGGCAGCAAATTGCTGAGCTTTTTCTTGGCTTATCCCTGGTATTGTTGGTGGATAGGAAGATGCTCACTTCTCAGAAAACACCGTTACTGATAATTTTTGCTCTTTCCATTGTAGCCTCCCATTACGGTTTATCTTATATCTACATGTTTTACCTTATTCTGTCCCTGATCCTACTTTATTTGATGCAAAGCAGGATGGCAATTACGCTATGGGATAGATTAACAGCCAGGTTCACCAATCCCGCGGAGAATACGGTTTTGCCCGATACTACACCGAATAACAATATGATTAACATAACATATGTGACGCTATTTACGGTCTTTTGCCTTACTTGGTATATGGTTTTATCATCCGGTTCGGCGTTTGAGACTGTCGTTAATATCGGCAACCATATATATCAGAATCTGGGCCTGATGTTTACTACAACCGGCAGAGACCCCAATGTTTTGATGGCCCTCGGACAGGTTTCACCAAAGACAGTACAAGGGTATGTCTTTTTGGTGATTCAATATGTTACTCAATTTTTTATTGTGGTAGGAGTGATAACACTTATCTTGAACTGGCGAAGAAGCAAATTTGCTCCGGTGTTTACTGCTATGAGTTTAACGAGCGCTGTGCTTTTACTAATGTGTATTTTACTGCCCTACTTGGCCACCGCATTGAATATGAGTAGAATCTACCATATTACACTATTTTGGTTAGCACCCCTCTTCGTATTAGGTGGTGTTGCCACGTCTCAGTGGCTCGCCAAACCAATGTCTCGCTTATTCTCACGCTTCAAGAATAGCTCTATTTACCTGAAATTAGTGGTCCTGCTGATATTAGTACCATATTTCTTATTCAGTACTGGCTTTATTTCTGAGGTAAGCGGTATCTCCTCATCAATGGCGCTCAATCCGCAGAATCCTGAATTGTCTTATCCTCCGTTTGATAAGCAAGAATTTGTTGCTGCCAACTGGCTGTCAGGCCAAGCAGGCAAAGCACAGGTTTATGGCGATGAGTATGGAAGTTGGTTTTTATATGAGAATTTCCCTCGCAATCAAGTATCTACTTTTTGGGGTGAGACTACAAACATTTTAGATGACTCATTTGTGTATCTAAGGAGTGATAATGTTGAGAGAGGAAGAGTAAGGCAATCACGGGAGGAAGCGACGACCCATGTTAAGCTACAAAGTTCACCGTTTTTTCGAGCAGTGTTAATTGAGCGGAACTTAATTTATAACAACGGAGGCTCACAGGTATGGAGATGAAAGGAGTAACCGCCTCTATTGCTAATCATTCTGGCTTTCTGGATGCCTATGCTTTCCTCCGAAGGAAGCTCACCAAATCACAGGTGGCCATCTTAGCGTACCACAGGGTATATCCTAACAAGGATAACTGGTCTCTTGAGCCAACAAGCCCCCGGACTTTTGAACAACAGATGGAATATTTCTGCCGAAGGTATGAAATCCTCTCCTTGGATAAACTGGTGCAATATATTCACCACGGGAAGTCTCTCCCGGAAAAAGCGGTGGTGATTACTATTGACGACGGCTATAAAGACAGCTATCTTTGTGCCTATCCAATTCTCAAAAAAAACCGTATTCCAGCAACTATCTTTCTCGTCACAGGTCATATCGGCACCGCGAATCTATTCTGGTGGGACAGAGTCAGCTATGTTATTCATCACATCAGCGTTGAACAATTAAGTCTGGATGAATTAGGCAGTCATTCTCTGTGGTCTGAGCCTGATAAATCTCGTGCTAACCTCATAGTGACTGAAAGACTGAAGAAATTACCCGAGGAGAGAAAGAACCTGTTAATTGACAAGTTGTTCCAGCTTTCTGGCGTGGAAATCCCCGTTGACTTGGGTAGGGAGCTTATCTTATCCTGGGATGAGGTAAAGGAGATGAGTAACGGTGACATCAGTTTCGGCGCTCACTCAGTTACTCATCCAATCTTAACCAATATGCCTTTGGAGCAAGCGAAGTATGAGATTATCCAGTCGAAGAAAGATATTGAGGAGAAATTAGGACAACGAGTGACGGCATTTTCCTATCCTAACGGGGATTTTAATGCTGAGCTGGTTAGCTTTATCAAAGAAACTGGCTTCACTTGTGCAGTTTCTATTTCACCCAACAAACTAATTAGCCCCAAAGACAGGCTTTATGGGCTGAGCAGGATTGCAGCAATTGAGAATTCCAATAAATTTAAGGGCATGTCTTGTGGGTTGTGGGGAGATTTAAAGAGTATATTGAGGTAGAAAAGGAGACAGTCATGGAAAGAAAGTGGACAGTGAGAGCTTATGAACAGGGGGATGAAGAAGGAATCCTTGAGCTTTTGAAGGCAGTATATCCAGGGAGATATGAGCGAGAGAAGTGGCTAAGATGGTGGAAATGGCAGTATGGAAGTAACCCTGCTGGGGCTTCGCTAGTACGGGTTGCTGTTCATGAGAGCAGCATAGTGGGGCATCATTCGTTTATCTTTACAAATATGAAGGTAGGCAACAAGATTCTAAACGGATATCAAAGTACAGATGCTATGACCTCTCCCGATTATAGGTGTCAAGGCATAGCCACGGAGTTGTTTAGGCATTTGTTTGCTGAAATTGATGCGGTTGGAGATTCTGTCGTTTTTGGCTTCCCGAATGACAAGATTTATCCAGTTGACTTGCAGACAGGTTGGGTCGATATCGGTCGCATGCAAACGTTGCTCAAGCCGCTTCAGTGGAGGAATGCCGTTAAGCTGAAGGTCAAAAACAGGTTTCTGCAAAGACTCTCAGCAATAGGTGGTGGTCTAGTATTCAATAGAGTTCTTTTCAAGACTCGAAAACCGCCCATTATGGAGGGTTTAAAGATCAACCAGGTCGCTTCCTTTGATGACCGAATCAACGATTTTTGGACCAAAGTTTGCAACCAACACGAGATAATGGTGGTAAGGACCGACGATTACCTTAACTGGAGATACAGGGGCCCGGATGTTGATTACCCAATATTCGTTGCTGAGCAAGCCGGCGAAATTTGCGGCTATGTACTTTTAGCGTATACAGTAAGAAAAGGTGTAAAGGGGTGTAATATCTTTGACATGCTAGCTCAATCGGAACAAGTGATGCATTGCTTGGTTTCTAAAGTCATAGAGGATTGTCAACATCGGGACGTAGCTCTAATCACTTATAGATTGATAGCCAACAGAACTTATCATCGAATTCTCAAAAGGAATGGCTTTATATCTTTGCCTTTCATAAAAGGAGAACATTTTGTTGCTTATTCAAGCTGCCGCTCCGTCTCTAAGGATTTTCTAAAAAATGCTAAAAACTGGTTTGTTCAAATTGCAGATTCAGATTTAATGTAGCGCAAAAAACTACCACTGTGTCGGAAGCAAATGCCGTGCGCTGGTCTTATCGTACCGCCTGAAAACTCGAAGGCTGTGGCTGGGCAGGTAATAAATCAATAAGAAATTAATAAGAAATTAATAATTGAAGAGCATAATGGTAATAGTTGATAAAAAGCTCTCTATATTCAAGCTGAAGGAAATCCACTTCTCAGACTATCCTTATGATGTTGAGGGATGTGATGTGGTAAGTTTCCCTTCTTGCAAGAACAGAGTTGATGCTGAAGGGTTCACTTGTGTTGAATCTCTCACTTCAGTTATAGATTTGACTCAGGATTTGGATACGCTGTGGCAGAATATGAATAGAAAATCCGCTCGATACTGGATACGCCGGGCGCAGCGAGATGGAGTCAAGATTAACATAAGCCAGAATTATGAGGAGTTCTATCGCATGAACAAGTCCTTCGAGAAACAGAAGGGGTTTGCTCCTTTACTTGGGATTGGAACTACAAATCTTGAGACAATGAAAAGATACGGGATTCTGTTCATTGCTGAGCATAATGGCGAAATGCTTAGTGGAGATGTTTATTTGGAAGATGCAGCCAACTTGAAGGCCTGGGTAGGGTCCTCAAAACGGCTCGAGGTGGATAGGGAGAAAGCAATATTGATAGGCAGAGCTAATCGTCTGCTTCAGTGGGAGGCAATAAAATATGCCAAGGAAAAGGGCATAAGAGAGTTAGACCTGGGAGGATTATGGCCAGAACAGGAAGCCGATAAAGATGAGAGGAAGAAAGCGATAAATTCTTTCAAATTGAATTTCGGCGGTGAAATGGCAACTCGTTACTCATATCAAAAGGTCTATTCTCCGCTGTATAAACTCGCACAATATCTATATGCTTTGGCGAGTCATCGATTTGTTAAAACTGAAAAATCATCGTGAATGTAATGTAAAGATTACCAAAATGAAATCAAGATTTAGTGAGCCTGAAAGACTTAGTTTGAACATATACTCGTCTCCCAAAACAGTTGCGACATATACCAAAGCAGGACTTTTCCCTGTAGAAGAAGTCATAATCCAGAAATATTTTACGGAAAGTAAAGCAAAGTTGCTGGATATAGGTTGTGGAGTTGGAAGGACCACACTACCCCTTCATGAGATGGGATTTAATGTTGTAGGGATAGATATTTCAGAAGCAATGATTAAGAAAGCTCAATCTGTGTTTCCGAATTTGGATTTTAGGGTGGGAGATGCTTGTAATCTAAAATTCCCTAACAAATCTTTTGACTACGTGCTGTTTTCCTTTAACGGGATTGATTCTATATATCCTGAGGAAAAGAGGATAAAAGCATTAGAGGAGATTAGCAGGGTTTTAAAAGATAGTGGAAATTTTGTGTTTAGTGCTCATAATCCTAAGCCATTTATCACTCGTGGCATGCTTGGCTGTATTCTTCACTGGTACTGGCTTTCCAAATTTGTAATTCGGAACATTATTCAGCGGCAGCTTCTTTCAAGATATAAAATAGAAAGGGAAAGTGACGGAGAGCTTCTAATATATTACATAAATCCATTCGAACAAAGGGAACAATTAGAAAACAATGGATTTGAATTATTAGAGGTCGTTGGAGGATTTAAAGGTAGAATGAAATATTTCGAACCTTGGCTTTATTATGCGGCTCAAAAACGAGGGTAAGCTCGTGAATCCTTTAATAAGCGGGTTTGTTCAACTTGGAGATTCAGATGAAGTTTAGCAGAGCAAAGTTAAATATATTTATTGAGGAGAATGATATTTCATATTTTTGTTACTGATTATGTGCCCAGCCTCGATAAGGGGGGAAGCTACAATCCTCAAGGGCATGCTTGAAGGTTTCAAGGTGCTGCGTGAGGTCGAAGTAGCTATGCTTCCCATCATCCAGAGATATTAATTATGCTGGGCAATCCCAAATATGGGACTGTTAGCTAAGGTTAATCGAGAGACAAGCTTTATCCCAGGACTATCATTTCTATGTTATCTCCAGATGGAAGGTGAGCGCAGATGCGAATAGTGTGCTTTGGCGGTTTCATCGATTATCAAATTCAGTTAGCAAATGCTCTTTGTAAAGAAGACACAGTTATGCTGGTAATACCTGCAAGTAAATTGCCAAGTGAGCATTTACTTGCGATTGATAAAGACGTAAATCTTTATTTACTAGGAAGGGGGAACCCATGGTACCACCCAATAAGCCTACTTATCCTCAGGGAATTTCTGAAAACTATCAAAGGATTTAGGCCAGATGTAATTCATTGGCAGGTTGGTAGCTTAATGGAGCTGGTTCTTTTACTGTGCCTTAAAGGGCGCACACTAGTAGCTACATTTCATGATGTCAAACCGCATATTGGAGAGGAATTGTGGTGGGGTAGGTGTTTGCTCAAGTGGACAAGAGAATGCTGCCGTGAAATTATTGTTCACGGTGAAAAATTAAAAGAACAAGCGATGAAGGAATATAATCTCCCAAGTGAGAAAGTCCATGTAATACATATTGGAGAGCATGAAGTGGCTCCGTTCAAAAAATATGAAAGAGCCGATATAGAGGAGGATGGCAATCTAGTTTTGTTCTTTGGGAGGATATACGAATATAAGGGGCTGGAGTATCTTATTAAGGCAGAGCCATTAATCACTAGACAGGTGCCGAACGCCAAGATAGTCATTGCCGGAGCAGGGGAGAACTTCAGAAAATACGAGCAAATGATGGGAAATAGAAAGGAAAACTTTGTGGTGCATAATTATCGTGTTCCATACAAGGAGGGCGCAGAATTGTTTCAGAGGAGTAGTGTGGTAGTTTTACCTTATATTGAAGCCTCGCAAAGCGGAGTAGTGCCCACAGCTTACGGCTTCAAAAAGCCAGTCGTAGTAACAGATGTCGGCAGTATCCCTGAAGTGGTGGACGATGGAGAGACTGGTTTTATCGTGCCACCAAGAGATTCAGAGGCTTTGGCTGAGGCAGTGATTAGACTGTTGAAGGATGAGAAGTTGCGAAAAGAGATGGGAGAGAACGCTTATAGGAAGCTAAAAGAGGACTTCTCCTGGGATAAGATCGCTGAAAAGACAATCGAAGTCTACAAGAAGGCGATAGAAGCTCGCAGAAAAATTTAGCGATGAATCCGATAGCCTATGGTGGGTATCCATTTGATTATATGAACCTTTTCAGAATCCTCTTTAACCAAGAAAAGTTTAGTCCTAACCTTTTTTCTATTTCAAGAAGGAGCGTGATATCCTCCTCATCAAAGCTTTTTGCTAAGAGCAGTAAGAAGGCATATACTACTATAAACAAAGCAAGGAAGGCAAAGGGCACCCACGAGCTAATCGCCAAGAAATGCTTGCTAGCATAGACAATACCCATAAGAACAGCGGCCAACATAATGGATTTGCAGTAGTTTTTTGTCACTGGGTGTAGCCTTGAGAGGTGGTAGAGTCTTACCGAGATTGCTGCATTCGCCACAGCCACACTAGAAGTTGAAGCAACGGCAGCACCAATTATGCCTAACGGCGGGATTAATAAATAATTTAAGGCTATGTTCATGGCAGTGCTGACTGCGAAAATCCACATCAAATCCCTGCTTTTGCCAATGGCTATCATGGCATGAAAATTGGGGCCAGTAAGAGGATTTATGAAGAATCCCGAGACCAGAATTTGCAATGCAAAGGCAGCGCTAACATACTGAGAGCCAAAACATAAATTCAATATAGTGTCAGGAAAAAGGAAAAGTATAAAAGAAATTGGCAAAGTGGCCAAGAAAATCCACTTGGCTAAAACGGCGAAGTCCCTTTTCATTTGCTCTTTTTCATTCCTGGCATATAATTGTGATGTTATTGGAATGTAGAGGAAGCCTACTGAATTTATAACAATGATGATCAAGTTGGCCAAGGGCAAAGCGGCATTATAAAGACCAACCATCTCTGGGGCTTTGAAATACCCCAGCATCAGAGTATCTGTCCACACCATTATCATCATAATCACATTTACGCCAAGGAGCGGAAGGGAGAAAAGCAATAGCTCCTTTCTGGCCGGATTAGCAGCTACTTCTCCTTTAACCGGCACAGGCAACTTTTTTATTGTATATATGATAGCGGCTACGCAAGTAAGCACAATTGAGGCTACATAGGCGTAGATAACTCCGAGGAATGACAGGTTAAGTAAAACGACACCAAGCAGGAGGAGAGGGTAAAGCGCACTCCTCAAAATGTCTTGGAAATATATTTGGGCGTCTACCCTATCAAATCCCCTGAAAACGGAGGCGGATATTGCGGTTAAGGTAAGGAAAGGGAGAGTGAAAGAGAACATTCTTAAGGGGGCGGACAGTTCCGAATTATGAAACACCTCGGTGGAGATAAAGCCGGAGGCAAAGAAACAAACAATGCTCAAAACAATACTGGCTATGAGGGAAAATTGTATGGAGGAGGATACGATGTCCTGAACTTTCAAGGTATCACCCTTCCCTCTATAGAAAGCAATCTGCCTGGCTGATCCTTCTGGAAGTCCCAAAGTTGCTATGAGACCGAAAATGCTTATTATGACTAATGCTAAGGAGAAAATTCCATATTCGCCCTGTGTTATATACCTGACAACCATCACTCTGCCTATAAAACCGAGGAGCATACTGATGGCAGTTCCGAAGAGAATTAGGATTGAACCTTTGGCTACCTTCTGAAGTGATTGATTTACTATTTCGGACATGGGTTTGGTTCACATGGTTGGGATGGCTCAGTCAGTTTAGTCCGTTGCGCTCTATTCACTGAGCAGAACTATATAGCGTTCCTTTAAAATGGTCAATCCGATTGAGTTAACACTAGTTATAGTGATTGGCTGAGCTAGCTCAAATGGACTTTGCCAGTGGTCAAGTATGGATCACACTGAATTGGTGGTCTCCGAGGTTGGGGTTTCGCAGACTATGTCACACGTTTCTTCTACCGCCTGTGTGCTACGAAGGGTATAGCTGGCCGAGGTTACCCCCTGGCTTTCATCCCAGGTGTATTGCCTGTGCTTGACATAGGTGATTGTGGCCAGGTATTCTCCATCAATGGCTCGTCGCCAGCGGCAGGTGGCTTCGCCGGCCGAATTGGTGATGCCATAGCCATTCCATATTGTCCTTCCATTCCGCTTCAGGTTTAGCCTGACCCATGCCCTTCTTACCGGCTCAGGGTTTACCACCTTTACCTTGATTTGTAGCTCTGAGCCGGTGGGGGTAAAGGTTATGCTCTCGGCCCACATGGTGTCAGTTGATGGTGGTGCCGAGGCAGTGATGAAATCCCATACATCACCTTCTGTCACTGCACCATGGTTATCCCTGGCAACTATCTTCCAGTAATACTTGGTGTCATAGCTTAACGTCCCCGGGTCATAGCTTGTTCCTGTTTGATCATTGGAGACTAAGGCGGGAGTTGCACCAGTGCCAAAGTAGACATCGTAGGTTGCAGCATCCCCAGCATCAGGGTCACCACCACTCCAGCTCAGGCCAACATCGATAGGGATGCCGGTGGCATGATTCGCCGGGGAGGGAGCAGATGGCGTATTTGGTGGGTTGTTTGGTGCCGGGGCAGCCTCTGTGGTAAAGCTATGATTGCTACTGGTGGCTAAGTTGCCAGCCGTATCCCTGGATTTTACCTTATAATAATACGTGGTAAGGCTATCAAGGCCACTTAAGCTAACGTTATGGTTGGTCACCAGATCTGTATCTAAACTAGTAAATAGCCCTAAGTCCTCAGTTGTTCCATATTCTACCTGGCTGGTGGCAGATTCATCTGTGGACCAGGTAATGATAGCCGAAGATGTAGTAATATTTGAAGCGGCAACGGCGGTTATAACTGGCGGTGTAACATCAACGTTACCAACTTCGTAAGCGCCAATATCATGTCCTGCCCCTTGGGGTCGGGAATCACCATCAAAATCACTGCTCGGGGCATCGATAGATGAACCTGTGTCTATTGCAGGCGAATTCGCCTCTAGATGGAAGTCCGCTGCGGCTGGATCTACGAATTTAGGGTCACCAGTTTGGTAATCAGTTCCGTAAACACCAGACCAGCCTGTGAATAAATTGTGGTCTATGTGAGCATCAGCATTCTCTACATCTGGGAAGTACAACGTAGCTCCAGAAAGGATGTTATTCCTTATGACAAAATTATCGAACCTATCAGGGTACTCAGGTATGTATATATGAGTATTGGAAGGAGGTGTGCCTGCAAGAGTGTTATTTACTATGGTAACATTCTTTTTCAAATGTGACCCTTCAGCTTCCTCCCTATTTATCGCCATGCTGACATCAGTGCAGTCGTAGATGATGTTGTTGTAGACCCTGATGTCAGTCAAAGTTCCCCCCATTTCAGTTCCTAACGAAATACCAACACCAGAATCGTGAACTTTGTTCTTGAAGACATCAATACTAAAGCTGTCTTCATAATAGGCATCCACATAGATACATGCTGAGGGAACACCATGGACGTGATTTCCATAGATTTTTCCGTTTCGGCAGCCGTCCTTGGCATCTATGCCTTCCTGATATGGATTATCGTGAACGTGGTTATTCTTAACCTCAAATCCATCCACACCAGATAGCGTTATCCCTTCTTGTGTTGCAGCTTTGCAGACATTTGTAATTTCGTTACTATCGATGACTATATCGGTGCCCTCACGAACGAAAATACCGGATGCTTGACAGCCAGAGGCATAACAATTCTCAATTATGATATGGTCACTACTTCTTACCAGATACCCAGTATTCGAGGAGTTCATTACTCCTAACCCTAAAACCTTAATATAGCTCTTTCCCTCTACGGAGAATAGACCGTCTCCCCAGCCGGAAGGTACATTGATGCCAGTCCCATCAATTTTGACATCGCCAGAATACGCAGTATATGTAATATACTTTCCAGGGCTTCCCGAATTCTGCGGCATAACCCTCTCATTATAAGTTCCTTCCTTGATATAAACTGTGTCACCTGCAACCAGTGTCTCGGCTGCTTTGGTGACAGTCTTCCAGGGCAATGCCTCCGTGCCTGGATTGCTATCATCACCACCAGAGGCAACATAATAAGTTGAGGGAGCAGCAGCGTCGCCCTCTGCCTTTACCGGTTGTACACCAAAGCTGGTAACTAAAAGCAGCGTTGCTAGTAGCGGAACAAAACCTTTTTTGACAATTGACAGTCCAGCCATCATAGTTCCTCCTCAGGTCTGCGGCTTTGCGCCCTCATCTTTCGATGGGTTTGCCTTTTCCGCCCTCCAACACAATGATAATATGCCCGAGGCAAATCATCAATCTGCCATTACCACTGCTAACCTACCGCCTCTTTACAGATGTTTACAGCACTTCCATCGGCATTTTTAGTCGCCCGACAAAAGTACCGGTTTGCGGCTTTATGCTGACGCAGGTTACTTGGGGGTTGGGCACTGGGGACGGGGATGGAAAATGTTGTGGGAAAATGCCCTGGCTTAGAACAATGCTATAAGAACCATTCTATGGTTTCCCTTAACCCAGTTTCTAAGCAGTATTTTGGTTCATAGCCGAATCCCCTGGCTTTGGAAATGTCTGCCAGGCTGTGTCTTATGTCCCCAGGCATTGGCTCCTGGTGAGTTGCTTCAACCTTATTTCCCACAAGCTTGATGATTAGCTCAGCCAGTTCATTTATGCTGGATTTTTCTCCTTTCCCGATGTTGAATATGCCACGAGCATCCCTCTCTGCAGCCAGCATATTTGCCTCCACAGCATCCTTTACAAAAGTAAAATCCCTGGTTTGCTCGCCATCGCCAAAGATAATCGGAGGACTACCCTCACGGGCCCTTTGGACAAACCTGGGAATAACCGCAGCATACTGAGAGTTGGCATCCTGTCTCACTCCATAAACATTGAAGTACCTCAGGCAGACGGTGGAGAGTCCATAAACCTGTTCGAAGGCCCGGCAGTAGTATTCTCCGGCAAGCTTGGTCACAGCATAGGGAGACTGGGGATTCGGGAGCATATCTTCCCTTTTAGGCAAAGTCGGAGTATCTCCATAGACCGAAGAGGATGAGGCATAGATCACCTTTTTAACGCCGGTATCCCTGGCAGCCAGAAGCACATTCAGGGTTCCGGTTATATTTGCCTCATGGGAAGCTAGCGGATTCTCCACACTCCGAGGGACACTGGGGATGGCTGCTTGATGAAACACGTAATCAACGCCCTGGAATGACTTTCGCAGCAAAGCAAGGTCTGTGATGCTCCCCTTTATGCAGTCAGCTTTGCTTCCTCTTGACAGTTCTGCGATGTTTTCCATCCTTCCAGTGGAGAGGTCATCCAGGATGATGACATAGTAGCCTCTCTTTGCCAATTCCTCAGCAAGATGAGAGCCGATAAACCCGGCGCCTCCGGTAACTACAGCCTTTGTCACTAAGCGTCTTTCCCTTGCCGTTAGACTATGAACCCAAATAGCCAAGCGCGACAAGACATCTTAGCTATTGCTCTCTGGGTCACTTCCTGAATTTCCACCGGTACTAAAAGCATAACCCATCTCCCAACGTACCAGCAACAGTGCAAAACAAATGACTATCACACCTCTTCTTCAAGCATCCACGCGCTTAATTCTTCACACCTATCCAAAGGTGAACCGAGAGATAAGGTTCAGGCTTTCCCTGCCTATATAACAAGAACTCCATCTTCTGATTCTCACCTACTTCATGGGGAACAAAGCCCACTTTTCCCTCCCATTTCTGCTCATCGGACAGCCGTATTGGTCCTATTCGCTGAAGTTCTTCTCCATTTCCCCATAATTTGACTTCCTTGCCTTCCATGTTTGCCCCAATCCAATAGTCTACCTCCGCATGCTCGCGGTTCACTATTCCAAGCTCCACTACGCCCTTCTCTCCCAATTGAAGCTCCGATGGATAATTCTCCGCCTTCCCCTTACTGCTTAAGACATAAAATTCCGTAAACGCCTCCCCTGCCGGAGGATTCGAGATAACATAAGCTGTCATGCCTATAGCCCCCGCTATTACCAATATCAAAATAACAGAAAGCGCCTTGTCTACATTGCTGGACCACTTCAGGCTTACTCTTCCCATTTTCACTCTGGTTCTTAATCAAGCATTTGACAAATTCTGATTAATCGCACTAATATCGCAATTGGTTGTGATTTCAACTCTTGTTACCACGGTAAGCCCAGCAGTCAGCAGTGACCTAATTGTCTCTTCAAGTCTGGCAGCAACGTTGATCTTGCTTGTTCTTCTGGTGGTGAAGGAACTGCTTACTGCTAGTAACGACGACAGGCTAACCCTTTTCAGCCAGCGCCTCGACGTAACCATTCTTCCTCTGCTCTTCGTATTCAGCTTCATCGTTATCAATGAAGTATTACATATTCTGCTTTAGAACAAGAAGGGTGCTATCAGACAAAGCGTTATGTTGGCTATGCCGTGAGACAAGCTTACTCCAAGAATTGAGTCTCCTTTTAGTACGACGTAACCGTAGAACAGCCCCACTGCCAACGCGAAGAGGAAATGAAGCGCCGAGAGGTAACCAATTTGCAGGATAGCAAATAGAAAGGCCACATAGATCCATCCCCTCCGGCCCACTGCCTCCGTCGCACACCGCTGGATCACTCCTCGGAAGGTTATTTCCTCAGCAAAGCCTGTGGCAACAAGCAAAATAATGGCTGGCAGCAATGTCTGGTTCACCCCTAAACTGCTTACTAATGGTTCTGGGGTCTTTAGGATATAATATCCCATCAAACCAAAAATGAAACCCGTGGACACCCCAGTAAGTAGTTGGAGGGGTATCTCACTCCGGGTAAACCCCACTTCTCCAAGACTAAAGCCCAGCCTCCTGATGGCTAGAAACGCTGCAGCCATCAAGGGTACAGCGATGGTCGCATACCAATAGATTCTGGGAATGTCAATCAGCGGCATGAATAGGCTAAGGATTCGGACCAAAGGTGCCAGGGACAGGGCAAAATAAAACTTATACATGGGATGAGGGAACCAATGTGGTGGGCCGGCCAATGAGGAATGCAACACTAATAATGACAATAGAACAAAGTGGAAAGCAATGCCAGCTATCGGGCTTATCAGCACAGTGACTAGCTCAGCAACGGCAATGCCCAACAAATATAAGACAGGAAATCTCATGCTCACTCAAATTTGCCAGCAAGCTCAACACAGTATGAGAGCTCTAACCACACATGCTATTATAGCTTAAGCGGGATGCCTAGAAAACCCCTGCGTGGCTTTCGTCACTGTCAAGAGTTGGTAGGTGAGACTCCTGCGTAGCTGACATTGGCTACAGCCTCATATCTC
>Ga0315533_1000677_pt1 | contig 28043 bp, 25 predicted proteins | sample SalMarSW160130MG_FD_203081 | JGI IMG/M metagenome (GOLD analysis project Ga0315533, IMG submission 203081) | Salt marsh sediment microbial communities from the Plum Island Ecosystem LTER, Massachusetts, United States - Salt Marsh Sediment SW1601-30 ... | reverse complement strand
CTGACTGGGAAGGCGTAAAGATGCTGGTCAGACCAGCGTATAACCATAAGCGGAAATATCTGCAAGCTCCCATTGCAGAAATAGGCGATGCTGAGGCGTATACCATTTTTGACAATGTTTTTGTGCCTCGAGAGAGGGTTTTCCTCGACGGTAAAGGTGACCCAAGACAAACGCCTTTTGCTGGTTTCCTTGCCTTGCTTTTTGCCCATTATCACAGACACTCGTACACTGGATGCAAGCCTTCTACGTCCGAGGTATTAGCCAGTGCCGCTGCCCTTGCGGCAGAATACAATGGAATCGCGAAAGAAGACCATGTAAGGGAGAAGATATCACACATAGTTGGTGTAGCAGAGCTTGTCTTTGCCGCTGGTCAAGTAAGTGCCTATCGTGCCGAGAAATCAGCATCTGGAACTTATATCCCAGACGAAGTTTTGACTAATGCTGGCAGAAGGCTTGCGGGTGAAGAGATTTACAATGAGTATAAGATTGTAGCCGACCTTGCTGGGGGCTTATGCGCTACGATGCCTTTTGAAGAGGAATTCTTCTCAAAAGAGACAAAGGAACTGGCAAATAAATACATGATGAGGAATCCCGCTATATCTTCAGAGAACCAGCACAAATGCTTCCGAGGGCTAGAAAACCTCATAGTTTCCGAGGTGGCTGGCGTGACGCAAGTGGCTGGATTGCATGGGGGTGGTTCTCCACAGATGGAAACCATCACAATGATGGCAAGATATGACATTGAGGGACTGAAAAGTATAGCCAAATATCTATTCGGCATAGAGAAAGATTTGCCTAGATATGTAAGAGCTACTGTAACGCCACGGAAGATGCTGGAAAGATTCCAAAAGATGTACGGATCCTCGGCGAAATAAGCAGGCACAAATCCAAAGGACTGGCTGCCGAAGCACACTCTGCACATACAAACTCCTTTGTGCTTATTGGTTGCTTAATCGCTAAGTAAAGATGCCATATTTAAAGCCCTAGGCTTCTATGTAACAAAAGTCAGGAATGTGCAACGGCGATTCGGTGCAGCACACAAACCGATGAATTGTGCACGTTGCACTTTTCTTGAGGCTATATTGTTGTCGGTGATAAAATAGGTCTCAAAGGGCACCTCAAAATCGGTCTAGTATCCTATGAAAGTCAATCGGCGCATGAGCTTTAGTAGGCCTAATATTATCCGACCTCCCAGTGAATGGAAAAGCTATTTTCTCCCTTTAACTAGCGGGTGCTCCAACAACACCTGTACTTTCTGTGGATACTATGGCTCAAAGCTTCAGATACGAGACATCACTGACACCGAGAGTGAAATAGATGCTTTAGCCTTATTCACTCGAAGAGGCATGCGGCTTTCTGATGTTTCTAAGGTGATATATGCCGTGGCTCAAGGTTGGGACGGCAAGAGGATATTTCTTCAGGATGGCGATGCCCTTGTCTACCCCTTCTCCAACTTGAGGGAGGTTCTCCAGTACTTGAATGAAAAACTACCCTCTGTTGAAAGGATTGGCACATATGCTACGCCACAGGATATCCTGCGCCGGAGTTCGGATGAACTCAAGGAATTAAGACGGCTCAAGTTAGGTATTTTTTATACAGGGCTTGAGACCGGTGATGATGAACTGCTCCAAAAGATAGGTAAAGGAGTAAGTTCAGATGAGGTGGTCGAGGCGGGAAAGAAAGTGAAGGAGGCAGGGATAAGCTTTTCTGTGACGATAATTTTAGGACTTGGCGGTATTGAAGGGAGCGAGAAACACGTATTTGAGACAACCAAAATTCTCACTGAGATTGACCCGGATTATACCGGAGCTTTGACTTTGACCCTCGTCCCCGGTACCCCACTCTATGAGCAGTGGGAACGGAATGAATTCCATCCTCTTTCCTCTTTCCAATCCTTGGAGGAGCTGAAGCTAATCCTAGAGAACTCCAATTTTACTGATTGCTTCTTTAGCTCGATGCACGCCTCAAACTATCTTTCTGTCCGAGGCAAGTTGCCGCAGGACAGAGAGAGAATGCTTGGAGAACTAGAAATAGTTTTGGCAGCAAGAGACCCTAATCTGCTCAGGCCTGAATTTCTCAGGGGTCTATGACTATGACGGCACCAATAGTGGATTTATTGCGAATTCTACAGAGTCCAGTCACCTGGTCGCCATGAATATCCTTCAATTGCACAAAATGTAGTATAATGCTTAGAAAATCCCATGCCTCAAATAAGAACAGGTCTAATAAATGTCACCGGGTACATTGGTGCCGAACTGGCTCGCTTACTTTGCCAACATCCCCAAGTAGAGCTCGTCACTGTCACCGGGAGAAGTGCAGCCGGGCAAAAATTAGGCGATGTTTTTCCCAACTTCACGGGAACTAACTATATAATAAAAGCCGAGCTTGATAGCGAAATCGATATGGCCTTCTCAGCACTGCCTCATAAAAGCAGTGTAGATGTAGTACCATCTTTGCTAAAACAAGGAATCAGGGTTGTCGATGCCAGTGCTGATTTCAGGTTAAAGAACGCTGGCGAATATTCCAAATGGTATGGATTTACTCATCCATCGCCCGAGTTACTGAGAGAGGCGGTTTTCGGCTTACCCGAGCTGCATCAAAGTGAAATTGCCTCAGCCTCACTGGTAGCAAATCCGGGTTGCTATAGTACTGGTGCTATCTTAGCCCTGGCACCCATAGTCAAAGAAGGGCTTATTTATCCCGATATAGTGGTGGACAGCAAATCAGGCGTCTCGGGTGCCGGCAGAACTCTGAGCTTGACTACTCATTATTCCGAGGCCAACGAGGACATCTGTGCCTACTCCCTTGAGGGACATCGCCATTTGCCCGAGATAGAACAAGAATTGAAAGCACTTAATCAGTCATTTTCTCCTTCGATAACCTTCGTGCCTCACCTGGTGCCAATGACCAGAGGCATACTGAGCACCTGCTATGCCAAATTAGCTGATAGCCGTCAGCTGACAGCCGACAGCTTGAAACAGCTATACCGGGAATTCTACAAGCATGCCCCCTGTGTTCAAGTAACGACCGAGCCTCCCCATACCAAGCATGTCTGGGGAACTAACTTTTGCCTTATTTATCCCACTGTCGATTCGAAGACAGCCAGGATTGTAGTTATTAGCTGTCTGGACAACCTAGTCAAGGGGGGGGCGGGACAAGCAGTGCAAAATATGAATCTGATGTTTAACCTGCCTGAGACCACAGGACTGGAAGCCTTGGCCATTTACCCTTGAAATGCGCAGGATTATGCCTATGCCGGAATCACTTCGTTTATTAGCCCTATCTCAGCTGCTTCTGTTTCACTGATTCCTTGTCGCTAAACAGGATATCCAGTACCCTTTTTAGTACATCTTAGCTATTGGAAAGATTACTAAAGGACTATTTACAGTAACTGACAGGGATGATATAGTGAAACCAGACGTAATTTAATTAAATATATTCAAGGCGAGTTATAAAACAGCGATGGTAACTAAATCAATTCCAGTAGAAAGGCAGGATAAGAAAAGCCAAGCCATGCCTATAGGGTGGAAGGAGGTGGCGCAGGCTCTGTTACGTAATGCCGGACTAGGGATATACATCGTCCATGGAGGAAATTTCCAGTATGTTAACCCCGTGTTTCAAAATTCAACAGGCTATAACGAGAAGGAGCTACTAGGGAAATTTTCTCTCGACCTCGTTTATTCAGAAGATAGGGAGGTGGTCAGGAAAAAGGCGATAGAAAACCTGAAGAATAAGAATGGCGCTATTCCTTACGAATACAGAATCGTGAAAAAGAATGGCGAGATAGTATGGGTTCTTGAACAAGTTACTTCTATAAACTATGGAGAGAAACGAGCTACGGTGGGAAGTTTTATGGACATCACTGCTCGCAAGGAAATGGAGGAGGCTATCATATATTCGGATAAAAGATACCGAACTGTATTGGATGAGATAGAAGATTCCTATTATGAGGTGGACCTTAAGGGGGCTCTTACTTTTATCAATGACACAATGGCCCGACAGCTACAGTACTCGAAAGAAGAGCTACTGGGGATGGGTTACAAAGGTTACATTGCCGAAGAAGATTTCAAAAACGTATACGAAATTTACAATCAGGTCTATCGAACAGGTGAGACTAGACGATGCTTTGGCCACAGGTATGTACGAAAAGACGGGACTAGAGGGTTTACTGAGTGTTCAATTTCCCCCTTGAAGAATGAAAAGGGCGAGGTCATTGGGTTTCGGGGCATTTCTCGCGACAACACCGAACGCAAGCGGCTGGAGGAAGAGCGGGAAGCCTTGCTCCAAGAAATAGGGAAGATCAACCAAAGGCTGGAGGCGGCTAACAAAGAACTTCAGGACTTTGTCTACATTGCCTCCCATGACCTGCGGGAACCGCTGCGAAAGATTTCTTCCTTCGGCACACTCCTTCAGGATTCACTGAAAAGAAAGCTGGATGAGGACCAGCAGGAAAACTTTGAGTTTATGATAGGTGGTGCTCAGCGGATGCAGGATATGATAGACGCGCTGCTTACTTATTCTCGGCTTACCACTAAAGCTAAGCCTCCTGAATGGGTGGATTTGAATAAGGTAATAGAGAACTTAAAGAAGTTGGAGCTGGCGACTTTGCTGGACGAAACCCGTGGGACCATCCATGTTCCCAAGCCACTGCCGTCGATTCAGGCCGACCCCTCTCAAATGCACCAACTCTTCCAGAACCTGATTGGGAACGGGCTAAAGTTCCATAAGGAAGGAATACCTCCAGAGATAATCATCCGTGCTTATGAGGTAGAGGACAATATGATTCGAATAGAGGTAGAAGACAACGGAATAGGAATTGATGAGAAATACCATGGCCAATTGTTTACCATGTTCAAACGCCTTCATTCCCGGGAGCAGTATGAAGGAACTGGGATTGGGCTGGCCAGTTGTAAGAAAGTCGTAGAGCGCCACGGGGGCAACATTGGAATAAAGTCAACCCTTGGTAAAGGGTCGATATTCTGGTTTACGCTGCCGAGAGAAAGCTATCTAAAAGAAGATTAAAGAAAGGAAGTGAATGATGGAAGGATTAACACCGCTGGTCATATTAATGGTGGAGGATGACCTAGCAGACCAAAAGTTGATTAAGATCTCTCTGAGAAATGAAAAAATTGCTAATGACCTTTACAGTGTACAGACTGGTGAAGAGGGGTTGGATTTTTTGTACCACAGTGGGAGTTATAGCGATGGAACTCCTCAGCCTGACTTGATTCTGCTGGATTTGAACATGCCAGGGATGGGAGGAAAGGAATTTCTGAGGCGGGTTAAAGAAGACGAAAGGTTGAAACAAATTCCCGTGGTTATCCTGACAACTTCGGATGCTGAGAAGGATATTATAGACAGCTACAAGTTGCAAGCCAGCGGGTATGTGCACAAACCGGTGACCCTGGAGGAATTTAAGGAAGCTATGAAGAAACTCAAGGAATACTGGTTTCTGCTTTGCAAACGGGTACCCAAGTAGCACCAATGGTACAGGAAATAAAACAACCACTGTTTAAAATCCTCATCTGCGACGATGACCCGGCAGACCGCAAACTGCTCCGAACCTATCTGAAACGGATAACTGATAGGGAAATTGTGTTGCTAGAGGCGGGACATGCAGAAGAAATCCAGAACGCTCTGGATAAAGGTAGAATTGACCTGGTCTTGATGGATAATCAAATGCCAGGGAAATCGGGGATGGAGTGGCTTGCAGAAATTGCAAAAAAACAACTTGCCCCCGTAGTCATGTTGACTGGCTCTGGAACTGAAGAAATCGCGGCGCAGGCCTTTCAAGAGGGAGCGGTTGGTTACTTGCCAAAGGGCAGTCTATCCCAAGAAAAGTTACAGAACATCATTGATGTTGCGCTGGATAAATGGACGCAGCTACAACAAGCTATGGCCGACAAGGAAAAGCTGGAAATACTGGCAAATTTTGATTCGCTGACCGGATTGTACAATCGACGAGCAATTTTAGGCAAGCTGCGTGAGTTAATCGGTCTTGCCAATCGCTACAAAGAGGATTTCAGCCTGAGCATGCTGGACGTCGACCTTTTTAGGAAGGTCAATGACTGCTACGGGCACCTCACTGGAGACGAGGTTTTAGAGAAAATTGCCACTTTAATTAGTCGGAATATCCGGGATGCAGATATAGCGGGACGATATGGAGGGGAGGAGTTTATCATTATTTTGCCCAAAACCACTTTGTCTTCATCTTGGATTGTCGCTGAGCGACTTCGAACTATGATCGGGAAGGCTGAGATGAAAGACTCTGCCGGGAATGTATTTGCTGTAACTGTGAGTCAAGGGCTAACGGGGTGGGAGCGGGATGAAGATGCCGCCTCTCTTATTTCTCGCGCTGATGAGGCTCTCTACAAGGCTAAAGAAAAGGGGCGAAACCGAGTGCAAATTTTGCTCGGCCCGAGCCTAAGAGACAAAGTTTAGCCTAAATTTATCATCTCACTATTCAATTCCTTCTGGTGTCGCCCCTAGCTTGTCAAAGGAATATTTGCTCTCAACAGGGATACCGGCCAAGCGCTTGGCAATATTCTTGGTCTTTTCTACATTATAGCTACCCATAATAGTAATCTGTCCCATCCGGGGAGAGCCACCGCCATGGACACCTGCATATTGCATAATGCCAGCAATCTCCGAGCATGATATAGTTTGCACCCAATGAAAAGCACGGTGTATGTCCTCTATTGACACATTAGGATTCCGCATCATGTATTTTTCCAGAAGCGGACGCGTCTCTGGATTCAATCAGTCTCCTTCTCGGGGCAGCGTTGCTGGCATTCCGCCTCATCTTGCTCAATCCTTTTCGATATTCACTCGACGTAATCACTGTGACCCCCTTTACCGAATTCAAAATATTTTGCTATATAACAGAGCCGCCATCTACAACCAGAACATGTCCGGTCACATAGCTGGAAGCATCAGAAGCCAGGAAAATCACAGCCCCCACCATCTCGTCAGGTTCGGCTACACGCTGCAATGGAGTCCTCGTCATGACAGCTTGCGCAATATCCGGGTTGCTCCAGAGAGCTTCGCTGAACCGAGTTTTGACCAGTCCCGGCGCTATCGCATTCACCCTGATGTTATACTGAGCCCACTGTTGTGCCATCACTTTTGTTGCCATAATCACCCCAGCCTTACTTATGGAGTAAACCGGCAAAATGTCGGGGGTAATCCCGGCTACTGAAGCGACATTGATAATTTTGCCCCCGCCCTGCTCTTTCATCAGCCGAGCTACCGCCTGACTGAGAAAGAATAGTCCTTTCAAGTTGAGATTCATAATAGAATCCCAAGCACGCTCTTCTATATTTATAGCCGGGTCCATGGTCGGATTGGTACCAGCGTTATTCACCAGAATATCAATTCTGCCAAGCTCGTCTTTTACCTTCGGGACCAGACTATTTATCTCATCCATCCTGCCCACATGTGTGGCCACAGCCATTGACCTCTGCCCCAAGCTCTTTATCTCTGCAGCCACCTCTTCAAGGTCTGGCAATTTACGGCTGGTTACAGCTACGTCAGCACCAAATCTGGCAAGCCCCACAGCAATAGCCTTCCCGATGCCCCGACTGCCGCCGGTCACCAGGGCCACCTTGCCTGATAGAGAAAAAACATCTGGGGAAATACTCATTACTCACCTCCTGAACAAGATTAATTAGCTCTGATAAAAAGCCGACACCAAAGTATATATTACAAATGGCGCTGTACGCAACTTGAACAGTATGTACTTATCCGCCGTACCAGATATCTCATTTTACTCATCGCCAGTCTTGTCAGGTCGTCACCGGCATAATAGGCTTGTTTGCGCCGGTTTCAGTGGCACTGGCTGTGTGGGCAACTACATATCATACGTACGATTCGGCAAGCTTGAAATAGCTCCGGGCGGCGGTTAACACCTTGGTTTTTTCTTCTTCGGGAATGTATGGGTCGTCGAGCTTAAAGCTTTCCACCTTGCCCCTGACATAAGCCCGGTAGCACTTGTAGAAATTGAGCAATTTCAGGAGCTCTTCATCACGGCTCAGCCCCACATAGGTATTTACCAGATGTCGGGAAAGACCAGCCTGCTGATAGCGGTCTAAGTCCATAGCTAGAAAGGCGATCTCCGAGGCCACGTCGGAATATCTGAATCTGTCATTAAATTCAATGCAGTCGTAAATGCAGATATCGTCAGTGAAGCAAACATGGGCGGCATGTAGGTCGCCATGGCAATCCCTTATTTCCCCTGCTTTTACTCGCTTATCGAACAGGCTTGTGTTACTGTCAATGAAGTTATTAGTGTAATTCTTAATGTGCTGATATTCCTCGGCAGTGATGGAAGTTCCAATATATTTCTCGGTTTGAGCGAAGTTCTCATCACAATTGTGGCGTATAATATCCAATTTGCCAAAGGCGGCAATCTCTTGATTTGTTTCGGCTTTTTGGTGAAAGCTCATCAGCTTTTCAGCCACTCTAGCCACCATTTCCAGAGTTACCTGACCCCGGGGCAAAAGCACATCCATCATGCGGTCCTGAGGCAACTGCTTCATTTTGACAGCATATTCTATCGCCTTGCCTCGCCCTTCGATGCGAAGCTCGCCTTTTTTTTCGACAATCGGGACCACGGCTAAATAGGCACCGGGACAAAGGCGTCTATTTAACTCCAGCTCTTGATGGCAGAAGAAATGGCGTTTCTCCAAAGTAGTGTAATCCAGATAACCCAGATTGACCGGCTTTTTAATCTTGTATACATATTTGCCGGTAAGGAAAATAAACGACATCTGAGTCTGGACCAGCTCTATCTTTCGTGGTTTATGAGGATAGGCCTGGGACTCAAGGAGGGCTCTAACTACAGGTAGTAATATTGACATAAGACCTCTCGTGAAATTTCAAGGTCTTTCCCATACGGCTGCCATTCCCTGCCCACCACCAATACACATGGTTTCCAGGCCGCGATGCAAATTTCTATGCACCATATCGTAGATGATAGTAACTGCTATTCTCGCTCCGGTGCAGCCAATAGGATGACCCATAGATATGCCACTACCATGAGGGTTAACGTGGTCGAAATCCCAATCAAGTTCTTTCATGCAACCTAGTGTCTGAGCGGCAAAGGCTTCATTAAGTTCAATAACATCAAAATCTTTATTGCCAAGCCCCGTCTTTTTGAGCACCTTTCTTACTGCCGGCACAGGGCCTAATCCCATGTATTTGGGGTCTATCGCGCCTGAAGTCCAGGCTCTAAGGATTGCCATAGGTTCGAGACCCAATTCTCTAGCTTTGTCTCGGGACATAAGCACTACGGCAGCCGCAGCATCATTAATCCCTGAAGAGTTACCGGCAGTGACTGTTCCGTCTTTTCGGAATGCCGGAGGTAGCTTGGCCATTTTCTCCATGGAAGTGTCCATAGGCCGCTCATCGGTATCAAAAACAATGGGCTCGCCTTTCTTCTGCGGGACAGGAAAAGGAACTATCTCATCCTTAAATACGCCCTCCGCTATGGCTTTGCGCGCCCGCATATGGCTAAGATAGCCTATCTCATCCTGCTGTTGGCGAGTGAAGCCATATCTCTTGGCGATTTCTTCTGCGGTATTTCCCATATGATAGCCGTAGAATATTTCCCACACTCCATCATAGACCATGAGGTCTATAATCTCTCCCCTGGCTCCAACATCCATGCGATAGCCCCAGCGGGCCTTAGGGAGAAGGTAAGGGGTGTGGCTCATGCATTCCATGCCTCCAGCAACTACAACATCGGCATCGCCCAGCCCTATGGCTTCTGCTCCCAAAGTGATAGCTTTTAAACCTGAGGCACAGACCTTATTCACTGTAAAGGCAGGTGTTTCTTTAGGAATGCCAGCGTGGATACAGGCCTGGCGAGCTGTGTTTTGCCCTTGCCCTCCTTGAAGAACATTTCCCATAACTACTTCGTCAACCTGAACAGGATGCAAAGAAGAGTCGTAATCATAGTGCGTTTTCTCCAGCTCTATTATTCCATCAGACTCGAGTGCGTCAGGGCCATAACTGAGTAATTTTTCACCGGACTTCGGCCTCAGTCCTGATCGCTTAAGTGCCTCCTTGATTACCGCAGCACCTAGCTCAACAACGGGCATATCTTTTAAAGAACCTCCAAATGCGCCAATAGCTGTTCTGGCACCACTGACGGCAACTACTTCTTTTTGCATGCTCTAATCTCCTTCTACCAGAATTTCCTCTCAGGTAGTGCAATCCAGATATCTGAGCGAAGCCCAATCGAAGTCTAGCACTCTAATGCAGGGCTATTAAGGTCTGAATGCCAAAAAGGTCGTCAAGTTTTCTCCTTCGCCGCGATGTAAGAACTCGACCTGAAGAGGAGTGCCAATTTTTATGGTTTCAGGCTTGCTCCCATCCACTCCCTCAATGCGAGCAACAACCTTCACCCCCTCCTCCAACTGTACGACTCCAGAAACATAAGGATGTTTCCTGTCGTAACCTTCTTTTATCATGAGTGGAGGGCCTATAGCTATGCAGGTGAAGGCAGCAAGCTTGCCCTTTCCCTTCATCTTAACCCATTCCATTTCAGAGCCATAGCAATTAATACAAATGGAGCGAGGAGGTACGAAAAGGACACCACACTTCTGGCACCTCGACCCCATGAGTTTATCCTCGCTGAGAAATCGCTCATAAGAAATATCATTAAAGGGCCTTCCTTCCATTTGCTGTATCTCCTTCTTATCTTCTTTCCAGAATGGTAAACGTACAAGTACCTCCTGTTCCCCCCAAGCTCTGGGCTGCCCCGACTCGTAAATCCTTAATGGAAACCTGCCTTTCTCCAGCTTCACCCCTCAACTGTTTCCAAATTTCAACAAGCTGCCCTGTGCCTGTGGCCCCCACGGGATGCCCTTTACATTTAAGTCCCCCCGAGGTATTGATGGGCTTTGAGCCATCTAATCTTGTCAAGCCTTCCTCCACCGCTTTATATCCTTCCCCTGGCTTGAAAAATCCCAGGTCCTCGAGATGAATAATTTCAGCTATGGAGAAGCAATCATGCACCTCGGCAATTTGAACATCTTCGGGCTTGAGTCCCGATAGCTCGTAAGCTTCTTGTGCTGCATATCTCGTGGCTTCAAAATAGGTAAGGTCTTCTTTGGCATGTAAGCCTTTGCCGCTCCCTTGCCCTATACCGACCACATGGAGGGGGTTATCGGTGAAGTCTTTGGCTATTTCCTCTGCTACTAACAAAGCGCAGCTTGCACCGTCGCTTATGGGGCAGCAATCATAGAGATGCATGGGCCAGGCAACCACAGGATTAACCCTGGGATCGCGGAGGAATTCCTTTTCGTCTCTCCAAGCAGGTATAGGCTCCCCTTTATTTTTAGCCCTTTCAATCCTTTGGTTCATAATATCGCGGATGGAGACATTAAACTGTGCCTTAGGATTGAGGCGAGCATTATTATGGCTTTTTATGGTGACATTCATTAGATGCTCTCGACTGGCTCCATATTTGTTAAAATAAGCAGTGGCCATGGCACCAAAAACACCGGGGAAGGTAAATCCCGCTTTCACTTCGTAAGGACTAGCTGCCATTGCCAGGCCTTGTGTAACTTCCCCTGTGTTGCGTTTCGACATCTCCTCGACCCCACCAACCAGGACCACATCATAAAATCCTGAAGCTATGGCAAAAACCCCCTCTCTAAAGGCAAGTGCGCTTGCAGCACAGGCACCCTCCGTCCGCGTTGCCGGCTTCGGTGTAAGCCCGATTAAATCCGAGATTATCGGACCCCAGTGCCCTTGATGTACAAAAAAATCGTTCGTGAAATTCCCCAGATAAAGGGCATCAATATCTTTAGGGTCTATCCCTTTATCTACTGTGGAAAGCATTTCATTGAAGGCTTCAGTAAACAAGTACTTTGAGTCTTTGTCTCTAAACACTCCGAATTTCGACATCCCTGCGCCCACCACGGCCACCCCCCTTCCCAATTTTCTTCGCCCTCGCATTTCACCTCCTGAGTAGGAAGTATTTATAATTTTCCTACTATATCAAATTCCTGAGCTATATCAAAGAATTATCTTGGGGCGGCACTTATTACAAAAATGCGCCTCCTTCAAGTCAGTGTCGGCCAGGCTATTGGAAAAGTGCATGACACACTTGTTATTGGGGCAATGTCCCAGGCCGAATGTATGTCCCAGTTCATGAACTATCTCCTTGGTGGCTCTTTCCAGAAATAGAGCTTCGTCTGGAGCCAGGCCATAATATTCCTGCCTCAGTCGACACAGGGATACGATTGCTGTTCCGGCGACTGTATCGGCTTCACCAAATACGAAGTTAAGCTTGGGAACATAAAGGTCAACATCGGCTATACCCACAACCCTTTCATCCCTTTCCGACTTTTTAAGAGAGGCCAGCAATTTTGAGGAAAAGTATTGCTTCCTCTCGGGATTATAGGCCTGGGCCAAATCGCTAAAACCTGCTTTTATTTCTACTGGACAATGGAAAATACCGCCAACCCTATCCTTAAGCTCCTCCATTGTTTCGTCAGCTATATTGCCTAACGGTTTAAGCGTGATCTTCACTTAATTCTTTGCTTGCGCTCTTCCCCCAAATAATATCCTAAGATTTTACCACAGACTGAGCAGGGCGTGATGCGTAAGTAGTATAATTGCTGGATATCGAGGCGAGGAATTGAATTACAGCCAAGCAGAAAAGTATCTCGATAGTTTTGTTAATTATGAACAGATTCCGGGCATATCTTATGCCCAGCCTGGTTATAGCTTAAGGCATGTAGAAGAGCTACTAAACCGCATGGGCGACCCTCAGCTGGCAACCAGGACAATTCACATCGCAGGCACTAAGGGAAAGGGGAGTGTGGCGGCTATGATTGCTCAGGTCTTGAGTGCTTCAGGCTATAAAACAGGACTATACACCTCCCCTCACTTTCATACTCTAAGGGAGCGTATTAGCGTGGATGGCAGTTTGATTTCTGAAGCTGAGTTTGCTGCTGCTATGGCGGAAATCAAGCCCTTCATTGAATCAATGAGACAGGACGCTACCTTCAGGCAACTGACTTATTTTGAGGCATTGACTGCGCTGGCTTTTGCTCATTTCAAGAAAAATCGGGTGGACTTTCAAGTGCTGGAAGTAGGTCTAGGTGGCAGGCTTGATGCCACTAATGTGGCCAGACCTGTAGTCTGTATTATTACCCCTATCAGCCTGGACCATACTCAGATTCTGGGCAATAGCCTTGAGGAAATAGCCCGGGAAAAAGCAGGCATTATCAAGTCCGGCTGCTGGGTGGTGCTTTCCCCCCAGCCAGAAGAGGCAGCTTCGGTAATCACCGATATTTGTCGGGAGAAGGAAGCGAAGGTGGTTCAGGTAGGCAAGGATATCACCTGGCATAAGATAGACGGTGACCTCCATCATCAATCGCTGGTGATAGAGGGTAGAACAAGTAAATACCAGGTTAGCATTCCTCTTTTAGGCGACTTCCAGCTTGAGAATGCCGCCGCTGCCGTAGCTGCTTTAGAGATATTGGCTTCCGCGGGCTTTGCCATCTCAGCCGCCGATATTGCCCAATGGCTTGCTCGAGTTAAGTGGCCGGGGCGATTTCAAATTTTGCAACAACACCCTACGGTGTTGGTTGATGGAGCCCATAATGTAGCGTCGATGAGAAGGTTGGTGAGTAATATCAAATCATACTTCAGTTACAAGCGCATTTTTCTTGTTTTTGGGACATCCTGTGACAAAGACATACCGGGGATAATAAATGAGTTAGTTGCCCTCTCTCCACAAGTTATAGTTACACAGACACCACATTCCCGCGCTGCCCCCCTTTCAACCCTGGCTGCCGAGTTCAGCAAGCGAGGTATTGAGCCTGAAATTAGAGAAACTATAAGCGAAGCTATATCCCGAGCTTTGTCCCTGGCAGACAGGACAGATATTATCTGCGTTACCGGCTCTCTGTTTGTCGTGGCGGAAGCGTTAGATTATTTCTCGAGGGGTTGAGATTCGATAGAAGGGGCAAGGGCTTCCTTGGGTAACATCTTGCCTAGAATTTGCTGGAGTGCCATGATATGGCTACATGTCTCCCATTGAGAAAAGAAATGGCAGGTGCAATGCCATTTCCCATTGGCATAGCTTAGCTTATGGTCATCGTTCTCGCCATGGAAAACAGCGGTGAAACCTGAGAAAGTGATACGACCTGGTTCTTGAGCATATCTTTTGGCTTTTTCAATCTTCCCGATAAGGCTGGATCGCATCTTAATTTCCTGCTCTAAGTTTACAACAGGGCGCAGAAAAAGTCCAGCATCCGTAACCAGATGCAATTATGCTATTATAGTAACTAATTTGGGGATGATGTAATGGTCTTTCAGCCGCAACTCAAGATTCTTATCAGCCGTGGCGAGATAGCTAAAGCCGTAGACAGGCTGGCTTCTCAAATCAGGAGGGATTATCAAGATAAGCAGCCTTTGCTTATTGGCGTCCTTAAAGGGTCCTTTGTGTTTATGGCTGACCTAATTCGCCAGCTTGATTTACCCCTGGAGCTTGATTTTGTCAGGCTCTCCAGCTATGGCGCTGCCAAGGAGAGTTCGGGCAAAGTGAGAGTAGTTCAGGGGGTCAAGACTCCTGTAAAAGGCAGAGATGTCCTGGTGATTGAGGATATCGTGGATACTGGGATTACCATCTCTTTTTTGCTTGATTATTTAAAGAAGAAACAGCCCGCTTCGCTGAAGCTCTGTACTCTAACAGATAAGCCATCTCGGCGCAGGGTTCCGGTGCCCATTGATTATTGCGGCTTCACCGTGCCCAATAAATTCATCGTGGGATATGGACTGGACCTCAATCAGGGGTTCCGCAATTTGCCTGATATTTATACCCTGGAGGATTAGGAAATGAATTTAAAGGAGCTTATCTCTGTGGCCAGAGGGGAAATACCGGCCGATTTGCTCCTGAAAAATGCCCGCATAGTAAATACCTTTATTGGAGAAATAGAGCAAGCCGACGTAGCTATCTATGGCGACAGGATTGCCGGAGTAGGAGATTATGATAAAGCCAAGGAAATTATCGATTTACAGGGCAGGTTCTTGGCTCCCGGGCTGATTAACGGACATACGCATATAGAAAGCTCCATGCTTCACCCGGCAAGGTATGCTCAGGCCGTGGTCCCCAGAGGCACTCTGGCCGTGGTCACTGACTTACATGAAATCGCCAACGTTTGTGGATTTGAAGGAATAAAATTCGTCACGGATTTGGCGCGAAAGCTCCCACTGGATATGCTATTCATGGCCCCTTCATGCGTGCCAGCAACCCACCTGGAGACATCAGGCGCCCGAATCAGCTCTAAGGAAGTAAAGAAAATTCTAGCTCACCCTAATATAATCGGCTTAGGAGAGATGATGAACTTTCCCGGCGTGGTTAGTGGGGATGAAGATGTTTTGAAGAAAATCGGCGCCTCTAAGGGCAAGGTTATTGATGGACACGCTCCGGGACTCGCTGGCAAGGAGCTAAATGCCTATTTGTCCGCTGGCATTCTTTCCGACCACGAATCCACTACCCTGGAAGAAGGAAAGGAGAAGTTGCGCCGGGGTATGTACCTGATGATTCGAGAGGGCTCTTCAGAAAAGAACCTGGACGCCCTTCTGCCTCTGGTTACCGATAATACCTATAAAAGATGCTTCTTTGTGGTGGATGACCGTAGTTGCACTGATTTACTTCGGGAAGGCGATATCGACGCTGTGGTACGAAAGGCTATTGACAGAGGGCTGGAGCCGGTCCGCGCAATTCAGATGGCAACGATTAATACTGCTGAGTATTTCAGACTTTATGATAGAGGAGGCATTGGCCCGGGTTATATAGCCAATCTTATAACCATCACCGACCTGGCTAAATTAGAGATAGACATGGTGTTCTACCAGGGCAAGCTGGTGGCAAGGCAAGGCAAGCCCTTGTTCCCCTTGCCTCCTGTTACTCTGGAGCTAAGAGACACGGTACGCATTAAGCCGCCTATGGGGAAATCGCTGAAAATAGCTGCTGTCGATAAGTCCTACCCGGTTATCGAAATTGTCCCCGGACAGATAGTTACCAAGAAGACAATAGAAAAGATGAAAGTTGTGGATGGGACAGTTATGCTCGACGTGGAGAGAGATATTCTGAAGCTGGTGGTGGTGGAACGGCACAAGGCTAGCGGCAATATCGGATTGGGACTGGTCAAGGGATTCGGCTTGAAGAAGGGAGCGTTAGCCTCGTCAGTGGCTCACGACTCTCACAATATAATAGCGGTGGGTGCCAATGACTTCGACATCCTCAAGGCAATCGAGGAAATTAATAGGCTGCAAGGCGGGCTGGTTGTTTGCGCCAACCTGGAAATTCTCGCTTCTTTGCCCTTGCCCATCGCTGGCCTCCTTTCCCCCGAGCCGCTGGATGTAGTCGTATCCCAGCATGAAAAAGTGGAGAAAGCTGCTGCTGGCCTGGGTAACTTGCCCCCAGCACCATTTGCCCTCCTCTCCTTCCTCGCCTTGCCTGTGATTCCCGAACTCAGGCTGACTGATTTAGGCTTGGTGGACGTGGTAGAGTTTAAGTTGCTCAAGTAGAACGCCTCACATCAGCCGCCCGAAAAGCGCGCAGCGGTTTTGGGGTCGATTGGATGTGTTTGTTAGCCCTTGATACGTTTTATAAAGTCACGCTTTGAAGTATTTACCTTGATACCAGATAAATAAAAATTTCCGCTACCCACAAGCCAGAACACCTTATCAACGGCGTAGGGCGTTACACCTATTCTGCTACAATAAGACTCTACATCTTTGAATATTCTGTAATTATTGTTTGACTTGGTGATACCAAGCCCTTGAGCTATATCATTTATATGAGTATCCGGCTTTATGAATTCAGGAGATACGTTTTCTTTTAGAAAGTCGCAGGCCAATGCAAAGCCGAAGCCAAATATTTCCTCAGACAGCAAAAGAGGTAAAGCAAGTTTTGATTGCTCGTTGGTCAGGAATCCATTAACAAAATCATGAAATTCATCCAGACTATTATACGCAGCCAAGAATTCAACTATGGAAGCAATTGCTTTGCAATAGATTACCCAATGACTTTTGTTATTTGACTTTACCATCCTTCCTGGCGGTTTATAGCCACTTTCAATAATTGCATCAAAAATATTTTCCCAGTCATCGTATTTTCTGTTGACCTTTATATGATCGAAGCCGAAGAGAATGCCTGATAGCTGTTCGATATCACCAATACTATTCGGCATCCCTTGCCTATTTTGCGCGTGGATAAGAAATGCCTTGAACAGCTCACTGATCGTCTTTGGCTTTCTGTGCGCCCACTCGTTTATCTGAGCTTCCAGCATGTCTCTTGATACAGAGTCAAATGAGAGCAGATATTCCTGTGCTTTTGTGTAGTACTCGGATTCGTTCACAAAAGGCTCCTTGAAGGGATAACGCTCGGATTAAGGAGCAGCAAGGGCGATAGCGAAACTACCCTCTGCTCCCACTACCTTACGCTATTGTAGCAAATGCATTGATACAAAGATAGATGTTTTTCGGGCGCAAAGTTGAAACTGAACCGCTTTCGGGAGCAAACCAAGGCCCAGAGGTGGCGCACCCTTGGTGTCGCCTGCAACGAGTTGTTAGCCGCCTCTACGAAATCTTTCCGTTGATAGTCTGGTCGATCCACATATCTATGAGCCTAGGTGATAGGGCTACGGTTGAACCTGATGGAACTCTTAGATTAGGGGTCTCCTCGAAAGGCACTGAAGTTATGGCTCGTTCTGTCATAATGCCAACGATCATCCCATCCATATCAACGACAGGGCCACCACTGGCGCCGGTGTGAAGTTCATTATCAATGTACATTATTTCACCTTTTAGGGTGTATTGGCTGTCAGAATAATTGATTCCATTTCGATGACCAATCATGCCAGATTTGATCATCAGTAGTTGCTTAGCTACTCGTAAGTTGGCTCGCTGTGCCTTTAATTCTGGATTGTTGAGATCAAACTTGACATCAACCGAGAAAGGTAGCTCCATATCATCAGGAAACCCAGCCATAAGCACTTGCGTTCCTAACTGCAGCGGGTCCTTGCAAATTGCTAGGTGTGGGATGTTTGACTGTGGAAATATGGGATGAAGCAAAGCGAGGTCTATAACCAAGGGCTCCTTGAAATATTTGTTTATGATAGAAGGGCCACATATGATACTTGGTCTGTACGGGATGAGGTTTCCACCCTTTCGCATGGCGACAATTTTCACATTTTGATCTGTGACATCTTCCTCCCTAACAGGTAAACGGCCCGTGACTACGTGCGCAGCAGTCAACAAATCGCCTCTCTGGCTTATTGCCACTGCAGAACCAATGCCAATGCTAGTTTCTGGATCCAACACTTCATCTCCAGTAAACGCATTAACAAAGTAGGTTGCCTCTTCCAATTTTGAGCAGAGTTCAATCGTGTTCATGACAAATTATATGATTCAGTTTAAATGCGCTGATCCATAGGCGGCTAACATTGCCTTTTATATTATTGTATTGATTATTGAAAATCTACTGTGTTTTTGGCAAATTGTCAAAGCAAAATAATTCAAAGGGAAATCCTTGCCACACATCTGCTGGAAAATGGCTATGATATTTTGTTAAAGGGGTGACTACTGTCTTAAAGCCTTTTCTGTAGAGCCGATATAGTGCTGTCCAGAATTAGTAGGTAACATCTATTTTTATATCTATTTTCTATACTTATTATATTTCTCACTTCTCCCTTGTGGCCCATAATGCTGAAGCATTGAAAGCCTCTCCCTTGAGTTTGGCTTCTAAGTTTTTCTCTAGTTTCTCTATGGGCACGCGAATTTGCGCCAGGCTATCCCTCTCCCGAATGGTAACCTGCTTATCCTCTAAAGACTCAAAATCTATGGTAACGCAGAACGGGGTGCCGATTTCATCCTGCCGCCTGTATCTCCGCCCTATGCTTTGTGAATCATCGTAATCGGTCACGAAATTTGGACACAGTTTGTTGAAAACCTCTTTAGCCAGGGGGGTTAATTTTTCATTCCGGCTTAAGGGCAAAACAGCTACTTTGATGGGAGACAGAGAAGGATTCAAATGCAGGACTGTTCTCTTTTCTCCTTCGACTTCCTCTTCATCATAGGCATCAATGAGGAAAGCCAGAACAGAGCGGTCGACGCCCGCCGAAGGCTCAATAACATAGGGAACGTACTTTTCGCCAGCCTCAGCATCGTAGTAACCGAGCTCTTTACCGCTATGCTTGGCATGCTGAATAAGGTCGAAATCGCCCCTGTTGGCTATACCTTCCAGCTCCGACCAGCCCATAGGAAATAGATAGTCGATGTCATAGCAGTCCCTGGCATAGTGGGCCAGCTCATCTTTGCCGTGCTGGCGCAGGCGAAGATTTTCCTTCCTTATACCCAGTTTGACATACCAGTCAAACCTCTCCTTGACCCAGTAATCAAGCCATTCTTCGTCAGTCCCGGGCTTTACGAAGTACTCCAGCTCCATGTGCTCAAACTCCCTGGTCCTGAATATGAAGTTGCCTGTGGTGATTTCATTGCGAAAAGATTTGCCTATCTGGGCGATGCCCAAAGGCAACTTTTTTCGGGAAGTGGTGATTACATTATCAAAGTTAACGAATATGCCCTGGGCAGTTTCGGGGCGGAGGTAGATTGTGCTTGCCTCCTCCTCCACAGGACCCATAGAAGTTTTAAACATCAGGTTGAACATGCGAGGCTCGGTTAACTCACCATCACATTTGGGACATCTCTTGCCCTCTATTTCGCCAGCACGCCACCTCAGGTGACAAGATTTACATTCCACCAGGGGGTCTGTGAAGCTATCAATGTGGCCGCTAGCGGCCCAGACTCCCGGGTGCATCATGATTGACGTGTCCAGACCTACTACATCATCCCGCTCATGGACTATTGACTTCCACCAGGCGTCTCTAACATTGCGCTTAAGCTCCACCCCCATAGGGCCATAATCCCAGCAGCTAGCTAAACCGCCATATATTTCGCTGCTGGGGAAAACAAGCCCCCTCCGCTTACACAGAGAGACGATTTTATCCATATCCACTTTAGCGGGCATACTCAGGTCTCCTTTCTCCGATACATCGGGGCTTAGCTTATCAGCTTTATTTACAGGCGTCAAAGGGGTGTCCTCGTTCAGCACCCGAGTGGTATTTCTTCTCTGTCGTTGCGAGGCTGGCGAAGCCAGCCGAAGCAATCTCTAAGCGAGATTCCTCAGTCCAACCATAGCAGTCTCCAGTTTTGCAATGAGATTGCCACGCCCCGACAAGTCGGGGCTCGCAATGACACGGGAGGTTATCGCCAACATTACAAACATATAAAGTATCACCCACCTATCTGAACTAGGTCAAGGAAATGGCAGGATGCTGAGGGCGCAGAGTGGCAAAGGAAAGAGGTTCTGGAGAGGAGTGAGTAAACTCCGATGAAATCGGAGTTTACTCATGTTTTGTTTTTGTTTTCTTTTTTGCCCTGGCAGTTTTCGAAGCAGCGAAACTCAGGTTATCCTCCTGCAAGCTAATAGCTATGGTATCTCCTTCTTTAAACTCGCCCTGCAATATCTTTGTCGATATGGGATTTTCTACATACCTCTGAATAGCCCGGCGTAAGGGGCGGGCTCCGTATACAGGATCGTAGCCTTTCTTAGCTAACCAAGCTTTGGCCTTCTCATTGACTTCAAGCTTAATACTCCGCTCAGCCAACCTCCGTTCTACTTCATGGATAAGCAGGTCGACGATGCTCTTCAAGTGCTCCTCAGTTAGAGGGTGGAATATAATGACATCATCTATCCTGTTGAGTAGCTCAGGGCGGAAGGTTCGTTTTAAGGCGCTTTCTATAGCGGTCCTCATTCTTTGTTCGCCGCCTTCATCTTTTTTACTGGGAAAACCAATTCCCCCACGCTGATATTCCTCAGTGCCCAGGTTACTGGTCATGATTATTACTGTGTTTTTGAAGTCCACAGTCCGGCCATGCCCATCGGTAAGCCTGCCGTCTTCCAGTAGCTGCAATAGTATGTTGAAGACGTCGGGATGAGCTTTTTCTACCTCGTCGAACAGGATGACCCGGTAGGGACGGCGGCGCACTGCCTCGGTCAATTGGCCTCCCTCTTCATACCCCACGTATCCCGGTGGCGACCCGATAAGACGGGATACGGTATGCTTTTCCATATATTCCGACATGTCCAGTCTTACCATGGTCTCTTCATCGGCGAAAAGAAACTCGGCTAAAGCGCGAGCCAGCTCGGTTTTCCCCACGCCGGTAGGGCCGAGGAAAATGAAGCTGCCAATAGGGCGCTTGGGGTCCTTGAGCCCGGCTCGGCCTCGCTTGATGGCCTCGGAGACGGCAGCCACTGCCTCTTCCTGATCCACTATTCTCTGGTGAATCCTTTCCTCCATGTGAACCAATTTATCAGTTTCCGTTTCCATCATCCGCGAAACGGGTATGCCCGTCCACTGGGCAACCAGTCCGGCGATATCCTCTTCGTCTACCACACTGTCAATTTTCTTCTCCTTCTGCCATTGCAGTTTGGCCTTATTGTGCTCCTGTTCCAATCGCATCCTTTCCGCCTTCAATTCGGCAGCTTTCTGGTAGTCCCCTCGCTGCGAAGCCGCCTCCTCCTCATCAATCAGGTGCTTCATCTTCCGGTCCAAAGTTTTAACTTCCTCAGGAGCGCTTTCCATATCGATGCGCAGCTTGCTGGCTGCTTCGTCGATCAAGTCAATTGCCTTGTCGGGCAAGAATCTATCGGATATATATCTCTGGCTCAGCTTGGCAGCAGCTACCAGGGCGGAATCCTCGATTTTTATCTTGTGATGTGCTTCATATCTGGGACGAAGTCCTCGGAGCATCTCTATGGTGGCTTCTGCGCTAGGTTCATCGAGATAAACAGGGCTGAAACGTCTCTCCAGAGCTTTATCTTTTTCAATACGCTTTCTATACTCGTCGAGTGTAGTAGCCCCGATACATTGAATCTCACCACGAGCCAGTGCGGGCTTCAGCATGTTACTGGCGTCGATTGCTCCTTCGGCAGCTCCGGCTCCTACCACGGTGTGAAGCTCATCAATGAACATAATAACTTCGCCGGCCGCCTGCCGGACTTCATCTAAAACTGCCTTCAACCGTTCCTCAAACTCCCCGCGGAATTTGCTTCCAGCTACCAACGCTCCCATGTCTAAAGCCACCACCTTTTTCCCTTTGAGAGAATCGGGAACATCTTCAGCGACAATCTTCTGAGCTAATCCTTCAGCAATAGCCGTCTTGCCCACGCCAGCGTCGCCGATAATCACGGGGTTGTTTTTGGTGCGCCGGGAGAGTATTTGCGTCACACGTTTAATTTCGTTTTCCCTCCCAATTACAGGGTCGAGTTTGCCCTGACGGGCTAACTCCGTGAGGTCATGCCCGTATTTTTCCAGGGAGCGATATTTGCTTTCCGCTTGACGGTCGGTAACTCGATGTCCGCCACGAATTTTCTGCAAAGCTTGATAAATCTTTTCCTGGTTAACGCCAGATTCAGCTAGAATTGTTGCGGCTTCGCCTCTGGTTTCCCCGGCAATAGCGATGAGCAAATGCTCAGTGCTGACGAACTCATCCTTGAGCCTGTCAGCCTCCCTGTTGGCATTTTCGAGAAGAGCGGAAATCCGCGGAGTAGCATAAATTTGTCCCGCCTCGTAAGCTACCTTGGGGAAACTCTCAAGCGTTGATTCTACCCGCTGCTTTACCGCTTCGACATCCACACCTAGCATCTGTAATATATCCCTAGCTATTCCCTTTTCCTGCTCCAGCAAAGCCAATAGAATATGCTCCACATCCCACTGGTTATGGCGATAGCGGCGAAGTAGCTCCTGTGAGGCTGCTAAAACCTCCTGTGCCTGCTCAGTAAATCTCTCTGGTTTCAACTCTCTACACCTCCTTCCATTCTGCGTCTTCTATTATGTCCTCTATTATGTCTTCTATTTCAGCTTCGGCAACTTTCTTAATTTTTCTCTCCATTTCCTCAAGTTGCTGCTGCATCTCTGTCATCCTTTGCATCAACTTCAACGCCACCTCTACCCCAGCCAAATTAACGCCACAATCGCTCATCAGAGCCTTAATATAGCGCAAGCGGTCAACGTCTTCCTCCGAATAGAGACGGATGTTGCCACTTGAACGCTCTGGCTGTACCAGCCCCAGCCTTTCGTAATAACGCAATGTGTGAGCTTCTATGCCTATCATCCTGGCGGCTATGCTTATTACATATCTTGGTTTGGATTCCCAGTCCATCATTGTGGCACCTCGCTTTATGTGGGTCGCAGAGACCGCAATCTCTCAAATAGTTTTTTTTCCTCCTCGGTCAAATTGGTGGGCAGAACCACTTTTATCTTGGCGAACATATTGCCGGAATTGGCGTTGTTCAGCACTGGCATGCCCTTCCCTGCCAGGCGGAAAACCTTGCCATTCTGAGTCTCCGGTGGAATTTTAAGAGATAAATTGCCATTCAAAGTGGGCAATCCGACCTCGCCACCCAGCATGACGGTTGCTAAAGGTACTGAGACTTCAGTGTAGAGGTCGTCTCCTTTACGCTCAAAGAGCTTGTGGGGAAGAACTTTCACTACGAGATAGAGGTCGCCCTTGCTGCCACCGGCACGGCCAGGGCCGCCTTCCCCTGTTATACGAATCCTTGAGCCATCTCTAACTCCCGCTGGAATCTTAACCTCCAAGCGCTTGGGAATTACTTTCCTACCGGCACCATTGCAAATAGTACAGACTCTATTGCCCACTCTGCCTGTGCCGCCACAAGCTGTACAGGGCTCCTCGATCTGAAGCTGTATAACACGCGTAGAGCCATGATAAGCCTCTTCAAGGCTTACTTCAATGGTGGACTCTACATCCTGACCACGTCGTGGTCCACGCCTTACCCTGGAGCCTACACCAGAGTCGCCGAACAAGCTTGAGAAAATATCGCCGAGGCCGCTCAGGTCACCATATTCGAAAGTTGTGCCACCTTTGCCAAAATCCCACCGGACTCTCTCCTTTCCTCCAGCTTTAGCAAACTGGTCAGCATATTCCCATTGTTCACCGAATTGGTCATATTTCTTCCGTTTTTCCGGATCAGAAAGAACCTCATAAGCCGCATTTATTTCCTTAAATTTAGCCTCAGCCGATTTGTCGTTGGGATTGAGGTCAGGATGATGTTTACGAGCCAAACGGCGGTAGGCCTGCTTTATTTCCTTTTCTGAAGCATTCCTATTCACACCCAGAATCTGGTAATAGTCTTTGCCTGCCATCTCTCTTCTCTAATGATTTTGTTTTAATTATAAAATTGTTTAATTTTTTTGTCAAATATTCTTAACAGATTTCGAGAGAAATTGACAAAGTTGTTTAACTTTCTTATAATATTGCCTGAACTGAGAGTGGGCTCAATAAAAAACTAATAAAGGAGGTAAGATAGATAGCTATTTGAGAATAGCCTTGTCGGGCTTAAACCAGACAAGGCTGAAGCAACGATGGAGAATGGCGTTCTAACTCTCACTATACCCAAAGCTGAAGAAGTAAAGCCCAAAGCAATTAAAGTCAAGGCTAAAGAGAAGAAATGACTATTATCGAGTCCCGCTCTCAGACTTCAGCAAATCGATGAACTGCTTTAAAATCCCTGCGGTAGCCCCCCATATGATATGCCCTTCATATTCATATGCGTAGGAATCTTGCTTGAAATTGGCTTCATCCATCAAAAATGACAAGGGAACAGAAAAAATTTCCCTGATTTCTCTACCCTCGGCCTTGAAAGGGTAAGGGTGGGGTATGAAGGCGACAAAAGGCGAAATAACATAGTTACTGGTAAGGGTTACGCTATCGTCAAGCTCCCCTAAAATTTCAACATCTTTAGCCTTTAAACTTATCTCTTCTTCAATCTCCCTAAGGGCAGTTTGGAGCAAGCTGGAATCAGATGGCTCCTGGGTTCCTCCGGGAAAGCAGACTTGCCCTTTGTGAAAATTTACCTCATCGCTCCTTTCGGTAAACAGGACATAGTATTGGCCTTGGTTATAAAAAAGAAGTATAAGCACTGCTGAAGCCCTAAGGTTTTCGCCGGTGATTTCCCTTTTCTTATGATGACGGAGGATTTTTTCAATTTGCTGTTTCACGGCACCATGATTATATCACTTCTTAAGACATCAGCTATTTGCAAGTTCAGTAGCTAAGAGTTGTCAGCATAGTCATTTAAGGGTTATACTTAAAGGTTATGGCGATAAAACAAGATTATTATGAAGTGCTGGGAGTGCCTCGAAACGCTAGTGATGAGGAAATTAGGAGGGCGTTTCGCAAATTAGCTTTCCAGTGCCATCCTGACCGCAATAGTGAGCCAGGAGCCGAGGATAAATTTAAGGAAATCAACGAGGCCTACCAGGTTCTTTCCGACCCTGAGAAAAAGAGCAGGTATGATCGCTATGGCCGAGTAGATGTTGCGGAAGGCTTTCCCGATTTTGGCTTTGGCGGGCTGGGAGATATTTTTGAATCTTTCTTCGGTGGTTTTAGCACCCCCTTTGGACGGACTGCTCAGCGTGTTCCACAAAGGGGGGACAGCTTACAAAGCCACCTCAATCTTTCCTTTAAGGAGGCGGTATTCGGCTGTAGTAAAGAAGTTGAAATACAACGCATCGAGTTCTGCCCTTCGTGCCATGGCATTGGCAGCGAACCAGGAACAAATCCTGAGACCTGCCCTGATTGTCGCGGCACAGGGCAAGTGAGGAGAGTTCAGCAAAGCATTTTTGGGCGCTTCACTCATATCACCACTTGCTCTCGCTGTGGAGGTAGTGGCACTGTAATAAGAAATCCTTGTTCTCAATGCCGGGGCAGGGGGAGAATAAAGGTGAAACGTAAGCTAATGGTTAAAATTCCTGCTGGTGTGGATGATGGGCAACGATTACGCCTGGATGGAGAGGGAAGCGCTGGCTTGTATGGAGGCCCTCCCGGCGACTTCTATGTCACTTTTTCAGTAAAGCCACATAATTTATTCCATAGAGATGGCAGTGACGTTCTTTACGAGTTATCCATCAATTTTGCTCAAGCTGCTTTGGGCGATGAGGTAAGAGTGCCCTCTTTAGATGGAAAGGTAGATTTAAAAATACCGCCAGGAACTCAAAATGGGGGAACCTTTTGCTTTAAAGGCAAGGGGATTCCTTATATTGATGGCAAGGGAAGAGGAGACTTGCTCGTCAAGGTAGCCATAATAACTCCACAACACCTGGATAAAAACCAGCATCATCTTTTTGAAGAATTGGCTAAGGTACTACCTCGAACTGAACCGCCTCTAGGCGTCTAGTCCAGAGAGCAGGGAGGGCTTGGGCAATTTCCTTGGCTAAATTGGGACCAGAGAGAACGCAAATTTGCCCTATTAAGGAAGGAGCAATCTCCTCTGCCAGCACTTGTGACATCCTCTTACCACTATTTACTTCCAATCCTTTGGCAGCGCTCATCAATAGCATCGAATTGGTGAGATAATTCTTGGCTTGGCTGACATTTTGTCTCAATTTTTGAGAGGGAACCGCCCAGATTGTCAGGTCAGCCCCGTTTAAGGCTTCCCCAATGTGGCTGGTAGAGGAATAACTACGCCGTCCTTGGTTTAATTCTTTGGCTTCAGCCTCGCTTCGCGCCCACAGTTTTACCGCTGCTCCCTTATCACTCAGTACAACGCCTAAGGTATTGCCCCAAGAGGTATTTGCCTATGATAGTAACTTTAGGCATGGTCTCTCATGCCTTTTCACCATAATCGACGTTCTGTGCCTTGTCTTAAGCGTTTTATATTGTCCTGGTGTTGGTAGACAAGCAGTGCAATAACTACCAAACCATAGGCTAAATAGATCGGGGATAAATTGTAAGCGATAGTCATCGGTACCATCAAGCACCAAGCAGCTAAGGCTCCAAGAATAGAACCCATGGACATGTGCCGACTGCGTAATGCTGCTATAGCTACAACTTCGGCACCAAGTATGCCCGCGGGAGGGAAAATAGCGAACAGTGTGCCAAAATAGGCAGTTACCCCCCTGCCTCCTTTAAACTTAGCAAATACGGGCCAGTTATGCCCTGCTATTGCAGCCAGGCCAGCTGCAACTTGGGCTACATGCTGCCAATAAACAGTCACGCCACCAATGGTGAAGCTACCGCTGCTGACATCTATAATTACTGCGGCCAGCATGACTGCCCCACCAGCTTTAACCACATCAAGAACCAGAGTTAAAACGCCGAGCTTGGTCCCCAGGGTTCTCATCACATTGGTGGCGCCAGTCTTGCCACTTCCATGTTCCCTGATATCAACGCCACCTTTCAGCTTGCTTATTATCAAGCCAAAGGGAATGGAACCAAGGAGATAAGCAATGACTACTACAGCAACAAACTCAGCTATCATTATGCTCTCGCCTCCATCCTTTTATTGATTTTACGGGTAGCCTTGGTGAAAATCAACTTCAAAGGAACGCCGCGAAAACCAAAGCCCCGGCGAAGCTTATTTTCCAAGTAGCGTTGATAGGAAAAATGAACCAGTTTAGGATTGTTAACCTTGAGAACAAAAGTTGCTGGCTGAGATTCATCTTGATAGGCTCGAGCAATGTGCAACCGTCTAGAACCTGTGTGAGGTGGGGGATGGCTACTTACTGCCTGTTTGACTAACTCGTCAACTTCTGATTGCGGTATTCGCTTTTGTCTTTCCTGCCAGATTTCCCAGGCTTGGGGTAGAATCCTTTTTATCCCCTGCCCTAGTTTGGCAGAGATGTAAATGGTAGGTGTGTAGGGGGCAAATCTAAGTCTTTGCTCCACGCTATGTTTGAACTCCTGTCTTTGTTCCTGGGGAACAAGGTCCCACTTGTTGACCAACAGTATTATACCCTTTCCAACCTCAATAATATAGCCAGTGATGTGCATATCCTGGGCAGTAATAAATTCACTGGCATCAATTAGCAACAAGGCAACATCGCAGCGGTTGATAGCTTGGAGGGCGCGGAGCAAACTATAATAGTCCACTCCAGCACCGACCCTTCCACGCCGTTTAATCCCAGCGGTGTCGACAAGTAAGATTTCCT
>Ga0315533_1000676_pt1 | contig 28045 bp, 22 predicted proteins | sample SalMarSW160130MG_FD_203081 | JGI IMG/M metagenome (GOLD analysis project Ga0315533, IMG submission 203081) | Salt marsh sediment microbial communities from the Plum Island Ecosystem LTER, Massachusetts, United States - Salt Marsh Sediment SW1601-30 ... | reverse complement strand
CCCCGGAGTTGGTGGTTGAGTTAAACCGCTGGGGTCTATTCCAGGAATATCAAGACCGCTTCTTTACTCTGTTCAGAAGAAGGTGAGCCCGCCCTGAGTCACATCAGTCCCAGGTACCATTCTAGTATCTTACTTCCCCACAGCAATGTTATCATGGCAGCCACGGCCAGGAAGGGACCAAAGGGGATTGTCTGCCGGCGTTTTCTCTTTTTAGCTATCACCAAAGCCACAGCCACTATGCCACCGAGGATAGCCCCCATAATAATGGCGAATAAAACCAGAGGAAAGCCAGTAGCCAGACCAATCAAAGCAGCTAGCTTAACATCTCCCCAACCCATGCCGCCACGGGAAACTATGGCAATCAAAAGGAATATAGCAAAGCCAATGCCTCCGCCCAGTGCAGCGTAGGCAACTCTGGTGGCTATCTGCGGGGCAAGCCCGGGCTGAGGCAATAAAGTCAGGAGCAAAGCCACAACCATGCCGGGGTAGACCACCTTGTTCAGGATGAGTCCGTGCTCCAGGTCAATGACAAAAATGATAATGAATAGACAGGCGTAGAAAGCCATAACTCCCAGCTCCACGCTTAAGCCGTAATGCCAGTAGAGGAAAGCGAATATCAGGCCGGTGGCAAGCTCCACCCAGAATAACCTCCGGGGTATGGCAGCCTGACAGTACCGGCAACGACCCCGAAGCCTGAGGTAGCTAAATAAGGGGATGAGGTCTTTAACGGCTAGCCTGTGCTGGCAAACTGGGCAATGAGATGGCGGATTTACAATGGACTCACTCCGGGGCAGACGGTCGATGCATACATTGAGGAAACTGCCTACTACCAGACCCAGAAGGGCGAATAGGAATATCAAGAGTATTTCCACGGGTGTTTATTGTGGACGTATCGTGGGCCTGAAGTCAATAGTTAGAGGGTATCATTACCAGGCGTAGCATATTCTGGGCAGTGAGTGGGGTGGCTGATAAAGTCTTCATAATTCAAACATCAAATATAAAAAATCAAAATGACAGTTCAAAATGGAAAAGTTTTGATTTTTGCCGTGTGTTTTTGCCTTTTAATTTTTGGTTTTACCAAGCGGAAGGCTATAACGTGGTTGTCAAAAATCGGGGGTGAGGGCAATATGTCAGTGGGTTTTCACCCTTCACATTATCTTCGCAGTTTTACTGGGCTTTGCTCCATAAGTGCCACTTGCTCCAAAAGTCAATCGGTTGCTTCAAAAGTATCAGTCTAATATTCGTAATACCCAAGTGGTCAAAAGAGTTATGATAATAGTAGTTATTATAGCAACAACAATGGTTCGAATATCACTCTTAAAGAAATCCCAAGCTTTACGATACCAAGGACGCATTATCTGGTGGGCGTAATCTATTCCCTTAGGTGTAGGATTTAGGCGACCATATACACCATCCTCTACTATACCCTCTTCCGCCGATGATAAAGTTATCCAGCCCTTAGCCTGCATGTGTCTTGCTGCTGCATTAATTTCTATCAGAGACGGTGTATCCGGATTGCTAAGAGAATACGAATAGTCACCAACTTGATAATCGTACCGATACCCTTTCAAGGCACGCTCTATTACCTCAGCAGGAAAAATACCAGCTTTGACTGCTAATTTTTGACCCTCCATGCCCCAGGCTCTTACCCTAGCATCTCCCGAAATCTCATATTCCCTAACTAATGTCTTCAACATTTGTTCTGGATATTGACCTGGCTTCATGGTTCACCTCAAGCACATCTACTTATCTAATTTGCAATTTGAGCTTTGTATCATAAATGCCTTTTGTATCAAAAGTCATCTAGGCAAATACTTCCCTAATTTGATTCCAGTAAGTAGTATTGTGTAAAAGAGACTTTATACTAGCTTCATCTAGTTCATTGTTATCGTTCATTGGCAACCAAATCTTTGTCGTTGCTTCAAACTTGGTTCTATAACATTGGCGACCATAAGAATAACGCCATCTTTGCCGATTTAACGCAAAGGCAATGAAAAATAAGGTCTCTATTCCTAAAGGTTGTTTCGGGGAAAGTATAAGCACATTGTCAGTTGCGATAAAACTACTCAGTTGAACAAAGGCATCTCCCCCTACAGTGCTGATTGTTATTCTGCTTTTGGGATATATGTTAGCTTTATCAGGAGCCTCAAAGAACCCTACAGTGCCATTATCTCCACTAACACGGGATACCGTTCGATGAGTGCCTGAAGCTAATGCTGATAATGAATGGAAATCTCCCCGTTTGACATTGAACAGTTCACTAATGCCCACATTTTTCCATTGAAATATAGATAGGGGTAATGAACCCCGTTTACCCTTGGGCGGAAGCAGTGAGCGGTAATCCATCGAGAATTGTTCAGCTATAGCATCTTGGTCAATATCTTTTTCACCATTTTCTCTTTCCACAACTGGCATCTGTATTGTGATATTGGACAATTTATTGCGGAAGCATTTTCTTCCGAAGTTGTAACGCCATTTCATCGTATTAAGTGACGTTGCGATATAGAGTAAAGTGCTTTCTAACATAGGAATTCGTGGTTTTAGCACTGCGACATCATCCTTTGCGCCAAACTCATATGGGTGGAATTTAGTCAATAATGGTTGCCCGTTATAAGCGACTGTAAGACTATGTTGATAACGTTTCTCCTGTGGAATGTCGAAGTATCCAACCATCCCATTATCAGTATCCCCGCAGGAAATTAAGGGTATGTCCCCAAGTTCTAATTCCTTTGTAGCGTGAAAGTCACCTGACTTAATGGTAAATAAAGCATCAATTGTCTTTGCCTCAAGTACCCAGTTCATTTCTCCCTCCCAAACCTTATTAGGAACGCTACTGCATCCCTTACCACTTGTTCAATACCCCGTTGGCTTTCCTCCATACTTGGTTGTGCCTGGTCTAAGTAGTTTTCAGGAACTAACTCAAGGAGTTTATCAGAAAAGTCTATTGGACATGCTTTCTGTCTCATTTGAATATTTGGTACTGAGCATGATGGATTATTAAGGAATGTTCTAATCAAATCTTTTGAGTCGTAAAGTTCGTTAGTCGTCCTATCACTAGGAAGCCGCTTGCCCTTACTTTTAAGTAATCCATCTGTGAATGTTCTTACCCATAAAACATTTTGCTCATGGGGATGTGGTATTCCTTTACGGATAAATACGCCTACTGTTGTAACACCAACCGGATAGAATATATCTACGGGGAAAGTAACCACAGCACAAAGAGTGTGGTTAGCTAATAGGGAGTCACGTCGCCAAGTGCGGTATTGACCTGGTTTCACCATAGCTGGATATGGCAATACTGAGAATAAAAGACCACCATATTGTAGTTGTTGTAGTGCTTGGTCTATGAATCTGAATTCTTTTTCAGCAGCACGTTTCAAAGCGAAGGGGGGATTCATCATTACTTTTGTCACGGGCGGGTTATCGGAGAGTGCCTGAGCATATTTTGCTGTTGGGATTCCATTCTCAGTATGAGGCACGAGGAATTTCTTGAAACAGTCCCCTTCTTGTATGTTATTCTTGCCATCTCCCCTGAAAATCATGTTTACTACTGCTAGTGCTGCAACCCCAGCTTCCTGCTCAATGCCGAATACCGATAATCGTTTAAAGCGGGCTAGTTGGGAAGGGCTAGTTCGTCTTTTCACATAGTCAAATGCTGCAACTAAGAAACCACCTGTCCCACACGTGGGGTCGTATATTGTATCCGTAATTTGTATGTCCATGACATCAGCAACCCATGGTGTCAAGTGACGTGGTGTAAGAACTATGCCAAGGTCTTGTGCCCAGCTAGCATACTTTAGAAACACTTCGTAAAATGCACCTAACCAATCCGCTCCTGAATTCATTGCTGAGCGGATATTTAGGTTATTAAGTTCTTGGAGAGTATCCACTAAGGCTCGGCGCAATTTTGCATGGTTGTCGACTGTAGAGGGCAACCTAATTCTGATATAGTCATAGAATTCGGGCTTGCCTTGGTCTTTTAGAATACTGTCAACACGAGAATTGATATCACCTATTAATATGTCGGGACGGCGCTCATCTATATTGGGGGGAGTATCGCTTAGCATGGATAGCAATAAAGCAGCCATAACCCCTGCTCTCTGATGAGGGTTGACTGCGCCTAAATGAAGAATCTCGTTGATATGCTCAGCACGGGAAATAAATAGACCTTCGTCTATTTCTAGCTCTGCGATGTTCGCAATCCCATTCTTTAAAATAAGTTCAAGTTGAGATTGAGGCAATAATCCTGTTGCCTCAATCTCGTTCAAAGTGACTGGGATAAATTTGCTACCATCAAAGAATTCGCTCCGTACCAGGAAAGAATCAATCTCATTGCCAGCTACACCACTAACGAACCTAGCATTATATCGGTCGCTTTGGGCAAATCGCTTAGCATAATCCTCTGCCTCTGAAAGCGCCCGCCGAAGCTCGCTATGAGAACGCTTCGCCTCAATAATCCAAAGCACCCGCTCTGTAACCTTTACTATATTCTCTGGTTTGTCTAAGTTAAGGCATTTCTTTATTTCGGGATTCGATAAGCATTCGTTTTGCGTCCACACTTGACCAGTGTCACACCTTTCAGGATTACGAACATCCCAACCAAGGAGACGCAGATTACGCTTGATAAATTCGTAGGCATGGACTTCGCTATCTTTGGGTTTATGTGCCATCAATCTTTAACCTCCCGGCCTTGACCAGCCTTAACATATTGCTTTCTCTTCGGTATTCGCTTCCGCTTAAGAAGTCCATCAAGTGATGCGAGAACTGACTGTAAATTAGCGGGAGACCTTTTGCCCTGATTCCAAGATTCGACTGTGCGTACAGCTTGCCCTATCTCACGAGCAATATTGGCAAGTGTCCAGCCTTTTTGTTGAAGCTCGGTAAGTTTAGCCTGTACCTCGTCGTTGTTCACTTGCTGGTATTCTACCATACAATGTGTGTTGTTGTCAATAGGTGTTAGGGAATTATTTTCTAAAATTTTTCTCAAAATTTGCTCAAAAGGTATTGACAAAGCCAATGCCTCCGCCCAGTGCAGCGTTGGCAACTCCGGTAACTGTCCACTGGGTAAGCCAGGACTGAGGCAATAAAGCCAGAAGCAAAGCCACAACCATGCCGGGATAAACCACCTTGTTCAGGATGAGCCCGTGCTCCAGGTCAATGACAAAAATGATAATGAATAGACAGGCGTAGAAAGCCATAACTCCAAAAGCCACAATCCCCAGCTCGGGGTTAGAGACGACGCACCACCAATAAAGGAAAGCGAATATCAGGCCGGTGGCAAGTTCCACCCAGAATAACCTCCGGGGTATGGCAGCCTGACAGTACCGGCAACGACCCCGAAGCCTGAGGTAGCTAAATACGGGGATGAGGTCTTTAACGGCTAGCCTGTGCTGGCAAACTGGGCAATGAGATGGCGGGTTTACAATGGACTCACTCCGGGGCAGACGGTCGATGCATACATTGAGGAAACTGCCTACTACCAGACCCAGAAGGGCGAATAGGAATATCAAGAGTATTTCCACGGGTGTTTATTGTGGACGTATCGTGGGCCTGAAGTCAATAGTTAGAGGGTATCATTACCAGGCGTAGCTTCTGTTGACATTGTGGGGCATTTTTCTTTTGTCATTGCGAGTCCCGATTTATCGGGACGAAGTAATCTACCAGTTGAAGCTCTAAATCTCATGAATGAAATTCTAAATCTTAAGCATGAAATCCCTTTGACTTCGCTCAGGAGAGGCCTAAACAATTTCAAAACACAAAATACGAATGCTCAAACCAGTTTAGAGCTTAGATTTTGGTATTGGGATTTGTTTAGGATTTAGAGCTTTTAGCCTCGTGCGCGGCACTTTTTAGGCTCACGCTGGTATGGTAAAATTTGAAATTAGATGTGTCTGCGGTGAATCCTGAGCTTTCCTTAATAGTCCCAACTTATAACGAGGTGGATAACATTGCCACCCTTGCTCGTAGAGTACACGATGCAGTGGCCTCTTGCGCCCGCTACGAACTTATCGTGGTGGACGATGATAGTCCAGATGGCACGGCAGAGGCGACACGCCGCCTTGGTTCTGAATACCCTATAAGAGTCATCGTCCGCCATAATGAGAGGGGGCTGGCTTCAGCGGTAATCCATGGTTTTGCTCACGCTAGTGGAGATGTGCTTGGGGTGATAGATGCTGACCTTCAGCACCCGCCGGAGATGATACCCGATTTATTGCAACATGCTCGCAACGGTGCTGATGTGGTGGTGGGCAGCCGCTATGAACCAGGCGGTGGCACGGAAAATTGGACGCGGCAAAGGCTAATAGCCTCCAAAATGGCGAAAATGCTAGCTCACCTGCTCTTGCCCTCATCCAAGAGGGCTAGCGATCCCCTTTCCGGCTTCTTCTTGGTTAGGAAGGAAGTTATAGAGGGTGTTGAACTCAATCCCATCGGCTATAAGATACTGCTGGAGATTCTGGTTCGGGGTAGAGTAGGACAGGTGGCTTCTGTTCCCTACACTTTCCGGGGCAGGGAGGCAGGGGAAAGCAAATACGGCATTCGGGAGCAGGTCAACTATCTGCGACATATCCTGCGTCTGTTGCCGGCAGACAGTGGAGTGAGGCGCTTCATCAAATTTTGCCTCGTGGGGACGAGCGGCGTGCTGGTTAATGAGGGACTGTTGTGGCTATTCACAAATGTCGTGGGGCTGTTTTATCTCATCTCCGCTGCCATTGCTATCGAAACCTCGATTATCAACAACTTCATTCTGAATGATATCTGGACTTTCCGGGATAGAAGGACGCCGGGCATGACCGCAAGGCTGGTGCGGCTGCTCAAGTTCAACCTGGTGAGCGCTGTCGGCATTGGCATCAATATGGGAGTGTTGTGGACATGCACTGAAATCTTGGGCATTCATTATTTGATTTCCAATCTCTGTGGCATCGCTGCAGCCATGCTGTGGAACTTTATAATCAATCTATCCTGGACTTGGCGGCGGGTTATGCGCTCCGACCGATAGTAAGGCGCGGCAGAATGTAGTGGGAAAGAATTAGGAGAAGATATGTCAGTGAGATATTATATTGGTTGCAGTGGCTGGCATTATGAGCACTGGCGGGGGCTTTATTACCCCGAGGAGTTGCCTAGGCCTAAGTGGTTGCCATTTTACGCCCGGCAATTTACTACCGTAGAGCTCAATAACAGTTTTTATAAGCTGCCTTCGGAGAAAGCTTTCACCACTTGGCGGGAATCCACACCCGACAACTTCATTTTTGCTGTTAAGGTGAGTCGATTCATCACGCACATAAAAAGGTTAAAGAATTTAGGTTCAGCGGTGGAGAACTTCCTATCTCGGGCTATTTTGTTGGGAGAAAAACTGGGTCCCTTGCTATATCAACTGCCTCCTAACATGAAGCGCAACGATGAGCTATTGCAGAATTTCTTATCTTTGTTGCCGCGAAAATATCGGCATGTAGTTGAATTTCGCCATGAATCCTGGATTGACGACGCTGTACTCGATATCTTACGAGGGCACAATGCTGGGTTGTGCGTTTTTGACATGCCTGGCTTTAGCTGTCCCCTCGTCGCTACCAGTGATTTTGCCTATATCCGCTTCCATGGCAGCGAGGGTCTATATTCTAGTTGTTACTCTGAGGAACAGCTTTCCCAATGGGCACAAAGAATTGCTCGACTGGGCCAAAACGTTAAAGCTAGCTATATCTATTTTAATAACGATGCTGAGGCGTTTGCGGTCGAGAATGCTATAACATTGGGGAACTTCCTACAGTTGCTCCACTCCAAATCCTAAATCCCAAGCACCAAATACTAAACAAATTCCAAATGTCAAAATCCACATGACAAATGAAATCCAAATGCTTAAATGCCAGAACTACTTCTTTTCATCCTTTGGGTTTTGAGCTTTGTCATTTGTCATTGTTTAACGAGTTCTTAACCTTTTGTGCTAGAGCCGAAGTCATGCCTTCTGTCTGGCTGAGCTCCTCTGACGAAGCCTCCTTGATAGCTTCAATTGAGCCAAACTTTTTTAGTAAAGCCTTTTTTCGCCTTGGCCCGATGCCGGGGATGTTATCCAGAGCAGAAGAAATGACTTCTTTGTGACGCAACTTCCGGTGGTAACTTATAGCGAAGCGATGGGCTTCATCCCTGGCTCTTTGTAGTATATGGAGGGCTGGAGAATCTTTAGCTATATAAACTGGCTGGGGTTCGCCGGGTATAAATACCTCCTCATTTTCTTTAGCCAGGCTGGCCATGGGGATAGAGTCTAGCCCTAATTCTCGCCTCAGCTCCAGGGCGGCATTAAGTTGTCCCTTGCCGCCATCAATGAGGACAAGGTCGGGAATGATTGCCCAGGTACCTTCGCCTGTCAGGCCCCGTTTAAACCTGCGCCTCAATGTCTCTTGAATCATGGCATAATCGTCAGTGCCAGCCACAGTTTTGATGCGGAAGCGGCGATAATGTGCCGGTTTGGGCCGGCCTTTTTCCAAAACAACCATGCTGCCCACGGCCAAAGCCCCCTGAATGTTAGAGACGTCATAGCATTCTATTCTCCGGGGCATTTTGGGCAGGCGCAGTCTGTTTTTTAGCTCTCGTAAGCCGGAGCTGATAACCTCTACCTTCATCTCTCTAGCCTGGGCTAGCTCTAAACCTTGGGCAGCGTTCTCAGCTGCTGTATCCACCAGCTTCCTTTTGGCTCCTCGCTGGGGCACTTGAAGCTCCACCCTGCTCCCTCTTTGCTGTTCAAGCCATCCAGAAAGCACTACTGGCTCGTCCACCGGGTGCTGAAGCAATATCAGCGGTGGGATATATGAAGCCGAGGCATAGTATTGTTTCACAAAACTGGTCATTATTTGCCCGGGAGACTCGCCCTGGATGCCTTCCATAATAAAATGGTCTTGGCCGATAAGTTTATTATTGCGAATAGAAAAGAGCTCGACATAAGCCTGATTTTCATTTTGTGCCAGACCAATGATATCCTTTTCCCCCTGTAACGTTATAGCAATTTTCTGCCCCTCTATGACTTTTTCTATGGCCTTAATTTGGTCGCGCAGCAAAGCTGCCTTCTCAAACTGAAGCTGCTGCGCTGCAGCTTTCATCTTCGTGTTTAATTCACGAAGAATAAGCTCCTGCTTCCCCTGTAAGAATAAGATGACCTGGTTTATTACGTCGTGGTATTCCTGTTTTTCCACTGCTCCGATGCATGGTCCGAGACAGAGGCGGATATAATAATCGAGACAAGGCCGCTTATCTTTACCATCGATGCGCTTGCTGCAACTACGAAAAGGAAAGATTTTCTTTATTAACCTTAAAGTTTTGCGTACCGAGCCGGCACTGGCAAAAGGTCCAAAGTATCTGGCTCCGTCTTTCTGAACCCGGCGGGTGATGTAGACACCGGGCCAATCTTCGTTAATGTCTATCTTGAGGTAAGGAAAAGTCTTGTTATCTTTAAGGCGCACATTGTACCGGGGGATATATTTCTTTATCATATTGCATTCCAGGATAAGCGCCTCTTGCTCGGAACTGGTCACTACGAACTCGAAATCCTGTATTTTTGCCACTAATCGTTGAATCTTGGATGAAAGGTTGGAAGAAGCACCAAAATAGCTCTTTACCCGACTGTTCAAGTTGGCAGCCTTGCCAACATAAATAACCTTACCCTCTTTGTCCTTAAACAGATAAACTCCGGACTTTGCTGGCAAAGCTTTTAGTTGCTGTGGTTTCACGGCAAATTTATTGTAGCAAGTGGCTTGTATAGAGGCAAAATAACTCGCATTATGTTAAAATAACTCTGATGAACTTGGATATCGATGCCTTCCTTCAATATTTGACCCAAGACAGAGGCTATTCCCAGAATACTGTGGCTGCTTATCGCAATGATTTGACTCAAATGGCAGCCTTTATTACTGTAGAGCAGGAAAAGGGTATAATCGAGTCCTATGGTGAGCTTTTGAAGAGCTATTTGCTCAAGCTCAGGGAGAAAAGATACTCTGTGGCCACAACTGCTCGCAAGGTCGCATCAGCCAAATCATTCTTCAAATTTATGGTTAGTTCGGGGAGGATGAAGGAGAATCCGACACAAAATTTGCCCTCTCCTCAAGTTAGCAGGCATGCACTCAGCTTCTTATCTCCCTCTGAGTACCAGAAGTTGCTTGCCGAGCCAGCAAAGCTATCCACTCCGGAAGCTAAAAGAGACGCGATGATGCTGGAATTACTTTATACCACTGGTTTACGCATAAGCGAATTAGTATCATTAAATGTCAAAAATATTGATTTGAAGCAAAATTGTGTGCATATTAATTCTAAGAGAAGAGTTCCTTTTGACCATCGTTTAAGCCTGATTTTAGAAAATTTCCTCAGAGGCGATAGGCTGGATTTATTATATGACGAGAAAGAGGAAGCCCTATTTCTTAACCGACGAGGTAAGAGGTTGACTCGGCAGGGGTTCTGGCAGATTCTTAAGGGTTATGCCTCCAAGGCAGGATTAGGTGGCAAGGTCACACCGCAGACCTTACGTCATAGCTTCGCCAGGCATAAACTACAAAGTGGCACTGAACTCCGTCAACTCCAGCAACTTTTGGGTCATGCATATATTTCCAGCACAAAGGTCTATAAGCAATCTGCATCAAGGCGAGGATAATGCCGAAAAAATCACGGCGTGCTAAAGCTAAGCAACGGACTAGAGCGGCAGAAGTGGTACAGGAGGGACGTTCGCAACAACTGGAGCCGTTGCCTGCTGAGTTACAATCGCCGACCCGAGTATCCCCAAAAGCTCAAGATTTAACCAGTCGCTATCAATATGTTATACCTGAAGTAAAACGCATCGGCATCATTGCCGGAGCTATAATTCTGGTCCTCATAATCCTGTCTTTCGCTCTTGGTTAACATCTTCGTCTGGTGAACTGTGGCGGATTTAGAGCGGTCTAGAGAGAATTTACTCAAATATCTCGAGTACGAAATTGCCGACAAGCGGGTAATTGAAGCTATGAGGCGTGTTCCCCGTGAAGCCTTTGTATCACAAGAGCAATATCATGCTGCTTACGACGATAGACCCTTAAGCATTGGTTTTGGGCAAACCATCTCCCAACCCTTCATTGTGGCTCTGATGGTACAAGCTCTGGAGTTCAGGGGGGATGAAACGGTACTGGAGCTGGGTACTGGAAGCGGATACGAGGCAGCGATATTAGCTGAGTTAGCTCAACAAGTGGTTACCGTGGAGTGTATACCTGAATTGGCGGAATCAGCCAGGCAAGTCCTAAATAAGCTTGGTTATTCCAGCATCGAAGTTCACGTAGCTGGCAAAACTTTGGGCTGGCCCGAGGGGGCCCCTTACGATGCAATTATAGTTTCTGCTGGTGCTCCCACTGTGCCCAAAGTCCTTTTGGAGCAACTAATTTGGAATGGGCGATTGGTAATCCCTGTAGGCTCTCGATGGCAGCAAGAATTACTTAGGGTTACTAAACTGAAGAGAAGAAACGAGATAGAAAATTTGGGCGGTTGCTATTTCGTGCCCCTTATTGGTGAAGGTGCCTGGGAGAAGTGAAAAGGCGGATGAAATTTAGAAAAAACCTCGGGAAAGAACCCCTTGACCCTATGTGAGGGCAGGCGATATTAATAAAATAGTCATAAGCTGAAGATTTCGTGGAAAAACTAAGCTGTTGAGACCGTTCAATTGTCACCCTGACCTTGAGTGAAATGGAAGGGAAGGTCTCTGGATTCTTGGGTCGCTCAGGGCGACCTCAGAACGACGGGGGATTATTGAACCGCCTAGGATAGATAAATGGATAATCGGAGGTGCCAATGAAAAATAGAAAAATGCTTTTACCAGCTCTTTTCTCTATCGTTCTGGTCTTCAGCCTGGCTCTTCCTGCCTCGGTAGCAGGAACTTCATCGACGCCTGCATCCGTGCTGAATGGCTATGCGATTACTGATTCGGCTGTAGGTAGCTCCAGCCTTGCTTCGGCAATGGTACTGAATGTGGCTAACGGCCAAGTAACGCCCATGGTCGCCGCTGGCGGCTATCACACAGTGGGTCTTAAGTCGGACGGTACCGTGGTCGCTGTGGGATATAACCGAAACGGGCAGTGTGATGTCGGCAACTGGACGGATATCGTCCAGGTCGCCGCCGGCGACTATCACACGGTGGGGCTTAAATCCGACGGCACGGTGGTCGCTGTAGGAGCCAAGTGGTACAGGCAGTGTAATGTGGGCAACTGGACGGATATCGTCCAAGTCGCTGCAGGCTTCGCGCATACGGTGGGGCTTAAGTCAGACGGCACTGTGGTCGCCGTGGGAGACAACGAAGACGGGCAGTGCAATGTCGACGACTGGGTGGACATCGCCCGGGTCACCACAGGCAGCTATCACACAGTGGGGCTTAAGTCCGACGGCAGCGTGGTCGCCGTGGGGTACAACGAAAGCGGGCAGTGTGACCTCAGCAGTTGGATGGATATCGACCAGGTCGCCGCTGGCTACGGGCATACGGTGGGGCTTAAGTCCGACGGCAGCGTGGTTGCCGTGGGGTACAACGAAGATGGGCAGTGCGATGTCAACGGCTGGATGGACATCGTCGAGGTTGCCGCCGGCTTTGGGCATACGGTGGGGCTTAAGTCCGACGGCAGCGTGGTCGCCGTGGGATATAATGAAGACGGGCAGTGCGATGTCGGTGGCTGGACGGGCATCGTCCAGGTGGCCGCCGGCGGCTATCATACGGTAGCGCTTAAGTCCGACGGCACTGTAATCGCCGTGGGACAGACCTACAGGGGGCAGTGCTATGTCAGCGGCTGGACGGACATCATTGAGGTCGCCGCCGGCTTCGAGTACACGGTAGCGCTTAAGTCCGGTGGCACTGTGGTCGCTGTGGGAGGCAATGAAGATGGGCAGCGCGATGTCGGTAACTGGACGGACATCGTCGAGGTTGCCGCCGGCTTCGAGCACACGGTAGGACGTAAGTCCGATGGCACTGTGGTCGCCGTGGGAGGCAATGAAGATGGGCAGTGCGATGTCGGTAACTGGACGGACATCGTCGAGATCGCCGCCGGCTTTGGGCATACTGTGGGGCTTAAGTCCGATGGCACTGTGGTCGCCGTGGGGTACAACGAAGACGAGGAGTGCGGTGTCGGCAACTGGACGGATACCATCCACGTCACTGCCGGTAGCTATCACACGGTGGGGCTTAAGTCGGACGGCACTATGGTCGTCGTGGGATACAATGCCTATGGGCAGCTTGATGTCGAAGACTGGACAGATATCGTCCAGGTGGCCGCTGGACACCAACACACAGTGGGGATTAGGGACGGCGGCACCGTAGTCGCCGCGGGAGATAACGAATATGAGCAGTGCAATGTCGGCGACTGGATGGATATTGACCAGGTCGCTGCCGGCTTCTTTCACACGGTGGCGCTTAAATCCGAGGGTACCGTGGTTGCTGTGGGGTACAACGACTACGGGCAGTGCAATGTCGGTGCCTGGACGGATATCACCCAGGTCGCTGCAGGCTATAGTCACACGGTAGGGCTTAAGGCTGACGGCACCGTGTTCGCCGCGGGCCTGGAGGTCGAGCTTGCCAAATGGAATTTGGGAGCTACCGCCCTCCACCTTAGCATCTCCAGCACCACTGGAGGTAAGGTAACCCGACCGGGAGAGGGAACCTTCCCCTATTATCCTGGTAGGGTGCCTAATCTGGTGGCTGAGGCTGAGGATGGCTACCGCTTTGTCAACTGGACTGGCGATGTGGGCACCATTGGCAATGTTAATGCCACCCAAACCACTATTACAATGAACGACAGCTATTCCATAACTGCTAACTTTGAGGAGAAACCACTAGTCAGTGGGGCTCTCATTGGCGGGATTATAGCAGCGGTGGTAATAGTGGGACTGGTGATTTTCCTCGTGCTTAGAAAGAGAACTGCCTAGACCCAAAGACGCTGAATTAAGCGTTTTCTTTCGACCGAAGAGTCTGTGAGGCACTTTCTTGGACCTGTCCTGAATGTAAGCGAGTACTATTGCTTCGGCACTGTCATGCCTCGGAACGACATGATGGACGAGTTATTTTGAGCCACTCGCTTGCCTGTCATTTTGGGTCCTTCTCCGTTTGTCATTCTGAGCGAAGCGAAGACTCTCCAGACACTCAGGGTAAACTCCGTGGAGGGTCTCCTCTTTGCTTTGTTCACAGCTTGGGCTGACCAAGATAAACTTGGGGAAGAGTCCTTCCCAGTGCTGGGGGTATTTGCGTAGTTGCTTGATTGATCAAGTATGTTCGCTTAATAAATTGGGCAGCTACCATATTTTTGATTTTTGAGAGTAACATATCAGACATGCCGCTTGTTCGATGAAACCCATTTATGAGGCTAGATACTAGCTTATCATCCTGTTATTATGGGTTGATATGAAAGCCGGTGCTCACCTCCTACCACCCACAATTTGCCGACTTTGTACCGAATGGGGATGAAATTCTCGGGGAAAATCTCGAAAAAACGCTTGATGGTGAGGCGGTTGATATAGTATTAACTGGAATTTGGAAAAACCAAGCTGCTATCATTGTGAGTTAAAATGGTAAATTGAGGCTAACATAAATAAAGAAAGGAGGGAAGCCAAGGCATGGAAATTGTTGAAGCTATCCAACAGAGGAAAAGTATTCGAGCTTTTAAAGCCGACCCTGTGCCTAAAGAAATTGTGAAGGAGGTAATGGAGCTGGCTTTGCGAGCTCCCTCTTGGGCGAATACTCAGCCCTGGGAATTCGCTATAGTGACTGGGAAGAAGCTGGAGGAAATAAGGCAAGCCTTCGTTGAAAAGGCAGAAGAGGAACCCAATACAGACATTCCTCGCCCTCGAGAATTTCCCGAGCCTTATGATACTCGTCGCCGTGTTTTGGGCAGGAAAGTTCTCGAACTAAAGGGGATAAGCAGGGAGGATAGAGAGAAGAGGAGGTGGTGGCTTTTGCAAGGCTTGAGACTGTTTGAAGCTCCTTGCGTCATCTATATCTATATTGACCGCTCTTTCTACCAGCAAGGCGACGGGTTAAATATTTGGCCTATTTTTGATTGTGGTTTGGTGGCTGAGAACATCATGCTGCTGGCTACTAAGTATGGGCTAGGAACTATTCCTCAAATACAAGCTGTCACGTATCCTAATGTGTTGAGGAAAGTGTTGGGAATACCAAATTCCAAGCTTATAGTGCTGGGAATAGCTGTTGGCTACCCTGACTGGGATGACCCTGTAAATCAGCTCCGCTCCGGAAGAGAGCCGTTGGATAATGTGAGCACCTGGTACGGCTTTTAACCCCCGAAGAACTTCGTTTTCAGGGGGCCCAGATTTATCCATTGGCATTTGGAGAGTTCCCACGAAATCTGGGGTTTTGTGGGTATACAAGGGCGAAGTGAATTTTGCATCGGGTACTAGATTAGCTCAAAAGTGCCCCCAAGGGGATTCGGACCCCTGATCTTCAGCTTGAAAGGCTGATGTCCTAGGCCGCTAGACGATGGGGGCAACGTCAAGCATTTTACGGGTAAATGGCTAAATGTGCAAGGTCTGACTAAAGTATAGCCTGCTTTGGCTTGCCAACAACTCGGAAATGAGGTATTATGTGGCGGTTGTTATGCCCACAACTGGTAGCCTCAAATTTGGAAAGAGTTGCCCGAAAGCGCCAAAAACATGGGCTGTGCTGTTTGTGCTCTATAATACCTACGCTCTACCCATTTGGTTCTAGAAAGGGTGATTCTCGAGGTCAATGTATATGACTCAAAAGGAGGTTTGATAAACATGATGAAAGAGACAGACAAAGTTGCTTCGCGAATTGAGGAAGTAATTGATGAAGCCAGCGGCAAGGTATATTTGCCTCCTTGTCAGGTTCGCTGTCCTCTTAAAATAGATATTCAGCGCAATCATGCCATGATTTCATGCCTTCCCTTGGATGAGAAGGAGGCCTCCAGCCAGATATTAAAGATAGGTGATGAAATTTATGACAAAAACCCCCTATTCCCAATAATCTGCAGCTATATTTGTGGGCTTTGCGAAAAAGAGTGCAATTACAAAGACCAAACCGGAGCAGTGAGAAGAAAATTGCTTTTGCGATTTATCGCCGAGCATTATCTGCCCTACTTGGAGACAAAACCTTCATACGCTCCTCCTACCAGGGAAAAGGTGGCGGTGATCGGAGGAGGACCGGCAAGCCTGATGTGTGCTTATACACTGAGCAGAAATGGTTACCAAGTCACCATTTTGGAGAGAAGTTCGAAGTTGGGGGGTGCCCTGAGATGGATTCCTCGATATCGCCTTCCTGAAAATATCATAGATGCTACCCTGAATAATTTAGTCAGGATTGCTCATATAGATGTCAAGCTCGGGTTCAGAATGGGAGATGGTGAGAAAACGCTGGATGAACTCAGAAAAGAAGGTTACCAAGCTGTATTTATTGCTACTGGCACCCCCTCTCCAAGACCTCTTAGCTTTGAAGGGAAACCCGTGGCGGGAGCAGACCTGGAAGGAGTCATGTTTGGTTTGAACCTCCTCTCTGACGTCAGCCAGAAGAAAGTTCATCCTCGGCTCTTTGAGCGCAAGAGGGTGATAGTAATCGGAGGCGGTAACGTGGCTTTTGATGCAGCAAGAACCGCCCGACGACTTGGCGGAAAAGTTACTCTGGTGTGTCTGGAGAATGAAGACAAATCTTCTAAGGACGGAATTCCGGCTGATGTTGAAGAAATCGAAGGCGCCAGTGAAGAAGGAATTAAAATCGTCTATTCTCGGGGCGTAGAAGAGATAATTGGCGAGGATGGGAAATTCAGGAAGATAAAGTGCCCCCGGTGCACATGGGTCTACGATGAAATGGGGTATATCGGATTTAATCCCAAGTTCGACAAGAGCGACGTGATATATCTTGAGGGAGACGTGCTCCTCGTTACCATCGGACAGGGTGCGGAGAGAAAATTCTTCCAGCAAGAGGATTTATTGGATGAAAGAGGTAGGATTGATGTCGACCCACTTACTCTGATGAGCAATCGCAAAAAGGGGATTTTTATCGGAGGCGATGTTAGGAGAATAGGCTTTGCCGCCGAGGCAATGAGAGAGGGGATGATAGCCGCCGAGTCTATAGACCGCTACCTCAAGGGCGAAGACCTTAAGAAAGGGAGAGAGACGGAGTATGAGAAAGCAGCTATTCCCAGGGCTGCAGAGTACAAACCTCAACCTGAGCTTATGTGGTTGCCGGCGGAAGAAAGGTTGAACTTCGAGCCTTTTGAGAAGGGATTTACCCTGGAACAGGCGGTGGAAGAGGCTGGGAGATGTCTGTGCTGCGGCCCGTGTAAGAGTTGTAAAGCATGTGTGATGCTGGAGCTTCAGGTTGAGATACCAGAAATTGAACTCAATCAAGAGATATGTAGCGGATGTGGGGTCTGTGTGCTCTTATGCAGCTATGACGCCATCAAATTAGAAAAATCTGGGGACGGAGCTCTAGCAGTTATTAATGACGTTAGGTGCAAGCGATGCGGCGTGTGCGCTGCTGCTTGCCCCAGCGCGGCAATTGCCCCTGAACACTTCACTAACAAAGAAATTATGGCCGAAATCGAGGGCGTGTTGGTATAAACTTGACTGAATATTGCATTCCTCAGGAATCGTCTTATAAACTAACCCCAGGCAAATTTTGATTTTAAATTAAGCGGGGTCCCCACGAAAATCGTGCGATTTTCGTGGGGTAGTGTATGTCAAAAGCAACAAGGCAATCCCTCAAATCAGCTTCTATTAGCGTCCGGGGCATTGTTCAGGGCGTCGGCTTCAGGCCTTTCGTCTATGGACTGGCTGTCGAACACAACCTTAAGGGCTGGGTTTGCAACACTTCAGAGGATGTCAAGATTGAGGTAGAAGGTGTAGCAGAAGCTATTGAGCAGTTTGAGCGGGAGCTCGAGACAAAAGCCCCACCGCTAGCTCACATCGAGAACGTGACTATTGAGCATCACCCACCCATCGGTTATAAAAACTTTGAAATTCGGCATAGCCAGGCACAGGAAGGGAAATATCAGCTTATCTCTCCAGATGTCGCTACTTGTCAAGCTTGCCTTGTTGAGTTGCTAAATCCTGAAGGCCGCCGTTACCGCTATCCCTTTACCAACTGCACCAATTGCGGCCCGCGATTCACTATAATCGAGGACATGCCCTATGACCGCCCCAAAACAACCATGCGCTATTTCCAGATGTGCCCCCAATGCCAGGCGGAATATGATAATCCCCTGGACCGCCGCTTCCATGCTCAACCAAACGCCTGCCCAAAATGCGGTCCCCAGGTCGAGTTAGTTGATAACCAGGGCAATCTCATAACCGAGTCGAACCCTATAGCCGCTGCCAGTCAGCTTCTTAAAGAAGGGAAAATCGTAGCCATTAAAGGCTTAGGCGGTTTTCTCATGGCTTGCGATGCCACGAACGACACCGTAGTTAAAACGCTGCGGCAGAGGAAGAAGCGCCCCTCCAAGCCCCTTGCCATAATGGTAACCGATATAGACGAAGCTAAGAGGCATTGCTATGTCTCGCCGGAGGAGGAAAATTTACTTACCTCACCTCAAAGCCCCATCGTGCTCATGAGGTGGCGGGAGGACTCATCTGTATCTCTGGAGGTAGCGCCAAATTTGCGGTTCTTAGGGATTATGCTGCCATATACACCGCTTCACCACATACTGCTCAGGGATACGGGACTGCCTTTGGTAATGACCAGCGGCAATCTCAGTGAAGAGCCTATAGCCAGAGACAATAATGAAGCCTTAAGGAGGCTTTCCGATATCGCCGATTACTTTCTAATCCATAATCGTGATATCTATTCCCGCTACGATGACAGCGTGGCCATAGTGGAAAGGGGCACAAGCCAGCTTGTAAGGCGGGCGCGTAGCTACGCTCCCTATCCCATCCGCCTCCTATTTGAGGCCAGACAGGTACTTGGTTGCGGTGTTGAGGAGAAGAATACTTTCTGCCTGACCAGAGACAACTATGCCTTCGTATCACAGCACATAGGCGATATGGAGAACATGGAGACCCTGGAACATTTCGACAGCACTATATCCCTGTATAAAAGGCTTTTTCATATTGAGCCTGAAATCATTGCCTATGACCTCCACCCTGATTATCTGGCCACGAAATATGCCCAGGAGTTAGGTGAATCGGGTATAAAGCTCGTTCCTGTGCAACACCATCATGCCCACATCGCCAGTTGTCTGGCTGACAATGGGCTGGATGGCCCGGTTATCGGCGTAGCCTTCGATGGCACTGGGATGGGTGCGGACGGCAATATCTGGGGAGGGGAATTCCTGGTCGCCGACTATCGTAATTTTCACAGGGTAGGACACCTGGAATATCTTCCCTTGCCTGGAGGAGACGCGGCGGTAAAAAGGCCCCGCCGCACCGCCATCGGCTATATTCTCACTCTATTAGGGGAAAATGCCCTCAAAGGCGATTTACCCGTTATGAGGGAAGCCGACGACATGGAAATAGAGGTTATCAAGCGCCAGATAGAAAGAAAGATAAATTCACCGCTTAGCTCAAGCATGGGACGACTTTTTGATGCCATATCAGCCCTGCTGGGCATAAGGGGCGAAATAGATTATGAAGGGCAGGCGGCGGTGGAATTGGAAATGGCTGCCTTCTCCTCCGTCATTGCGAGGCCTGCCCCGAGTGAAGCGAGGGAACTCGACGAAGCAATCTCCAGTAATAATAATAATGTAGGCTACCCATATCGCATAGTAGAAGACAAAGGAATAAAAATCGTATGTCTGAGGGACCTGCTCTCAGCCGTAATAGAAGACTTACGTCAGGGTATCTCAAAGGGGAGGATAGCAGTTAAATTCCACAATACCGTAGCTCGGATGATAAACGAAATGTGTCACTTGATAGCTGGTGAAACTGGCCTCAGTCAGGTAGCCTTAAGTGGCGGCGTATTCCAGAATCGTTTACTGTTGAGAAGAACGGTCAGCTTACTGGAAAGCAGCGGTTTCCAGGTTTTTACCCACAGGCAAGTGCCCTGTAATGATGGTGGCATCTCCCTGGGTCAAGCAGTTATTGCCAATTTCACCATATAAAGAATTACTTCCCCCATCTGTCATTGCGAGGCTGGCGAAGCCAGCCACAGCAATATCCGTATGAAAAAGAGTTGACTCTACTTTGCATCCCCACCTGTCATTGCGAGTCCCGATTTATCGGGACGAAGCAATCTGGGTGGGAAAAGGAATTGCCCTATTTTTACGACTGCCAGCTCAGGAAAGGATAAGTCTGAACATCAACGATATTCCAGATATAGGAAGGGTTAGTCTGGTTCAGAGCGACTGCGATTATCTTCCACCCCGCCCCTGAGAAAGTGGCGATGTCCTTCATTTGCGCTGTAGTCTTACCCATCCCGCCATCCGAAGTAGCTTGTCCGCTCGTTTCAGTATCCCAGAAGGAGTCGCTCACAGTGCCGCCAAAACTCCGTCCCACTAGACCGCCGACGTAAGAATTGCCAGTCACGCTGCCTGTGGAATAGGACTTGCTCACAGTGTCATAATTTTCTCCCACCAGACCGCCAACACCATCTTCGCCAGTCACGCTGCTAGTGGAATAGGAACTTTCCACAGTGCTATCATTACCATTATCCCCCACCAGACCGCCAACCTCGTCGCTACCATTCACATTACCTGTGGAATAGGAGTTGCTCACAGTACCACCATCATTCAATCCCACCAGACCACCAACACGCCAATTGCCAGTCATGCTGCCTATGGAATAGGACTCACCCACAGTGCCCTTATTCCACCCCACCAGACCGCCAACAATATCTTCGCCAGTCACGCTGCCACTAGAATGGGAACTGCTTACAGTGCCCACATTCAATCCCACCAGACCGCCAACACAGGATACGCCAGTTATATTCACATTCTCGACACCGACCTCAGTGACTTTTCCATCAGAAGCAAGGTATCCAAATAGTCCGACTTGAGAAACAGAGCCGAAATCGCAGCTTAAGTTCAAGATTTTGTGACCATTGCCATCAAATTCTCCAGCCAGATAAGGAATGTAGAAATTGGGTTCATCGACTAAATCCAGGTCGTTTGTCAATCTGAACTTCAGAGTAGCATCCTGCCCGAACGCCCATAGCTGTTTGAAATCACTGACATTATTTACCACATAATAACCATTTTCTTGAGAAAGCCTTTCATTGACATCTAAAAACTTATCGTTAGCTAACCATTCCTCAAAGTTCTCACCGAACAAGGCTCCGAACGTAATTACATTCTCGCCATTAATCAAAACCTCGCCATAGTTATAATACGAGTTGCTCAGGGTGCCCTCCCAATTGGCTCCCACCAGACCGCCAACATCAACGTTGCCAGTCACGCTACCTGTGGAATAGGAATTGCTCACAGTGCCGGTATTCATAAACCCCACCAGGCCGCCGGTAGACTTATCGCCAATGACGTTACCGCTGGAATAGGAGTTGCTCACAACCCCGATATTTCCTCCCGCCAACCCGCCAGTACCCCAAGCGCCGGTCACGCTGCCTGTGGAATAGCAGTTGCTCACAATGCCCTCATAAGTGCCCTCATAATTATATCCTACCAAACCACCAACCCAGCTATCGCCAGTGACATTGCCGGTGGAATAAGAGTTGCTTATAGTTCCCTCCCAATTATGTCCCGTCAGACCGCCAACATTCGAATGCCCGGTCACGCTGCCGGTGGAATAGGAGTTGCTCACAGTGCTGTCCAGATTCCGTCCCACCAGGCCGCCAACATCATCTTCGCCGGTCACGCTGCTGCTGGAATAGGAGTTGCTCACAGTGCCCTCCCAATTATGTCCCGTCAGACCGCCAACATTCGAATGCCCGGTCACGCTGCCGGTGGAATAGGAGTTGCCCACAGTGCCACGATTAACTCCCGCCAGACCGCCAACATACGAGGCGGCAGTTATGTTCACGTTCTCAATACCAACCTGAGTGACTTTTCCACCAGGAGCAAGGTATCCAAATAACCCAACATTGTAAACAAAGCCGAAGTTGAAGCTCAAGCTCAAGTTTGAGATTCTGTGATTATTTCCATCAAACTCCCCGGCGAAATAAGGGATGTAGAAGTTGGATTCATCGCCTAAGTCCAGGTCGTTTGTCAATCTGAATTTCAGAGTATCATTTTGACCGAAAACCAGTAGCTGTTTGAAATCACTGACATCGTTTATCAAGTAATAACCATTTTCTTGAGAAAGCCTTTCATTGACATCCAAAAACTTATCGTCAGCCAGCCATTCCTCAAAGTCTTCACCGAACAAAGCTCCGGCAGTAATTACGTTCTTGCCATTAATCAGAGCCTTATCATAGTTATAGTAGGAGTTGCTTACGGTGCCATGATTCAATCCCACTAGACCGCCAACATACTCATTGCCACTCACGCTGCCCGTGGAACAGGAGTTGCTCACAGTGCCGAAATTATATCCCACCAGCCCGCCGACACCCTCACTGCCACTCACGCTGCCCGTCGCATAACAGTTGCTCACAGTGCCCTCATTATCTCCCACCATCCCGCCGACACCCGAATCGCCATTCACATTGCCCATGACATAGCAATTGCTCACAGTGCCCCCGTTATATCCCACCAACCCGCCAACAGCTACCACGCTGGCTACGTCAAAACATCTCACATTGTCCTCATTAAATCCCAGCGGACCGCCAGTAGCTTCACCGTCAGTCACAGTCGCATTTATCAGGGTAATATCCTTGATGATTGCCCCTTCAGCAACAAAACCAAAAAGCCCGACCTGTTGCTCCTGGCTGTTGATATATAGGTCACGTATCTCATATCCTTGCCCATCGAGGGTCCCTTTGAAGATTTCTCCGACCACTTGTATGCCAGTTCGCGCGCTAGCCCAGTATCCCCATCCAATTGCCTCCCAGCCCTTCCCACCGTTGGCTCTAGGGCTGGCCAGCTTCTCATAACCGGGAGTAGTGGAATCAAGGTCGTTCATCAGGATGTGGTTGCCGCTCAAGTTGTCTCTGATGGCATCCAAATCATACCAATCCTGTATTTCAAGGTTCTGGGAAGGGGGAGGATTATAACCAAGACAGCCTGCCAACCCGGCAATTAAGGCTACCGTAATCAAAAAGATGCTAACTGCTACTAGGTAATGGTCTCTCCTCGAGCCAAATATTGTCTTCATCTTCCACTTCCAAGTTTTTGTTTAAGCCTGCCAGCTGAGGAAGGGATAGGTCTGTTTATCAACGATATTCCAGATATAGTAAGGGTTGCGTGTGCCAGGATTGGCGACTGCGATTATGTTCCATGCCACGCCTGAAAAAGTGGCGATATCCTGCATTTCTGTGGTATTTTTGCCTGTCCCGCCATCTGAAGTAGCTTGTCCGCTGGTTTCGGTGTCCCAGAAGGAGTTACTCACAGTGCCATTATTCGCTCCCACCAGACCGCCAACAAAATCTCCGCCAGTCACGTTGCCGGTGGAATAGGAGCTGTCCACAGTGCCAGGATTCATTCCCACCAGACCGCCAACGTACTCATCGCCAGTGACGTTACCGGTGGCATAGCAGTTGCTCACAATGCCTTCGTAGTTCTGTCCCATCAGACCGCCAACATGGTTGTGGCCAGCCACGCTGCCAGTGGAATAAGATTTGCTCACAGTGCCCTCAATATTCAGTCCCACCAGACCGCCAACATGGTTGTTGCCAGTCACGCTGCCGGTGGAATAGGAGTTCTCTACAGTGCCCCCGATGTGGTTTCGTCCCACCAGACCGCCAACCATCCCAGAGCCGGCCATAACCCCAGAGCCGGTCACAGTGCCGGTAAAATGTGAATTGCTCACAGTGCCCCAATTGTGTCCCACCAGACCGCCAACATATGAATGGCTGGTCACGCTGCCAGTAAAATAGGAGTTACTCACAGTGCCGGAGTTATACCCCACCAGACCGCCAACAGACGTATCGCCAGTCACAGTGACGTTCACGACGCCGATATCTTCGATGCGCACCCCCTTATCAACAATACTAAAAATCCCGACATAAGTCTCGTATGGGCGGTTGATAAATAGGTCACGTATCTCGTATCCTTGCCCATCGAAAGTGCCCGTAAGGCCCCTAGATTCATCTGGAGGAATAAAGGTTCCAATCGGCTGCCAGCCCTTTCCCTCGTTGGCAGTCGGGCTCGCCAGTTCCTCATAACCGGCAGTAGCGGAATCGAGGTCGTTCATCAGGATGTAACTGCCGCCCAGGTTATCTCTGATGGCATCCAAATCATACCAATCCCGTATTTCAGAACTAGGAGCAGATTGTTCCTCACATGCCACCATCCCGGCAATTAAGGCTACCGTAATCAAAAAGATGCTAACTCTTGCCATGTAAGAGCTTAGTTTTTCCAACATCTCTTTCTTATATTATTATATCACATCCGCTGCACCACCAACCGATAGGTTTGGCGTGTGTGCCAATTGGGATATCACTTCACAGACGAGCCTACTTACCTGGCCGAATAAAGAGGAACATAAGCAGGGCAGCGATGCTTTTGGCATCGCAGATTGCGCCCGAGGTGATAAGTCGGGGTATCTCATCCGGGGAAACGCGGACCAGCTCGATATCCTCAGTATCCTCAGCCACGAGACGTCTGGGCACAAGGTCGGTAGCAAGAAAGCAGTGGAGGTACTCCGTGCCATAGCCCGGGGTGGCATAAAAGCCCCCCAAATTGTCTATTTTTTGGGGGAAGTAGCCAATTTCCTCCTGTAATTCACGGCGCACAGAGTCGATGGGCTCTTCACCGGGGTCAATGCCACCAGCAGGTATTTCCAGAAGAAACCTGTCCACTGCATGGCGGAATTGGCGAACTAGAAGGACATTATCTTGTTCATCAAGGGCCACTATAGCGATACAATCGCTGTGCTCCACCACCTCTCTGGTGGTCTTTTTGCCGCCAGCCTTCTCCACGGTGTCCACACGTATATTGACCGCGCGTCCGTGATAAATCTGTTGGGTAGCTAGCTTCTTTTCCGGCTTCACTATACTCTTGCTACTCAGCTAAAAATTGTATCGCTTTGCTTGCAGAGCTTCAAAGGTGGCGAATAAGAGCTACCTCATCACAGTTGGGAAACTTGGGACAGCGATAGCATTCCGCCCATACCTTCTGGGGCAGCTCCGTTTTGTCAATTAGCTGGAAGCCATGTTTTTCAAAAAAAGCCGGCTTACGGACGAGACAAAAAACCCTGGGTATACCCAATTCCTTAGCCTCTTCAAGACAGGCCTGGGCAAGCAACGAGCCAATCCTTTGGTTCTGTTCCTTTTCGTCGACAGCTAGAGACCTGATTTCAGCTAAATCAACCCAGGTAACGTGCAATGCCGCACAACCAATAATCTGGCCGCCTTTCCTGACCACGAAGTAATCTCTAATGCCATCATATATCTCAGATAAGGCGCGGGGCAACATCTCCCCCTTGTCAGCAAAATGACTGATCATCTGGTGCATGGAGGCAGCATCGCTCACTCTTGCCCTATCAACCTTCGTATCAGCTTTCATTTCCTCTTCCCAGTTTTTGCCACAGTGAACTATAAAAATAGGTTGGCTCGTGAATTCTTAAGAAGCGAGCTGTGTGAGGGCTGAGCTTCACTCTGATATTTTGCCCATCGGACAATGGCATTTCAACTTGTCCATCAATGCTAAATATGACCTTTTCTCTGTGGGCAACCTTCAAATCAACTATGCTCTGCGGAGGCAGTACCAGGGCATGACTCAATCCCAGGTGGCAGGATATTGGTTGGAGGACGATTTCCTTGGATTGAGGATGCAGAACTGGTCCGCCAGATGCCAGTGAATAGCTGGTGCTCCCAGTAGCACTGGCTACAATTACACCATCAGCCCGGTAAGTGGTTAGCGCTGTGCCATCAATTTCGACTTCTATGTTAACCAGGCGAACCGCCACACTTCGTAGCACCACATCATTTAAGGCATGAAGGCTTTTGTCTTCAACCTGAGCCTCGAGCATGGCCCTTTCCTCAATCCAGCCTTTCCCCTTGAGCAAAGCTGGCAAATTAGACAAGACCTCGTCGCCATCTATCTCTGTGATAAATCCCAGCCTGCCCAGGTTTATACCTAAAATAGGCACCGACAGGGGAGTTATGATTCGAGCAACATGGAGGATAGTGCCATCTCCGCCAATACTGAGAATTAACTCCGTGCCCGCCACCTGGGATTTAGCTTCATCCTCATCTCTGGTTGAGCATCGCCACGAAAAGACTCCCTGAGAGGATAGAAACTCTTCCAGTTTCTCAGCTAAGTCTCGGGCTTTCTCCCGTAGAGGGTGATACAGAATGCCAATACGCTTCACAGGTGAGCGAAGTGTAGCACTGGCAAATTCTGGCTGTCAAACCAGTTGACAGAACCAGCTCATGTCGCCTTCTGGGAATTTAGCAGGGAGTGCCTATTTCCCCTTGAACCTGGGCAAGGGCTTCCTCTCTAGGAAGGCTTTCACGCTCTCGCGGTGGTCCTCACTCTGCCGACATATCCGTATGGAGTCGGTCTCAAGGTCAAGCTGACGCGCCAGCCTGTCGAAGAAACCGCGCCACACCATCTTCTTGGTTAGTTCCACAGAAAGAGGTGCCTGCTGGACGACCTTGGTGGCCAATTCTCTGGCTATCTTCATCAAGTCGTCAGGTGGAACGACCCGACTGACAAGGCCGATTCGCTGGGCTTCGGCGGCATCGATTAGCTCGGCGGTGTACATCAATTCCAGAGCACTGGACATTCCCGCGGCTAGAGGCAGGTAACATGTCAGGCCGAAGTCAGGCACCAGTGCTCGTGCCACCTGGGCAACACCAAACCTGGCTGTCTCCGAGGCTATTCTGATGTCACAGCTCAGTGCTAGAGATAGACCAGCGCCAACACAGGGCCCGTTTATAGCGGCAATGGTTGGTTTCAGCAGCTTGGGGAAGATATCAGCAGCGGGCCACCCGGTTACTTGAAGACGGTTGAACCGGGATTGTTCGGCAGCCCCAGTCAGCAATTGCATGGCGGAGACATCAGCGCCGGAGCAGAAACCACGCCCGGCACCGGTAACAATCAATACCCTGACATTGTCATCCCGGGCCACTTCATCTACTGCCAGAGGCAGGTTCATACCCATTTTAACGGTAAGGGCGTTCAACTTATTCGGTACATTGAGGATTAAAGTGGCAATGCCGGAATCATCCTTTTCCAGTAGCAGGTCTTCATATTCCATCCTAATTCACCTCCTGTTCATATGATCATTTGAAGATAAGAATTATAGCAAGGGCAGAGGAATTTTTCTGACCATCCCGCACCCATTTAGCATATTCGAGGTAGCAATTCTCCGGATAGCATATCGACGATTCGAGAAGGGCCGAGCTTTGTTTTCATTACCACCTTCCCCGGGTGCTCAGTGGTTACCTCGCCGATGATGGCAGCGTCTCTGCCGTAGCTATTCTTCTTCATTTGAGCGAGAATCTTATCGGCATCGGCGGGGTCAGCTATAGCTACCAGCTTGCCTTCATTTGCCACATAAATGGGGTCCAGTCCCAGGAGCTCGCAGGCAGCTTTAACCTCTTCCTTCACTGGTATCTTAGCCTCTTCTACTATAATGCCCACCTTCGATTGCCGGGCCAATTCGTTGAGCGTGGTGGCTAGCCCACCCCTGGTAGGGTCACGCATACAATGAATCCTGGATGAGACCTCCAGCATCTGAGACACTAGTTTATTCAATGGAGCACAGTCGCTTTTCAAAGTCATGGAGAACTTTAATCCTTCACGCTGACTCATTATAGCTATACCGTGGTCGCCAATAGTGCCACTCAGCAGGACCTTATCCCCGGCTCTGGCGTTAGCTCCTGAGATATCAACTCCGGGAGAGATTATCCCTACTCCTGAGGTGGTGATAAACAACTTATCAGCTTGTCCTCGATTTACCACCTTGGTATCCCCGGCGATTATGCTCACCTTGGCTTCTTCAGCAGCTTTCTTTATTGATTGCACTATCTGCTCAAGCTCACTGAAGAGAAAGCCTTCTTCTATGATTGCGGAGAGACTCAAATATAGGGGCTTGGCTCCATTCATAGCTA
>Ga0315533_1000674_pt1 | contig 28105 bp, 31 predicted proteins | sample SalMarSW160130MG_FD_203081 | JGI IMG/M metagenome (GOLD analysis project Ga0315533, IMG submission 203081) | Salt marsh sediment microbial communities from the Plum Island Ecosystem LTER, Massachusetts, United States - Salt Marsh Sediment SW1601-30 ... | reverse complement strand
ACAAATGGTTGAAAGATTAAAAGTAGACAGCTGACATACTGCTTGGGTAAAGTCCCAAAACCTATCCTCTAGAACACCTCACCATTATTGATTTGATCCCTGTTACATTTTGGCTTTTTGTTGATTTTGGTCTGGCTCCAAAACTGTTTTCAATAGCCCCTCGTAGAACTTTGAAGAGGTCAGTCTCAATACTAGAATCATTTATATGGTATACTAATGTATGTGCAAATTGACTAAGTTAGCAGTTTACGTTACGGGGACGATGTAGAATCCATATTGGGTTCATGAATCATGACTGACTTACAAGTAGATTTAGTCTCTTGGAACAGATTCATCACTAGGAACTTCGCTGTAGTTCCTGAACTCTTAGGGCAAGCAAGTGAATTTCAGTTCGAGAAGGGTCAAATCACAATTGAACTACCCACAGCCGACAAATTAACGGATAGTAAAACTGATGATTCGCCCCTACGTATCGTATCTTATAAGGAGGAAGACGGGTGTAAAATACCCTTAAAAATCGCAGTCAACAATGTTGATGTTCTGGTTCGCCTAAAGAGAAGGGTCAATATACCTGAAGAAGTTTTGACTCGACATCCCAATCCAATTGATTTGTTATCTAATGGGCAACAAAAGCAGTTAGACAAGCTGGCAAAGGCTCACGGCGATGTAGCAAATAGAGCCTTTGACTTATGGATACGGACATTACGCTGGAAATCTGGCAATGGAGCAATCGGTAGACCAGATATTCATGGAGCAAAGTCAGGGTGGGGCACCTACTTACTCAATAATGAGACAATGCACCGATTTTGGGTTAGCCACGAGCCTATAACTTTGTACATGTATGAATGCATCACATTGGCAGAATGGTACGAAGTTGAAGAAACACTTAAACGAGGACAAGAGTCGCCAGTCTATATTGATTTAATGTTTGATGGTATAGAACAATTTAATCTTGGTTATCTGCAACGTTCAGTAGTTGATCTAGCGGCCGCTTGCGAAGCCTTTATGCGGGCAAGAGTTACGCAGAATTTACCTAAGGGTCTAAACGACGCAGTTCTTGCGTACATCGGAGAAGCCAATATAAGACGAGTCCAAGAGCACCTCTTTAAAGAAACATTGAGCGAGGAGCAGATGAAGCTTCTGAAGAACATCAATTCCCACCTTAACCAACTGTTTGATGCCAGAAATACGATATTGCATTCAGGTCACAAAGAAGACTTGACGTTGGCTGATTGTAAAAAGTATATTGAAGCTACGAAAAAGCTAATTGCAATCGGTTAGAATACACTGATCTGCTTCTACTTTGTATCTATTCTATCTGCCGGGCTAAACCGCTCGTGTTTCCTAATTAATTTTGGATTCAAATCAATCTTGGCGCAAAATTAATCTTAATTTAGAACTAGTTTTAAGCAACAGAGCGAAGAGCCCTCTAAAGTCAAGAGCTAAACACGCCAGAATCAAAATCTGGGGGCACAACAAGATGGCTTAATGTGTAGCTTAGACTTACCGGTGTTCCGCTAAGTATTAAAAGGGGCTCTCGGAAGCAGGATTAAGCTCAAAGGTTTATGCCGCCTTGAAATCTGTTGCAGACGTCATACTAAAAAGCCGGCTCCCATGATATAATCATTTGTAAAAGGATATGGGCTTTAAAGTATTGGTTTTGCATGACAACATTACAGCAGTGTTGTAAGAAACTGATCATCATAGGAGTGTAATGGGATCTATATTTTGCAGAAACTGCGGAAGACAATTGGATGAGTCGTTCGATCCTCCCTGCGCCGAACGAATCCCATGTCCAGACTGCGGATCTACTTCGCGAAGGTATGAGGAGTCGTGTGTAGTGGGCATTCGCTTAAGCGCTAGCTTTTCGATACTGCACCGGAGAAAAAGTAAGACCATAGGATTCGAAGAATCGGGCAGACAAGGTAAAACTGTGAGTGCTGAACAGGGTAAGGATAATAAACTTTCATACACGCTGAACGGCAATAGCCCACAGGGTGAGGAAGACACGCTGTCGGCATGCCGAATACTAATCAACAAACTCAACAAGGCAGGCGGCAATTGGCATCAACCTACCATCGGTGATGGAGTTATCGATTGTCAAGCTGTCGACCGGCAGAATAATCAGCGGAAGTTATGTGTTCAGATTGTGCACGCAATCGTGGACGCCGAGTTCTGGAAGGCTCTTAACCTAGAAGGTAAAATTAAGAGGAAAGATACTGCCAAAGCGTTGGCAGACCAGATCAAATCAGCTATCGACGCCAAAACAAATGATCGAAAGGTCCCAAAGGTGAGCCGGCGAGGGCTAGGCCTTGCACTTGATGCCACTAGGCTCCCTGCCTTAGGTTTTGATGCTGTTGTTGAAAACTTCCGTTCAAGATGGGGACCATGGGCCAACAAACTAGGCTTCGATAGCGTGTGGCTTGTGGGACCGTCCGAAGACCTTACTTGGCAGTTGAATACACAATCCTAAGGATTTCAATAGGCCTGATGAATATGACAGCTATACCTATATCGTACAATAATTGGTTTCAGTTCGGCTGTCGCAAAGCATCAATATCTGAACCTATTCTGTAAAGTCATCTCTGTCACCCATTGAGCGAAATGCTAATACAGGATATCTGCACATATTGATGGAATGTTGGGTGAGTACTATCGTTTTAACCAAAAAGTGGCCCCTGTAGCGGACTTTGTATTCAGTCTCTTAACAGGAATAGTGCTTTCTAACACTCCATCTTTGACAAGCTCTATAACGAGCGTGGCGACAGCCATATCCCAGACATTTTGTCCAGTTCTACCCAGTATCATAAGTCCCGACGACTCTTCTATTTGGCCCAGTGACCAACGCGCTTTGTGTTCCTGAGATTCCATTACCCTCCGGATATGGGCTTTCAGTTGCTCGATTAGTTCTGCGCCTTGTCTCTTGAGATTCTCCATAGGCTGCTCTGCCCGGTTTTCCTGTGTTCACCAATATATTATACCAATCCCAGTGAAAGCACCGCATGTATTGGCTGAATATTTAGTAATGTCGTATTCCTTGATTGGCACCCTGCCTTTCTGGAGCAACGAAGCTATAGACTCTCAATAATCAGACCGCCTGAGGTCTCAACCAAGAGACTCGCTGCCTTATCTGGTCCTGATGGCTTTGGAACCATCTGTATCGAGGTGATTTCTGAGCCGGCCGGAAAAAGCTCTGATTTTATCTCATGAACTAGGCCGTATTCTACGGCTTGCTCCGGGTAGAGGGTGGTGCGGTTTAGCATGTCCTGAAGGACTTGCTCCTTATCTTTCTTTACGGTATCAGCAATCACACGAGCGATGTTACCCATGTCAATCTGTAGACCTTTGAGCCTTTCTTCCAGCTGCTTTTCTTCTAGACTGACTGGCTGGTGAAAATTACACTGCACTCCGTGAAGTAGAAAACGAGCATGGGGCACTGATAGTCTTCTGGAACCGGCGCAGAAGAGGACAACCCCGATTGAATCGGCACTGCCGAAGTTGTGAGTCGTAATTTCTAAGGGAACGCCCTTGAGAAAATTGTATGCGGACAATCCTTGAAAGACATCGCCACCAGGACTCGAGATAAGTAAGCCGAACTTTTTGGCACCTTGCTTAAGTTTATTGTCGATGATTTGCATCAAGGCGGCAATGGACTCCGGCACGACCGGAGCGAAAAACTTGACGTAGAAAGCCTGATTTGCAGCCATTTCCTCTCCCCCCTTTAGTTTTTAAACCGGATGGTATGATTATACCTCGCCCGCTACCGTGGTTACCAGACAAAGTCACTCATAAGGTGTACGTAGTAGCACCCACTATTTACTATAACAAAGTTCAGGAGTGGATTCAGGTAACAACAATGGCTTCTTGTTACACGGATAATAGTGCCGCTGGCGTCTAATTTCTGGAGCCACAACTTAGAATTTATGGTGCCAAACTGGATGTATTCAAATCCGAAGCCCCGGTTTAGCCAGAATTAAACAGCCGTGTAGGTTCAAATGGGATTTAACCAGTGGGGGAAATTTCCAGCGAGATTTTAGACTCTAAGCAAAGCTCCGCTTTATACCCTGCTGTTGACAAATTTGTTGATTTGCGATATACTTACACACAGATACACACACTGACACAGGAGGTCAAAATGTCATCTCGGGAGATTGCCGAATTTCTGAGGGAGAATCCCAAGTATCGCGATATCCTCCAAAGAGCGATTGAAGCCGAGGAGAAAAATGCAGAGAGCCCGCATTACCTTGGTTGGGAATGGTATGATGTCCGCGCTTATCCGGCTCAACTTGTAAAGCTTGTGATTGCTGGTATAACCAATGTCCACTTCAAATCAAACTCTTCTACAAATTACTTATTGGTTGATAGAGACGCAACAAGGCAGGCGCTAAAATAATCATAAATCTCGTGTTGCTAGTTTACCTCGAGCATCGCCGGGGGAAATAGATCATTTATTGACAGTTCCAGTATATACAGAGGAAGACTAACAAAATGATTACACAAATGGGCGAAAACAAATCTGATAGGAAGCCAAAAAAGAGTGTGGGGGAAATTCTGCGCTCGTCAATGCCAGATATCGAGACCTACGACAGTGCAGTGTATCAACTAATTATTACTAAAGCAGATGAAGGATTTTTTGAGCAGCATCAAACCACTGGCTCTTTGAAGAATTTGGCGATTCAGCTACTTAATATGCCTCAGGAGAGTAGTCCACATAATGAGAATTAATCGTATTGAAATATCTTGGTTTAGAGGAGCTGCTGATAGTGCTGAACTAGATACGGAATCTAAGAACGTTGCTATATATGGTGCGAATGGTTCGGGGAAATCTACATTTTCTGATGCCCTGGAATACATGGTGAAGAAAGGAAAGATTAGACATCTCAGGCATGAGTATAGTGGAACACACCAAGAAAAGGGTGTAATCAATACTCATGCTCCTGATGGTGCAACCTCATTAATCAATATTGATTTTGAAGGGGGAATTAGCATAGGCACAATAATAGCGAAGGATGGTGTCCCATCATTTGCAAGTAGCCCTCCAGATTTCATTGAATTCATGCAGCAGTGGGAGTTAGAGCAGCTTATTTTGCGGCAAGATGAAGTAGCGACATTCGTCATAAAACAAAAAGGTGATAAATACTCTGCGCTACTTCCACTGTTAGGCTTAGAGGACTTGGAGGAGGCAGCTAATAACCTCAATAAACTCAGCCAGCATATAAAGGCAGAAGGTAGGCTCACAGAAAAACAAGCCACTTTAGGGTCTCTTAAGCAAGAAGCAAGTAGATGGTTGCCGGATTTTTCGGATACAACGGTATCTAATTTCTTAGAAGCACTCTCAAGATCCTACATCGTAGGTAAGATACCAACTGAACGTGATTCATTGATAGCCACGTTGAGAGATTCCATAGAGGCGAAACTAGAAACACTACAGCCTGAAATCAATCGATATACATTATCTAAGCAAATTTATGATGAAGACGTACCTCGAAAGTTGAGCGAAGCAATGAAAACTCAAGCAGAACTACGAGGTAAAATTGATGTATTACTTGATAGCCGTATCGAGATTCTTGAAAGGACCAGTGTGTTTATTGACAGGCTAGCAAGGGACATAAATGAAATTGATTGTCCGTCCTGTGGGCGAGCTATTAAGGTAAATGAATTTACTAATCACGTTAGTCATGAGCTTAAGAGTTTACAGGAACTACGTTCAATTCGTGATATTGCGAAATCGACTCTACGGAATTTGACTAACTCATTGGATAAAGTCCAGCGGGACTTCAAACAAGATATTATTAGTTCTTGGCTAAACGAGGAGGAGCAAAAAGAACTAAGAGTGCCGGCCACGCAATTATTATCAATAGACTTGGCAATCTGGCACGATGAGTACCCAACAGAGGATATTGCCGTCCTAGATAATATATTACCTCAGATAATAACCCGCATTAAGTCTGTATTGGATAAAGCTGCGCCATCCACTAAGAAATTATTAGATGATAAAGCAACTGTCGATGCTATCTCTAATGTTGATAGAATTACGACTTTAGAGAAAGAGATTAAACGAATGAATCGCATAATCGGTGCTCTAGCTTCAAGTGAGGATGCAATCAGAGGTTACATAAGATCGAGAACTCAAGATATTATAGGTAATATATCCAGTGATATTCTGAATCTATGGACTAAGCTACATCCTGGTGAGCCGATTGAAGACATAAAGCTTTATATACCAGGAGATGCTGATAAAGCAATTGACATATGCCTCAAATTCTTTGGTAAAAATCAACCTTCACCTAGGCTAACACTTTCTGAAGGACATAGAAATAGCCTTGGTTTATGTATATTCTTGGGGCTATCACGACTTGATGATAGCAAAAAGCATCCCATTTTTCTTGACGATATTGTCAGCAGCTGGGATCGTGAACACAGAGGAATGTTGGCCAGAATTCTAATGGAAGATTTGAGTGATCGCCAAGTATTCCTATTCACCCATGACAGGGAATGGTTTCATGAACTCAGAACGGTCTTACCGGCTAAGACTTGGAAGTTCTTGGTACTCAAACCGTGGATAAGTCCTGATATTGGTTTGCGATGGTCACAGTCTCAAGATACCTTTGACGATGCTAGAGATCTCATTAAGCAAAATGCGGAGGCGGCTGGAAATCGCGTCCGAGCTATAATGGATACTCAGCTTGGAATCATAGCAGAAAAGCTGAAAATAAGAATGCCTTACGCAAGAGGAGACCGAAATGATTGCCGCACATGTATAGAATTCTTGGAGACCATCATCTCAGAAGCTAAAACCCACTTAAGGAAAAGGGTCGGCGATGCTTGGCAGGAGTACCTAGATCCTATAGATGATTTAAATAATGCTCGAAAGTTCCTCATCGCTTGGGGGGATAGGGCTTCTCATGCGGGTACTATAACACCAAGCGAGGTTGAACAACTCATACAAATTTGCGAAAAAGCCTTAGATAGATTCAAGTGTGAGGGATGCAGGAGTTTTATTTGGGCTGCGGATCGGGTTAGCCAAGAAAAGCTACAATGCACGTGCGGCAATATGCAGTGGAAATATGGGTAATCCAATCAAAATAATGGAGCTTCTTCCAATTATGGAGAAGACATAGGTATGAAATCTGAGCTTGTGTTTTCTTGGTACCAGTGTAGGATTCAAACCCACAACCTTCGCACTATGAACCCAGCGGAGTTGTGTTACCGTTAGCTGGTCAAACAAAATGACGGATTGTGACTTGGGAACGGTGGCTAATAGGGAGAAGCCGAAATGAGGGGAGGTAAAGAGTCAGGATCTGATATCCTTTATGTCCGCCGATTTGATAGTGTTAACCAAGTCTCTTACAGAGTAATACCACCTGCTCTTCATTTGTTCAGCTCGTAGGATTCCTTGGCTTCTCCATTTGTGTAATATATGCCCCTTAATACCAGTAACAATACTAATCTCCCGCGCACTCAAATACTCCCCCAGTTTGCCCCTAAGATACCTATCTGCCGATACGCCATGGTGTAGCCCATGTCCTTCCAAGAATGATTTCCATACTCTATCGTCGCCCGTGCTTTCTGCGATTTCAAGCAAGGAGGCGGGTTTACCATTGATTGAAAACTCATAATCTTTTCTACTAGATTTCTTTGCCATGATAGTACATCTATATTAATGGCCAAGCCAGAATTTGCTGGTCTATCTCCTCCATCAATTGGATGGTCTCCTTAATCGCCACCACTATCTTCTGATAATGGGTCAGCTCATCATAGCTTAGCTTTCTGCCCTTGCGATCCTTCAGCCACTTCTGGCAAACCTGGTAACCACCGATGTGAAAGTACCATGTCTCCGATGGGACTCCTTCAAAGTATTGGCTCTTATTTATGTACACATGCTTGGCGGCTTCATCATAGGTGACTTTTTCCACCTCGTTGGAGCCGGCGACGGGGTATTTCGTAATGAGGTTATCCAGCGCGGGCGATTCCATGAGGTGTAAGGACACCAGTTCGGCACCTTTTGCCGCCAGCGCTTTGAACAGCTCTTTATCCGAGGTAAGCGGCAGGCGCGGGAAGTCTATCTTCAAGAACTCGGCATACCGATTGCGGTAGGTTGGCGAATGAAAGACGGCATAGGCATAGTTGAAGATGTCCTCCGGGCCGAAGGTCTGCTCAATGTCTCCCTTGCCGTCTTCAATGAAGATTAGCCTCAGCTTGTCCGAGAGAGCCTTGATGAACTCTGGGTTCAGGTTGGGGCGGCGGTTGCCACCCTCAAATTGCATCTCTCCTTCGGCGGGGTAGAAGTAGAGAGGGAAAAGATGATTCTGCTCCTTAGTATTCGCCGAAACCACACACATTTCGGCGATGCACTTAGTGCAGAAAACATGCTGAAAACTCTGTATGGCCAATTGTCTCGGAACCAGTAACCCAAAATTATCATTAAGCATATGCTTCATGACCTCAAACTTGCGTCTGTGGACTATTGCATCAGAATAATAGACGAATCTTGTATCGAAGGGGCGGTATAGCATGCTGATGAATTTGGTCTGCCATTCGCTGTCAGCCCTCAATTGTTTGCGTGCTTCAGCAATATTCCAGAAAGACATTTCACGTAAGTTATATTTGCTTGCCATATCGTCATCTGATATCTTGGTATCTTGCATGTCGAATATGCGTTGACGCAATTCTGACAAACTAAAATCTATGGCAAAACCATCTCTGGAGGTTTGCACTCCAGTGCTATTGATATGGAATATATCTGTTACCTTCCACCCCTTCTCATATTCAGGTTTTAGCTCCTCTGCATGTGGTACGAAGAAGTAAAAGGGAGACGTAGGAGTAAGCTCCGTCCACTCGGTATCATTAATGTTCGTCTCAAAGAGGGTTTGGTATTTTCCCTCTCGAAGCCCCCAGAGGTCAGCGTAGTGTATTTTACCGGATGGTTCCTTGCCGGCTTCTTTAACGAAAATACCAATAGCTACACCTTGCTGGATATCAAACACGTTTTCGTCTTTGCTGCCGTCCGGACACGTCTCTCTCTTTTTTACATTGCCGCGAAGATTCAGGATATAAATATCGGTAAAGGTGTTCATCAGGGATTGGCGCATGCCGCGGAAGGTTGGGTTATCAATGTAGCCGTGGTTGGTAATGAAACCGAGAATGCCCTGCCCGGTGCGCTCTATACGCCACTGCCCGAAGCGGATAAACTTAACATAGTCGTCCTGCAACCAGTGCTTACGTTCTTTAAATAGTTCGCCGTCCACAATTTTATAATCTTCAATAAGCCTGCCAATGAAGGTTTTGACGCGTTTCTTTGTCTGCGAAGTAGCTTTTACCTCCACTGGTGACCAGTAGACTATCTTTTCACCGTCTTCTTTCTCCACAACCTGGAGCTTCAAATGGTCAATGTATGTTTGCCCTGGTTGAATCGTCTCCTCGATTTCACTCCTGTTGGCTGAGACCCCTGAATATGGAGGATTACCCAGCACCACCATGATGGGCTTCTCTTTCTTGATTTGAGCAGCAGCGTTGGCTTCCTCGGTTATCCAGCGGGCAAAGAGTGTCTCGGCTCGCTTCACGGCTTCCTCAAGGGTATTGGTCAGGTAGATACCCAGGCGCTGGTCGCTCTGGAACTCGTAGCCCGTCTCCTGTAATAAAAGCCCCAGCTTGAGATGGGCGACGGCGTAGGGAGCCATCAGCAACTCAAAGCCGAAGATGCGGGGCAGGAGCTTCTCCACCACGTAGTTATTCCACATGCCCTGCTGCCCCTTGCCGATATTAGCCTGGTGAATCTCGTTTATCACCATGTAGAGAAACGTGGCCGTGCCCACCGCCGGGTCCAGGATAAGCGTTTTATCATCGGCCAGCCCCTGCGGTTTGTTAAAGCTGGTTTTCAGCAAATGGTCAATGGAACGCACGATATAGGAGACCACGGGTTCCGGCGTGTAATAGACGCCGCGCATTTCTCGTATCTTCTTGTCGTATTCCTTCAGGAAGGTCTCATAGAAGTGCACCACCGCGTCTTCTTTGCCACTGTGCTTGCCGAAGTCCTTTAAGACCGCCGCCATATCCACCTGCGCCAGCACCTGCGCCAGGTCATCAACAAGCCAGGCAATCCGGTCGTCGAGTTCCGGCCCAGCGATAGTATTAAACAGCTTACGCAGGAACGGGTTTGTCTTGGGAAGCAGATAAGCGGCGTTCTGGCGAGTAAAACTCTTCTCTTCGGGGTGAGCACACTTGGCGGCAAATAAACCGTAGGCGATGGTCTGGGCATACATATCGGCAAAATATTCAGCAGACAGGTCGGGAATGAGATTATCACGGAAAGCCACCAGCTGGGTGTGAAGACTGCCACCTTCCGGCTCTTTATCAAAAGCAGCGACAATTAGGTTCCGTATCATGTGTGCCTGATGGGCCATACGCTCGGCAAGTTCTTTCGGCGTGCCTACCCTCTCAGCGCGGTGAGACAGAAAACCGCTTAAAAGCTCGGCAACTGCTTCGGCACCACCTTTGTCCCGCCTTATTTTACCGTCTCTGGCTGGCGTTCCCAGGCGGGCTTTAAGACGGCACTTGCCATCCACATACCAGCGGAACTCAAGGTAATCGGTAAGAATCAGATTAGTGAGCGAACTAAGATAGCGATTGAACCTTTCCCCGTCCGAGCCTTTTCCTCGCTCAATATCATCCAGGTTCTTGCCAATATCCTTGGCTTCGACGTAGCCAATGGTAGCTGATCCCTTCGTGACAATGAAGTCAGGTGCGCCACACTCTATACGGCTAGGCAGACTTGTGGCAATGATTCCATCACCAAATGATTCCAGCAGAACTTTCAGTGTGGGATAGTGAGATCCTTCACTGGCGCGACCGGCAGATAAAGTCTTCTGGACAGCATTGAGATAGCCACTAAATGCTTTTAGAACACCTAACTTTGTTGCCTCTGTCAATCTATCTCACCCCAGAAGTAATTACACTGTCATTATACTACATAAGAGAATTGCACGGCATTAACACTCTGTTTTATGTGCCTAATCATGGTTGCACGATTCTGACTTTTGTTCACTCTGCCGATTCAGCTCCCTTCTCTATTGCTTTCAAAGATGTATTTGCATAGAATGTAGCCAGTGGTGGGGGTGCGTGACAGGTATCAAGGAGGTAGATCATGGAAAATTTTGACCTGTACATGAATGATTGCCAGGTCCAATGGCGGCGTAACCATCTTGAGAATCAAGTGGAGGGAATACAGAACGGAAAGAAACGTCCGTGGATCTTGCCTAGGAATTTATGGGAAGAAGGACTATGGGCTGGCATTCGAGGCGGTAAGAATTCATTACGTGCATATCTAGATGACACCGGCGTTCAAAAGCACGACGGGGTACATAACCTGAAGAGTTCCTGGGTGCAGTGTGCCAACCTGTACTTCCCTTTTCGCGAAGACCACGAGACCCTAGCTGGTTTTCTTCGAAAGCATGTTTCTCCTATCATCGACACCGTAAACTGGGTTGAGTTGGAGTGGGCCGAAAAACCGCCGCTTGATCCAACAACTCTTCTTGGCGAACCCCGTGGACAACGCGGTAGGAATCAGACTTCGCCAGATGTCGCCTTTGTTGTGAATGGTGGCGGGGGTATCGTGCTTACCGAGAATAAATTCACGGAGCACTCTTTTTACCCTTGTTCAGGACGCAAGAAAATCTATGGTAACCCAGATATAAGACGCTGTACGAACCTTGGTAAGGTATACAATGATACTGCTAACCAATGCTACATGCTCCAGTGGGCCAATGGTGAACGAACGAATCGCAAATACTGGGACTACATCAAATTCATTCCTGAAGCCCTTGCTATCCTGAGACGGTGCCCTGCTGCCAATGCCGGATATCAACTCTTCCGTCAACAAGCTCTTGCCGAAGCTCTCGCTCAGAAGGGACCATACGATTTCGTTATTTCTTGCGTCGCCTATGACGCGCGAAACCAGATCCTAATTGAATGCCTGAAAAGCACGGGCATTCATAATTTCGCAACGGATTGGGGCTCTTTGTTTGGAGGTAAGGCAAAGTTTGCAACGTTCACACACCAGCAATGGGTGAAATGGGTTTCCAACAACAAGAAGCAAATTTGGCAAGATTGGTTGTATTACGTGAATAAACGCTATGAACTGTGATCGTTACACAACACAGTGGGAGGTTTCTAACTGGTGAATTACGGGAGTGTGACACTGTGTAAGCTGGCTCTTGCTAGCGCCATGTACAATTTCCTAACGCCCTTCAATTATTCGCTTGGACGCCTTAACGAGGCTACGGGCAGCAACATAGACCTGACCAATCGTGCGCATCGCCTTTCTCTTATAGAATGGTTAAATGATTGGGGATGCAGGCATCTCTCAGAGGACCAACATGATGTCGCATCAAATAGTATCTTGAACTGGTATCAGGTAGACGGCGCCAGTTTATTTACAAATGAGAAACCACTCTGGGACCTGGAGGATGGTGATCTGGAAATAGCCGCCCGTGCATATGGTTCTCTTAAGGACAAGACGGGGGCTCGACGTGTTCGCGGCGCGAGCAAACAGGAGGTTCATATTGGCCCAACCGCAGCCTCTAAGATCCTCTTCGCCATCAGGCCGAAAGCATTGATGCCCTGGGATGAGGCAATGCGAATTAGCTTCGAATGTGATGGTAGTCCTGAATCATATTTCAAGTATCTAATAACAATCAGAAACCTTACTTTACACATCGGGGACCTATGCAGGGACAAAGGCTTCCAAATTGACGACCTTCCCCAAAAACTGGGGCGACCAAATTCTACAGTGCTGGCACTTGTCAACGAGTATATCTGGGTTACCGAGACACGGAAGGTTGAACTTCCCTCATCGGAAACCCTTACGCAATGGGCATCGCTCGGTTAATACTGGAGAGAGCCAGACTCTACACTTTCCTCGGTGTTGTTAACAATAACTCATTTTGTTAAGCCGGCCTCCGCAAGAAGGTTGAAATGTCAGCTAGGCTACGCTGGCACTGCACGACGTAGCGAAATGACGATTCGTGCAATCCGAAAGCCCGCTAACCTCCCAGAGAGCCAAATCGAGCGCGGCTTAGTAAAACTGAGGATTGTTAAGGGACAGGCAGTGAGTCGAGGGTCAGCTTTGTGCCGTAAATAAGATTCAGATCCTCTCTGGGGGAATTAGGGGCTCCGTTATTGTTACCCAATTATTTTGCCGCTGTAATAAACAACTGCCATAGCCAGAGTGGCAAGAATAGCACCGGTCCCTATTTTGGCTAGGGTTAGGCGAAAGTTACTTGGTTGTGGTGCCCGTTCAGCCCCACGTCGAGTTATCCAATCTTGGCGATTAAGGGTTAACAAGGCATAAATCTTGATAATTGCCATGCTAAAGTTTGCGAAAACATAAGCTGGCACAAATCTAATATTGCGTCGGCGTCTCAGCCAGTTAGGCATAGTTCTTACACTGCGACTGAAAAACCACCAGACAAACAGGATAGCGGCTGGGACCCATAGGTGAAAAACAAGTGAGAGGACGAAATAGATCCAGCTCAAGCTCAAAGTAACTGGAGAGATTAATCTATCAACCAAAACAAAAGCTAGGAACGGGTGTTTCCAAACCCAGCCTTGCCAGAGAGCTCGCAGGTCTGCCCGCCAGGTGTTTCTTGCCCAGCGGGTTCGCTGTTTGAAAAGCGTAGACAGGTTAGCAGCTCCCGGGGTATATACCCGGGCAGTGTGTTGATAGCGACCTTTCCCGCCAGCTGCCTCAATTAGGTAGGTGAGTCTTTTATCATCACCACCAATGCACTGCTTTCCCCAGAAGGTCTCATTTACCATATCATCAACCACCGGCAAGAGAGCCTTTCGACGATAAAAGGCGGTACGCCCAGAAAAGCAGGTTAAGAAATTGCCGGCGGCATTCAGAGGTATCACTTCATCAAAGAACCTCAGGTCAAGCTGGATATCAAAGATATTCTGGGCTAAGGTCTGCGGCTTAAGGATATTCTGGCGGACGGCAGTTCCACCAACCTTCGGGTCGGCAAAGGGGCGGAGGGCTTCTTTTAGAACTGACTTGCTCCAGACAACATCACTATCAACCAGAGCCACAATTTTGCCCTTGGTTGCCTTGATGCCGTCAGCCAGAGCTGGTCTTTTCCCTGGCTTCTCGGTGACAATCAGTTTGGCTTGGTCAAACTGGTGGCTAAACTCCTCAAACTTCTCTATGCATCTCTTATCAGTGTAGTCAATGACAGCCACTATCTCCAGGGGCCTATTGGCTCTCCATGATGCCAAAGCCTGGCGAAACACCTCAGGGTCTTCGTTATACACCGGGGTTACCACGGAAACCGAAGCCTGGTATGCTTGCTTACTCGGTTTATAAAACGTGCTTACTAGCTTTCTTACTAACCATATCCCCCACCTCCAGAAACCGATAATACCGAGGGGTAAATAGAATGTTAGAAGTTGCAGGTAGTTGTCCACAGCTCTTGCCCATTTAAGGTTAACTACGGGAGACTTTGCTCACGGCTGGCTCCAGGCGCTTCTTAACAGCCTCGTTGACCTTAAGCACCGCCTGGATAAGCGGTGTTTCTATATCCTGCTCCTTTGCCCATGACAGGAAAGCGACTGTATCTTTAGGCAGACAACTGCCGCCAAACGGCCCTAAATCCCTTGTTCCATAATAAGGGTTCCAGCATGCCTCAGCACTCTGTGCCACCACAGGGAAAATCTCTTCGCCGTCCAGTCCTATCTGGTGACAAGCCAACCTCATCTCATTAAAGAAGGAAATTTTGGTGGCGTTGAAAAGATTATGGACAAACTTCTGTATCTCTGCCTCTTTTACCGACATCCGGTAGATGGGACAGCTCACCCAGTAGTATACCTCCTGTAATAGGTCTCCGGAGTTTTTATCAAGCTCACCAATGACAACACTCCACGGGTTTAAGAAGTCTTCCTCAGCGCAACGCTCGCGAAGGTAGTCGGGGTTTACGCAGATTCCAAAGTCACGCCCGGCAGTCTTTCCCGAGTACTCTTCCAAGATTGGCATAACAACTTCTTCTGTTGTGCCCGGTAGGACAGTGCTTCTGACCACGACCAGGCAATATTTAGTAATCCTGGATAGCCAGCTACCTATGCTGGTAAAAGCAGCTTCAATGAAATCTAGCCCGTTTTCCGCCCTATTCAGTGGGTATGTCGGCACAGATACCATGAGGACATCAGCATCTGGCTTTTGCAACTCGTAAACCTCAAAGGCTCGGTATCCTTCCCGGCGTAGTCGACTGACCACGGCAGGGTCTATATCTATAAAGGTCACGTTAAACCCTTTAGCCGCCAGACCCTTACCCGTAGCCTGTCCAACTAATCCCGAACCAACTATAAAAATGCTCTTCTCCACCCGTGTCCCTACTGCTTTATTCTGTATTACCATCTAGTTTAACACATATATACCTAATTGTCAACATATATGGACTATTGTCATTATTCTTAGATATAGAATTGTGGACATATTGACAATAAAAGTGACTTATGGTAATATTTTGGTTAGGGTAGTAGTAAAAATACGCAATCAAAGCGGGTGAGTAAAGATGAAAGACGGGCTGAATACAAAAGAACGGCTCATAAGTGAATCGGTGGAAATGCGCCAACGCGTTGCTGAAGAAACCGAGCGTAAGCGGGTGGGAAAGACCACTCGGAAGGCTGAAAAATATGCCGAGAGCATTGTGCAGACGGTGCGTGAGCCACTATTGGTGCTTGATAGCGACCAAAGAGTAATCTCAGCCAACCGTTCCTTCTACCAGACCTTCCAAGTCACACCTAGAGAGGTCGAGGGGAAGCTCCTCTATGATTTGAGCGACCGCCAGTGGAATATTCCGAAGCTGCGGAAGTTATTAGAGGAAATCCTGCCTAAGAGTACTGTCTTCCTTGACTTCGAGATTGAGCACGAGTTTAAAACCCTCGGGCGGCGAATAATGGTCTTGAATGCCCGCCGGATATACCATGAAACCAAGCGGATGCAGATGATACTTCTCGCTATAGAGGACATCACCGAACAAAAACGGGTGGAAAGGGAGCTAAAGCAAGCTGAGGAGCTAAAGCAAGCTATAGCGGCATTAAAGCGTTCCAACAGGGAACTGGAGCAGTTCGCTTATGTGGCATCGCACGACCTCCAAGAGCCTTTGCGCATGGTGTCCAGCTTCACCCAGCTATTGGCAAAGCGTTATCAGGGTAAGCTGGATAAGGACGCCGACGAGTTCATTGCCTATGTTGTGGCTGGTGCTAAGCGGATGCAGGCGCTGATTAATGACCTATTGACTTATTCTCGGGTGGACACGCGTGGTAAGTCCTTTGAGCCGATAGATAGCGAGGCTGTCTTTGACCAGGCGATAGCTAACCTGCGGGTGGCTATTGAAGAAGGTGAGGCAGTAATTACCCATGACCCCTTGCCGTCGCTAATAGCCGATGACTCGCAGATAGTTCAGCTATTTCAGAACCTACTCGGTAATGCTATCAAGTTCCACGGTAAAGAGCCGCCGCGCATTCATGTCTCAGCCAAGCAGGAAGGAAACGAGTGGGTCTTCTCCTTCCGGGATAACGGTATTGGCATCGCTCCAGAATATTTCGACCGCATCTTCGTTATCTTCCAGCGCCTGCACGGCAGGGAAGAGTATCCAGGCACAGGCACTGGGTTAGCGATTTGCAAGAAGATTGCGGAACGCCATGGTGGTCGCATCTGGGTAGAATCAGAGCCAAGCAAAGGCTCAACTTTCTACTTCGCTATACCAGCCATTAGGAGATAAGCAGCTATGAATAACAGAAAAACTGGTAAACCGGTGGAAATTCTACTGGTGGAGGATAACCCGGGAGACGTGAGGCTGACACAGGAGGCTTTCAAGGAGGGCAAGGTACTCAATAAGCTACATGTAACCCGGGATGGTGTAGAAGCAATGGAATTCCTGCGCCAAAAAGGTAAGTATGCCAAGACACCCCGCCCCGACATTATCCTGCTTGACCTGAACCTGCCGAAGAAGGATGGGCGTGAGGTGCTTGCTGAGATGAAGACCGATAAAGACCTAAAACGCATCCCGGTGATAATCCTAACCGTTTCACAGGCTGAAGAGGATATCCTCAAGAGCTACAACCTAAGCGCTAATTGTTATATCATCAAGCCGGTTGACTTAGAGCAGTTCATCAGGGCCGTCAAGTTGATCGAGGACTTTTGGCTTACTATTGTCACCTTGCCACCGAATGGGAAGATGGGAGGAGATGAGCAATAAAGCCGTCAAAGTTCTACTGATTGAAGACAACCCAGGGTATTCCCGCCTGATTCGGGAGATACTGGCTGAAGCTAAGGGCTCTCCTTTTGAGTTGGAGTGCGCCGACCGGCTGGCGACAGGGTTGGCGTGCCTTGCCCAGGGAAGGATAGACGTGGTTCTGCTTGACCTCGGGCTGCCTGATAGTCAGGGGCTTAGCACGCTGGTTAAGGTGCAGGCTGAGGCGTCAACCGTGCCGGTGGTGGTGCTGACCGGTCTGGACGATGAGACGCTGGCAGTTGATGCGGTACAGGAAGGCGCGCAGGACTATCTGGTCAAGGGGCAGGTGGATAGCAGCCTGCTCAGGCACTCTATACTCTATGCTATTGAGCGTAAGCGGGCGGAGGAGAAGGCGCGGCAACTGGAAAGTTTAAGGGAGCTTGAACAGGTGCGAAGCCAACTACTGGCTAATGTCTCCCATGAACTGCGCACCCCCCTGACCACGATAAAGGGATACTCTACCATGCTTCTGGACTACGATAGGAGACTGAAACATGATGAGAAACAAGAATACCTGAGTGCCATAGACAGGGCTACCGACCGGATGACCGAGCTTGTGGATAACCTGCTGGACATGTCCCGACTGGAAGCAGGCTTGCTCAAACTGGAAAAAGCACCAGCCCGCATTTCAAAGCTACTGCGGGAGACCGCGACTGATGCTCAGGTCAGGGCGCCTGACCACCAGATACTGTTAGAGTTGAAAAATGGGCTACCAATAGTGAATATTGATGCCAGGCGTATCCGGCAGGTAGTGGACAACCTTATTGACAATGCCACCAAGTACTCTAAAGTGGGTAGCACAGTGACAGTGGAGGCTAAAAGTCAAGATTCCGAGCTAGTAATCAGCGTTGTTGACCAAGGAAACGGTATCCCTCGGGAGAACCTGGAGAATGTGTTTGACCGGATGTTTAACCTAGAACACAGGCTGGCACAGGACCCAGGTGGGCTTGGTTTGGGGCTAGCCCTGTGTAAGGCACTGGTAGAGGCACATGGTGGCCGGATTTGGGTGGAGAGCGAGCTTGGGAAGGGGAGCAGCTTTTACTTTGCTCTTCCTCAAGAGGCTATGACGGAAGGAGAGGCTTATGGTGAAAAAGGGCAGCAAAGCAACGGTTCTCATCATAGAGGACGAGGATGATATCAGAACTTTCGCCTCACGAGTGCTTGAGCTTGAAGGTTATCATGTGCTTCAGGCTGTCGATGGCGATGAAGGCTTGAGGTTAGCCAGACAGGGTGGAATCAGCTTGGTACTGCTGGACTTGAGGCTACCCGTGCGTGATGGCTGGGCGGTACTTAGCCAGATGAAAGGTGACCCGGAACTCTCGTCAATCCCGGTAGTCGTGTTCACTGCCTCGGCTGCTGCTCCACAGCGAAGCCGGGCACTGGCTGCCGGTGTTGCCGACTATTTGGTCAAGCCACTGAGTGCTGCCAGCCTGAAGAAGTCTATTTCCCGCATCCTCCGTCAGAAAAGGAGACGTTAGTATGTCATTAAGAAAAGCATCAGTGCCAGTGGTTGATGACGAGGGGGTCATCGGTGTGCCGTCAAGAAAAGCATCAGTGCTAGTGATTGATGACGATGTTCGCATATTGCGCATGATACAGCGTATCCTAGAGCTGGAGGGTTACCAGGTACTCAAGGCTAGCAGTGGTGAAACCGCCCTCAAGGTCTTCGATGACGAAAACCCAGAGCTAGTATTGCTGGATATCATGATGCCCGGTATGGACGGATACACTGTGTGTCAGAACATTCGCGAATTTTCGCCAGTACCGATAATTATGGTCACTGCCAAGAGCAATGACGAAGAGAAGGTTAAGGGGCTGGATGCCGGTGCTGACGACTACATTACCAAGCCCTTTTCCTCCAAGGAACTGGTAGCGCGAGTAAGAGCAGTGCTGCGCCGGACTACGCTCTGGGATGAGCACCCCGAACTTACGGCTCATCCCAATGACTTTATAATAGATGACCTTATAATAGACTTTGCCCGGCACCGAGTCACCGTGCGCGACCGGGAAGTAAAGCTGACCGCTACTGAGTACAGGCTGCTATCTTATTTGGTGCGCAATGCTGGACGGGTGGTTACCCTAGATCAGATACTCCAGGCAGTCTGGGGAAAGGAGTACGTCGGTGAGCACCATCTCCTGAGAGTCAACGTCACCAGGCTACAGCAGAAACTGTTAATTATAGGCGGAGCCCAAATAGGGGCCACGCTTCTCGGTCTTGCCGCTAGGGGAGCTTTACGGGGCTTCTTTGGTGGCTAGCCGTTCTTCCCTCCGGTTTTGATTTCTGGCTCCAATATTCATGCCAAACAATGGTTCGATTCCTTAATACCCTCCTGGTGATATTTCTAGGTGCCGTATCCTTCAGTTAAACTCACCTCTGCGTAGCAAGTGTTCATGCCTTCTACTTTTAACGGTAGAGGGCTTTTTGTTTTTGTTTGCCATTCCCCATTGATTTTGCCCTATATCGGTCATTTTGTGACGCCGATGTTATACCCCGAGCCACCTCTGTGCCATTGATTTGACGCCGTTCTTGTATTCTGGAATTAGGAACAAAACGGAGGACAGTTTGATGGCAAGGAAAGAGGTAAAGAGACAACAGATGGCTAGACAGGGGATAGTCAATGTAGAGGCTAGTGACAATGGCAGTATCCTGAGGCGTGTTATATCCTCCAAGTTTTTCCTTGTTGGAATACAGCTACTGATTTTGTTTTTTGGTTTTACGGCCAAGGGAGTAATACTAAACTTCTTTGGTAGCTAGCCGATGTCAACCTCCAAGTCTTATTTAAACTAGGTAAGAACGGAATCCGGGACTAATGGTAGTCCCTTTTTGTATCAAGAATAGACCGTTCCTCTTTCTTCACTACTTACGTTGTCATATATACCCCTCTATTACCAATTATAAGTATCTTCAATCTGAGCAACCCTTGTGTGGTCGGAAGTGACCACAGCGTTACGAATACCCTAGTACACAATTTAGCGAATTGTTTAATAAAATGGCAGAGTTGAATAATACCGCTGCCCTTTTGCGGGGGCAGCGAGACTGCGGGCATTATGCTGACTGTGGTATACTTGTAGTCAAGATTATGAAGACGATGCGACAAAGTAACAGTAAATCTAATGTTAGTGTTACGATTGAACAACACTCCTTGGAGATAGGCCTTTCTGGTATCGTCACAGCCAGAACATTGGATGCTATTTTGAAGGAAGCGACCCGACAGAAGGGACGAGAGTCTCCAGAGCCCGACGTTGTAAATTTGATAGTCGACCTTTCGAGAGTGAATGTAATAAGACCTGATGGGGCAATCGGTCTGGTGTGCTTGTGTTCGGCCTTGATGACCAATAAGGTGAAGGAAATACGCAGCCCCACAACAATCTACTTGCGACGCCCGCCGGAACGAGTCTTGAGCTACTTGACTAGAATTGGTTTTTTTACACAGATGAGTGTCAAGGCAAATCTTTTGGGGCATGGAGATCTGGTGCACCTTGAGGACCAATGGAAGGAACGTGATAGGAACGAGCGAACACAGGGTATCTTGGGTGAGCGTTTTGACAGTGACAAACGCCCTATAGTTTGGCCCATGCAACTCATAGGACGTAGAGAGGACCAATATACTCGCCGAGACTTTGAAGATGCTTGTCAACATCTAGTGAATAATGCTACCGATCACTTCTATAAGCTATTTTCTTCTCCCCATTTCAACTTTGATGAAAGTGACAGGCATGATTTCCTATTGGCAAACTACGAATTATATATGAATGTCTATGATCACAGTGGCTCTTGGGGTTTAGCCATGATACATGCACGACCGGAATACGGCACCTTTATGTGCTGTAGTGATATTGGCATGGGCATTAGAGAAAGTGTCAACGCCTCTCCGAATATCAAAAGGAACTTTGACACTGATTATGATACCATCAAATGGGCAGTTGTCGAGGGCAACAGTTCTAAGGTTGGCGGAAACGGATTGGGACTAAATATCGTGGAGGACTTTGTATCAAGCAGAAAAGGAATCATTGAAATCAGAAGTGGAGAGTGCCTATTACAAAAGAGGTCGGGCGATGCTGATTGGGAAGCTCACCGCGTACCTTGGTTTCCTGGAACACAGGTTAATGTTTTTGTTCCCGTCCGGTCCTAGTAGGATGGAGGTCGCAAATGTCTGTTAGTATGGAATTCCACAAGAAAGATGTTGACATTGTGAATCTTTTGGGCTCAGCAGCTATGGTTGGCATGTATAGGGGTAAGGAAGCATGGGGCGAAGTCGAGAAGCAGGTGGACGAAGTATTAGATAACACATTAGTGTTGATTGACATTAGGCGAGCTAACCCACTTCAGTATGAATTCTGTCAGTACGCCTTTGGTCCTCTGTTCGAGGCCCTGAATAGTGGCAGATGGCTACACAAATATGTAATATTTCAGATGCATGATTTCCATAAGCCAGGATTTTTCCGAGGGATTTTGAAACACCTTGGAACTGAGCTTCCGAGAAAAGAATCGGAGAAGGGATTCGTTTCAGCAGGATTCTACGCCAAATTAGTAGTCGGAGATGAAGAGCTTATTAGCTTTGTCGGAGGTCTTACTGAAAATCAGAAGCGGACACTCGATGTCGTAAATGAAATGAAAGAGGCTACAGCAAGGCAGGTGGTCGAGAAACTAGACTTGTCAGAGGAGACCGTTGTGGACATACTTCGTTTTCTTGTGAAGAACTATTTTGTTGTGAGGCCAGCCGCTCAAGTGGATACGACACCTCATTATTATTCGTTCTACAAATATTTCCGAAAGGAGTAAGTTCGATGGAAAGGTATAGCGATAATCCCAATCAATTTGTTGACCCAGCGAAGCTAGCTGATGATGCGGTGCTTGCTTTATCCTCGGTAGAAAGGGGTTCCCAAGTGTCCCCGGAACTTCTCGAGGAAGGCATAAAACTCTGCGAATATCTGATACATCTCTTTCAGGAATTGAAGACGCCGGAGGTTGAACGAGAGCAATGGACTTTCCATGCAGTTCGTGATGATAGGAAGGCTCTCCGAGAAAGCGGGATTGATATTGACAGAGAGCATAAGAGGACGGAAGAAGTGAAAAAGTGGATCAGTGACCTGATGAATAACCCATCTTCCCATACCCGGCAAGAGATAGAAAGTATTAAAGAACACCTTATGAGTATAACTATGCCAATATGGCAAAAGCGGACTTCGGAATTTCGAGAAAGGAAGATGAAACGGAGTCTTATCGTCCATGGTTAATCTATCGTCCATGGTTAATCTTATGGAGAAGGTCCTCTGCATCGAGGTATTGGAGAAGATTTCAAGAATGCAGAGATTTCTGCGTTTGGAACCGGATGTAGCACGTCAGCAAGGCACAGAGGTTCTTAGGATTTTCGTGACGGCACTAGACGGTATCTTGGATAACCTGACACCGATCCTGAGACGGCTTTCCGAGGATTTGGAACTTGACCAGTGGGAGAGCTTAGCTACGGTACGACGACTCTCGGACATTATGAACTCAGTGGATGAATTACATACCCAGCTGCAATTCATACACGGAACTTGGCTACAACCAGAGACACATGTTTTTATCAAAAGTGTTCTTGAGTTCATACCGGAGGATCGCCGTCCTAAGAGGGTGAGCGTGATTCTATCAAACAGTTACTCTTTTGAGGAAAGCGATCTTTCATTGTACTTCGAATATGTGTTGCGTAGAACGAATGTCACGATCGCTATTCAGAGGGAGACTCCAACCGTATTTCTACCGAAAATTGAACGGGACAATCCCCTGAACTGGGCAATTCTTGTACATGAGTGTGGACACGCTGACTACGAAGGTATCAATAAAGTTCTTCAAGGGCGGCAGATCATTCCTGACCAAGTCGATGCGTCTACGAAAGACATACTGCGCCGGTGGGCTGAAGAGATATACTGTGACATCTTCGCCACTCAAGTACTCGGACCAGCGTATCTGGCATCCTTTGCCACGTTCGCTCTTGCATTGGCTGGGGCCGGTGGGGCTGAGATAGCTTCCGAGACGCACCCGGCTGATATTGTTCGAATATGCATAATACGTGAAGTCCTAGAAAAGAATAACTTAAAGGTTGCTTTGGCTCAGCCGTGGGTAGACTATGATGACGTTACATCGTTTTTCTACAATGTTCTTGAGAAGCGCACTAAACTGGATCGCAAGTATGTGCGTCCTATGGTACCATTGCCCCAGCTGCCGCTGATATTACAGGACTTTGTTGATGCCAGTTGCGAACAGATTGATGAGCTCATCTCCCTAAGCCGACAACTTACACTACGAGATTTCTCCCGAATTGACCATCTAGCGCGTCGGCTGGCGAAGGGGATTCCCATCGCCTCGTATCATAACCCAGAACTCGTAGAGCTGAGGAGGAAGGATTTTCAAGAAGTGGAGCTGGATGCGCTGAGATTCAACGAGGTGAAACAAGCGGTTCAAGAACCCAGAACACTTCTTTGGGAAATAGTAAACGCCGGGTGGCTGCACAAGATCGAGAGCATCTATCCAGATGCCTTCGCACTGTTCTTCACACCCAGCGATACGGCACTTCAAGAAAAGATTGCAAGTTGGGGTGAAGAACTAGAGGCGACGGATAGATTGTTGCTCAAGTCAATAGAATCTTCTGAGATTCAAAGGTTGATGGAGGAAACATAGGACATGGTATTGTCTGACCGGGAAATAGTTGATGCCTTGCTCAAGGGGGAAATCATTGTTACCCCTCTTATGAATGCTGCGAAGCAGATCGGAAGTTCCTCGATTGATGTCAGACTGGGAACCGAGTTTAAACTTATTCGGACTATCAAGCAAACACATTTCGACCTTTCACTTCCAAAGGAGAAAATCAGGAGACAAGTTCAGGAATATACGGAGACGGTTCACATAAAACCTCTGGAGCCGTTTTTCCTTCACCCTGGTGAATTTGTGCTTGGGTGCACACTTGAATACATCGTTCTGCCCGATAATATTGCCGGAAGATTGGAAGGGCGAAGCACATGGGGCCGAGTAGGACTTCAAGTACACTCAACCGCAGGACTCATTGATCCCGGCTATGAGGGCATCCTGACATTTGAATTGCACAACATGGGCAAGCTACCGCTACCTCTATATGCTGGTGTGAGAATTGCTCAAATAAGCTTGCACCGATGTACGCCTGTGGCTCAAAGTTATGCGACCAAGAGCGAAGCAAAATATGCTAAGTCAACGGAGATCAGAGATACGACATTTTATGAAGAATATGAATATCAGCAGATCCAAAAATGGCAAACCTCCTGAAGGCCTAAACATTTGTCCATAATGTGCAGGTGAAGTCACAAAAGCTTGAATTGTTGGGGCAAAGCACAAGAAAGAGGGGGCTCCAGGCAACCTGCTCATCAGGCCGGTGGTGCCTCTTTACACGGCGAGACGCTCTGTAGTCAAAACCTAGGCGGTTTTTTGGGATGGTCAATGGTTTGGTGTGTGTGGGGTACCTCCCCTCTTGGCTTGCCCGGGGACAAAAAGAGGGGTCGGGGATTACCCCCGACCCCTTAGTAAATTATACCGCTAGTAATATACTAAAACATAAATAGTGCTGGCTGCTCTGCTTTCCTCTCGGCTGCCTCCTCCTCTCTCTTCTGCCGCCTCTGAGCTCGCTCCCTGTCTTCCCTTACCTGAGTTCTTTTTTTGTAGAGCCACTCCTTAAGCCGATTGAGGTCTCTCATCTGGTCATCGCTGATTGAGTCCACCCGAATATCAGGGGGCATTGTAACCCCCGACTCCTTAGTGCGCCACTTCTCATAGACCTTGGTAGCGATGTAGAGGTAGATTTGAGTCCAGTCGCGGTCCATCGGCTGAGTTAGAGAAGCAGTGTAGAGATAGGCGCAAGCCTCGGCATCTGTCCCGGTCATCTCCTCACCTTTGAGCGCCTTCATATTCATCGCCAGCCTCTCCAGGGTAATTGTGCTCTTTAGCCAGTCGGGGAGGCTGTCTCCCCAGCCCCCAGGAAAGACAAGGATAGGGTCGGTAAAGACACCCACAATATCGGAGATGCCTTTCTCAATAGTAGGCTTATTCAATTGTTACTCCTCCTTTCTTTGTTCTTTGGCGTGGGTTAGGGCTTGGCTATCAAGCTCTAACCGCTGGATCTCCTCCACCATGTTTTTGCCCCTGCGTAGGACACTCTCCAGGTCATTTAGTAACCTGGCATACTTTCGGGTTTTCGGAGACATCCTCCGCAACGTTGACTTGCGAAATGCCATAGCTCACCTCCTTTCTACATAGTAGGGAATAGCTCTTTGGCTTCTGCTGAGTCTAGCCACTTCCCGAGACAAGCCTCATCGCACCAGCAGGCGACTTGTGGTGGTATAAACCTAGTATCCTTTAGCACAAGACACTCCTCCCAGTCGGCTACCCCATCGTACTTGTGTACCTTCCCACAGGTCAGGCACTCCAAGTCAGGTATAGGCTCGCTCAGGGTAAGTTGTGTGAATGGCATGCTATCACCCCCTTTCTTCGCTTATTTTTGGGCATAGTTACCCTTTCGGATTAGGTGCGGGCACCTAGTCCTTAAACTTGGTTATTCTCAGACAGGCGTAATGACAGTAGTAAGTGTCTATCGGGTGCTCCCATAAGCCGTTACGGAAGTCAAGCAGGTAGAGCCAATAGCCCATATACTCCTGCTCTCGGACTGCTACCAGGTAATTGGTGAATATCCTGACACTTGCTCCCCTGCTTCCCCAGAGGACTATCACATTGGGGATATAGTTGAGGTCAGACTTTAGCCGAATGGGATGCCACTCTAGCTGTAGTCTGGGGAGCTTGAGGTTATCAAGATTGAAGTGCCTACCGCCAGCGTGATACGAGCCAATGTGGATATCCTTACCCTCCAGCTCCTCAAGGATTTCCATTAGCCTGTTACATGCTTCCCGCCTCCTTTTGCGGAGGGGGATTTGAATTTCCCTACTGCCTACCCTGACCGATGTCGTCGGCTCTGGCTCTGCCACCTTGACCCCTCCAAATAGGTCTAGCTGGGTTGTCATCTGTCTCACCTCCTTTGTCTTATTTTTGGGCATAGTTACCCTTCCCCCTCTCCTTCAAAGGAGAGGGGGCTACTGAAGGGGCATAGCCCCTTCAAGCTAGATTAGTGATTGCTGGCTACCGTGTTTAGCCCGTTCCTGCTCCGCCTCTATTGCTCCGTCAGGGATGTCACGGCGGACAGATTCAATCCTGTCCTTGATGCGGTCAATTCGGCTAATCTCCCCAAGCAGACCGATAAGGCGGGTATCTATATACTGGGGGAGGTTAGGGATGCTACGGGCTTCGTTTGCCTTCTTCGTGGCTTCGGCAAAGAATTGCTCGGCCAGTGAGATTTGAGCCTCAACATCATCCATAGCCTCACTCACCTTGACGGCACTCCACTTGATTGCCACGGCTTCACCTCCTTTCTTGCTTATTTCTGGGCATAGTTACCCCTTCAAGTGCCGGGCATTTTGGTTAGTCTTTGAGAGCGTCGCTAATAGCTCCCTTAACCACTTCTGACCAGCCTTCCCAAGCACCCTCTAGCCCCTTCTTGACTTTGTAGAGGACATCATCGGTTATTACCTCTTCAGGGATGCCCATTTCCCTGGCACAAGCTATAACATCCTCTCTGGTCAGTAGATAGACTACATCGTTAGCTCTAATCACTCTGCTCACCTCCTTTCTGTGTGTTTTTGGGCATGGTTACCCCTTCAAAGAGAGGCCTCGCCTCTCTTCCCTGGCTATTTGCTCTGTTTCTTTACCCTAGCTATAGAGAGATAATCAGGGCACTTTGGGGAACACCGGTGGCTGTGCCCTTTGAGACACTCTCTACAAAGCCAATAGCACTTTCTGGTGTTTTTACATGGGTAAACTATTTCCATTTCTCTCCTTCCTAGCTGAATTTGGCAAAAAGAGAGGGTCGGTTATCTTGGGATTCCCGACCCCGTTCCCACTTGTCCTGCTAGGCTATTCGGTTTTAATTCTAGGCTACTGTTGCCAGCTCGCACCTGTTGACCAGACCCACTATGCTAGATTGGATAAGGTGATGTAGGCTTTCTAGTGTGTCAAGCCATACTCGTTGAGCATTAGCAACTGTTGGCTCAATGTCGTTGTCCTCAAGCTCTTCAAATATGACGGAAGCGATTAGCTCAGAGTCTATCCATTGAGCTAGCTCAACTTTTGCGTCGGACATACTACCCCTTTCTAGCCACGAAAGAGGGGATTACGCTCCCACGCTGGGGAGGGTAATCCCCTGAAAAAAGCAAAAAAGCGGGGTCTCATCCCCGCTCTTTTGCGTGGCTGTTCGTTTTGTGAGTTCAAGCGTTCTACTTGGTTTTGACAGGCTCTTTGGCTCGGCTACGCTTTGCCTTTGTAGTCTCGGCTACAGGCTCGGCTACAGGCTCGGCTACTGGCTCGGTAGGCTCGGCTTCTCCCTTTGCCTTTGCGTCTCTTTTGGCTTGCTCTTGTGCCTTGTCGGTTATCATTGGCATTACTACCATTTGGTAACCGTCAGCACTAAAGAGCATTGGCGAGTAGGTATTGGTGAGCTTAAGCTCTACCATACCACCACAAGCCTTAAGAGCTTCGGCAAGGAAACTGCCGTCTAGCCTCACATTACCCTCACCATCGGTATCGGCTACTAGCTCGGCTTGACCGTTATTGTCGGGGTTAGCCATCACTATTTGACCGTTGCCAATGGTAAGGTCAATGGGATAGGCTTTACTGTCGGCTATTGCCTTAAGTGAGTTGACCGCCTTGATTGCCTCTACTGTGTCAAAGTGAGCAAAGATATTAAACTCGGTAGGGATTAGCTTTA
>Ga0315533_1000673_pt1 | contig 28140 bp, 15 predicted proteins | sample SalMarSW160130MG_FD_203081 | JGI IMG/M metagenome (GOLD analysis project Ga0315533, IMG submission 203081) | Salt marsh sediment microbial communities from the Plum Island Ecosystem LTER, Massachusetts, United States - Salt Marsh Sediment SW1601-30 ... | reverse complement strand
AATATAAAAAGAAGTCTCATGTGCCGACCGCCTTTTGGTTCGTGTCACTGGCAGGAAGTCTTATTCTATTGAGTTATTCCGTCCACATAAAAAATCCCGTTTTTATGCTTGGATTTTCACTGAATACGCTCATATATTTGCGGAATCTTCACTTGATTTACAGACATGCCGGGAAAAGTACGGTAACCGTCATCGAAAAAAGTGAGGATTGATGCAGTAATTGACCTGTAGATTAAACAGGTTCAGTATCGGGTTTGAATTTCGAGAAAGGTTTTCTGCTGTTTATTTTGAATTTGTAGTATGGACTATTTATCGCTCAGTACCAGAGAAATTTATCCGGAGGATTGAACAATGAAACGTTTTATGATTCCTGCAATAATTTTAGTCGCATTTGCCGGCTTTTGCCTCGGTCAGTCCAGAAGTCGTGTTTCGCAGCTCAAAATTATTCAACTTTCCGAGCCGAGCTTAAAAGGGTCGGTCAGTTTCGAGGAGGCCCTGGCCCATCGCCGAAGCGTTCGCCAGTTCACCAACCAACAGCTCAAACCTACCCACATTAGTCAATTGGCCTGGGCGGGCCAGGGCATAACAGAGCCGGTAAGAGGCCTTCGAACGGCCCCGTCGGCAGGAGAGACTTATCCGATAAAGCTATATATTGCCACGCAAGAAGGTCTGTTTGTTTACAGGCCGGAAGAACACAGTCTGGAGCAAATCTCAAATCTGGATGTTCGCAGCAGCTTATCGACGATTAATGCACCCTGTACTATCATAATCGCAGGCTCCGAGAGGAAGGTTGCGGCCAAGTTCCGTCGTGAAGCCAGACAATATATGTTATTGGAAGCCGGGCACATCGCTCAGAGTATCCAGTTACAGGCGGTGTGCCTGGGTTTGGGTTCTGTGCCGATTGGCGGTTTAGACATAAGAAGTATCCGAAAGGTGTGCAGGCTCTCGAAGGACCTTGAACCACTTTTGGTAATAGCCGTTGGCTATCCGGAGACCGAGACAACAACAGAAGAAGGCCAAGGAGTCGGCAAATCAGAGCCTCCCGGGACAAGAAAAGCGGCATTGATTGTCGCCAGTGGGAATTTTCGCGATGAGGAACTTTTTGAAACAATGCGTGTCCTTACCGAGGCGGGAGTTAAGACGATTATAGCAAGTACCAGGCTGGGTGCAGTAAGGGGAATGCTCGGAAATTTGGCTGAGGCAACAATTCTCGTGAAGGACCTTGTTGTTGATGATTATGATGCGATAATCTTTATAGGCGGAGCGGGTGCAACGGAGTATTTCGAGAGCCCTGTTGCGTGGAACATTGCCCGCGAGGCGGTCCAAAAGAAAAAAGTCCTTGGTGCAATTTGTATCGCACCGGCGATTCTGGCCAACGCGGGACTGCTCAAGGGCGTCAGAGTCACCGGCTTCCCAACCGAACGAGACAGACTCATCAGTGCCGGTGCTCTATATACCGGTGTTCCTGTCGAACGAGACGGACTTATCATAACAGGTGACGGGCCAATGGCTGCGATTCTATTTGGTCGAGCTATCGCAGAAGCTTTGGCCGGCAGATGATAACATTCTCAAGTTGCAATGATATAAGGAGTGCAGCAATGATTAACCGGACACGTCTTTTTCACATGGTATTGTTTCTGTTCGTAGTTGTAATCTCACTGACCGCTGCGGGATGCAATCGACCTCAACCTGTCGAGAGCCTCAAGGCCGAGCGGCAAAGCCTTGTTACGGATACGAATCTGACAACAACCGACTGGGAAAATCCAGAGGTGATAGGTATTAACAAAGAGCCCGGCCACTGCACCCTCATTCCGTACAGCGATAACCGAACTGCGCTCCAGGCCGACTGCACAGCGTCGCCTTTCTACAAGTCGCTCAACGGTAAATGGAAGTTCCACTGGGTGCGCAAGCCCGCAGACAAACCCGTCGATTTTTACAAGTGCGAATACGACGTCAGCGGCTGGCGAGAAATACCCGTTCCCTCAAACTGGCAGATGCACGGCTATGGAATTCCAATCTATCTTAATGTTCCATATCCATTCCCGCCGAATCCGCCCTATATCCCCCATAACTACAATCCTGTCGGCTCCTATCGAAGACAGTTCACCATCGGCGAGGAGTGGAAAGACCGCCAGATTTTTCTCCACTTCGACGGCGTCAAGAGCGCCTTCTACGTCTGGGTCAACGGCCAAAAGGTCGGCTACAGCCAGGACAGTATGACACCAGCCGAATTCAACATCACGCAGTACCTCAAGGCAGGCGAAAATACACTGGCGGTCGAAGTCTATCGCTGGTCCGACGGCAGCTATCTCGAAGACCAGGACATGTGGCGGCTCAGTGGTATCTATCGAAACGTGTATCTTTTCGCTGCACCACAGGTGCACATCCGTGATTTCTTTGTCCGAACGGACCTTGATGACGCCTACACTGACGCGACTCTAATGGCTCGCCCCAGGATTGCCAACTACAGTAATCAAAATCTCAAGGGATGGACCATCGAAGCCCAGCTTTATGACCAGGAACAAAGAGCTGTTTTATCAAAACCTATGGTCAGAGATGTCTCGTCCATTATTGGTGAACAGTATCCGCAAAGAGGAAATGTAAAGTTCGCGCTGCTTGAGGGAAAAGTCACAAATCCCCGTAAATGGTCCGATGAAACGCCCTACCTCTACACCTTTGTACTCACTCTCAAGGACAATAACAGGCAGGTCATCGAGAGCGAGAGCTGCCGGATTGGTTTCCGTGAAGTCGAAATCAAAGACGGCCAGCTCTTTGTCAATGGAAAGTCGGTTAAGCTGTTCGGCGTCAACCGACATGAGCACGACCCGGACCACGGCCGGGCCATACCGGTCGGCCGAATGCTCCAGGACATCAAGCTGCTCAAACAGCATAACATCAACGCCGTCCGTACTTCTCATTATCCCGATGACCCCACATGGTACGACCTTTGTGACAAATACGGTATTTATCTTATCGATGAAGCCAACCTTGAATCTCACGGCCTGAAAGGATACCTGTCCAACGTTGCCACCTGGGCAAATGGCTTTGTTGAACGCGCTATCAGGATGGTTGAACGCGATAAAAACCATCCAAGCGTTATCTTTTGGTCGCTTGGCAACGAAACCGGCTGCGGCCCGAACCACGCCGCGATGTCCGCATGGATTAAGGATTACGACCCCACCCGCCCCATCCACTACGAAGGCGCATTTGGCCGGCCCAAAGACCCCTACTATGTCGACGTTATCAGCCGGATGTATGCACGCATCCCGGAAATTATTCGTATCGCCACGGACCCCGTTGATGTCAGACCGATGATCCTCTGCGAGTATGCCCACGCTATGGGTAACTCCGTCGGCAATCTTCGGGAATACTGGGACGCCATCCGCTCTCATAAACGCCTTATCGGAGGATTTATCTGGGACTGGGCGGACCAGGGGCTGCGAAAAAAGAGTAGTGACGGAAAGGAATTCTGGGCCTACGGGGGTGATTTCGGCGATAAGCCCAACGACGGAAACTTTTGCTGTAACGGCCTGGTCCAACCCGACCGAAAACCCAATCCCTCACTCTATGAGGTCAAGAAGGTCTATCAGCGCATCCATGCTCTACCCATTGATATCTTTGCAGGAAAGTTCCGCATCAAAAACGAATATGATTTTTTAAACCTTGATTTCACTGAAATTACCTGGGAGCTTTCCGCCGACGGAGACATCATTCAAAAAGGGACACTGCCCAAACTGTCTTTAGCCGCCGGTGCTGAAGGTGACCTGCAGATTGCCTTTACAAAGCCAACGCTTCAACCCGGCGGCGAATACCGGCTCAAGATAACGTTTTCTCTTGCCTCCGGCACTTCCTGGGCCAAGCGCGGACACATCGTCGCCTGGGACCAGTTCCAAATCCCCTTCGACGTCCCACCCGCAGCAATTATCGACATAAATACTATGCCACCACTTACGCTCAAAGAAACGGGACAGAAAATCACCATAACGGGGCGTGATTTTGAGTTGACTTTCGGAAAAGGCTCCGGCACGCTTGATTCGTTTGTCTTCAATAAAAAACAGCTCATCGCTTCGCCGCTGGTCCCCAACTTCTGGCGTGTACCCATCGACAATGACAATGGAAACGGCATGCCCAGACGCCTTGGTGCCTGGCGTAACGCCGGACCCAACCGGACCGTCAAAGCTGTCAAAGCCGAACAGCTCAAGCCGCAGGTCGTTCGTATCACCACCGAATCGACCATCCCCGTTGGAACAAACTCCACATACACGGCTGTCTATACCATTTACGGCAATGGCGATATCGTTGTTGATGCGACACTCAAGCCGGGAGGTGACAAGCTGCCTGACCTGCCCCGGTTTGGTATGCAGATGGCCATGTCCAATCGGTTCAATACACTTACCTGGTTCGGCCGAGGCCCACACGAAACTTACTGGGACAGGAAAACCGGCGCCGCCTTTGGACACTATTGCGGCTCGGTCAACGAACATATCCATACTTATGTTCGGCCTCAGGAAAACGGCAACAAATCAGACGTGCGCTGGATGTCCCTAACGGACAGCGATGGCATTGGTCTCATCGCCGTCGGCATGCCTACCATTAACGTCAGTGCCTGGCCCTATACGATGCATGACCTTGAAAAAGCCAGGCACCTCCACGAACTGCCACAGCGCGATACGATAACCGTCAATCTCGACTATAAGCAGATGGGCGTTGGTGGAGACGATAGCTGGGGTGCGCGAACGCACCGCGAATATACGTTACCGGCCAAACCTTATCGCTGCGCTTTTCGCCTAACGCCTTATAACCGGACACTCGGTGACATCCGCTCCCTGATACATCGTGGCTTGCCCGAAGTGTACTAACGGCGGGGACCCGATGACAAAAGGAATCGGCTTATGGATCTTTCATACGAACCTCAGGAGAACCTGAGCAAAAGCAGGAAAAAACATTTTCATTCAGATTTATCCTTATGGGCACTTGTCATTTCAAACCTTACAGTGATAGCATGGGCGTTAATAGAGGGATGGCCATTAGCAATCATAGTGTGGGTTTACTGGAGTCAGAGCGTTACTATTGGGATACTATGGTTTTTCAAAATCTTAAGCTTGAGGGAATTCTCTACAAAAGGTTTCACAATCAACGAAAAGGCAGTTGAAGCAACCACCGGCACAAAGGTTCAAACAGCATTTTTCTTCCTTGCTCATTACGGATTCTTCCATCTTGTATATGCGATTTTCCTGCTTGGGGACTTTAAAACCACCAAGATACAGACTATTTTGTTCATGGCAGGGCTTTTCCTTATTTATCAGTGTTTTTCGTTTTTCTACAACAGAAAGTGGGAAGACAAACAAAAGCCGAATATAGGCAAAATGATGTTCTTTCCTTACGCCCGAATCATTCCCATGCACCTTACAATTCTTTTTGGCGGAATATTGTCAGGGGGGACTTTTAAAGGGAAAATGACGCTGGCACTTTTTATGCTGCTTAAAACATTCGCAGATATAATTATGCACATTGTGGAAACAAAGGGTTTTGGTGAAAGGGCTGCGGAAAGCAAGAATCAGGACCCTTAGTGTCACTGAAAGAAAAGTTATATCTTATCATCGAAGGAGCTATAACGGTTTGTAATCGGCAGCCGCCGGTCTTTGCCAAAGGCCTTGGGGGTGATTTTTATGCCGGGAGGGGAGAGCCTTCTTTTATATTCATTGCGGTCAACCATTCGAATAACGCGCAGGACAACATCTTTCGGCAGGCCGGATTCTACGAGCTGCTGGGGGGATTTGTCCTGCTCAACGTAGCCTTTCAGGATTTTATCAAGCACGTCATAATCAGGCAGGGTATCGCTGTCCTTCTGTCCGGGCCTTAGCTCAGCGGTAGGCGGGCGGGTTATCACATCGGCAGGGATAACCTGCCTTGCCGCCATTTTGTTTATGTGCCTGGCCAATTTATAGACCATCGTTTTGGGAACATCCTTTATAGCGGCAAAACCGCCGGCCGTGTCACCGTAAAGGGTCGCATAGCCGACCGCTGTTTCGCTTTTGTTGCCGGTCGTCAACACCAGTGCTCCAAACTGGTTGCTAAGTGACATTAAGATACCTCCTCGGATTCTGGCCTGCAAATTCTCATAAGCAATGCCTTCGCTGTCCCAGCCTGGCACTTTTTTTAATTCCCGGTCGAACTGTTCAAGTATCGACTCAATCGGGATGGTCAGGAATTCGACACCCAAATTATTTGCTGTCTTTTCCGCATCGCTAATTGTCTCCGGGCTGTTGAATTTCGACGGCATTGTGATACCGATGACATTTTCCGGTCCTAAAGCAGCAACGGCAATTGCAGCGGTAACCGCGGAATCGATGCCGCCGCTGAGACCAAGCAGGACTTTCTCGAAGCCGTTTTTCCGTGCGTAATCCCTGGTTCCGAGTACAATCGCCTGATAGACTTCATCAAGCATATCCGTTGGCTGTGGAGCGGAAGCCTGCATCGGCTCGACCTGGACATTTCCATCACCTGTGGTAGTGACATCAGCAATTATCAAATCTTCGGCAAATGCTTTGCCTTTGGCAACGAGCTTGCCGGTCGAATCAACGAAGCAGCTTGAACCGTCAAAAACCAATTCGTCCTGGCCGCCGACAAGATTGCAATATGCAACAGCGCAATTAAATTCCCTTGCGCATCGGCTGACTATTTCCTGCCTTTTCTCAATCTTGCCCAGATGGAAAGGAGATGCTGAGATATTTACAATCATTTTGACATGGTCGGCATTTCCGAGCAAATTGGCCAGCCATTTGATTTCCCAGATGTCGGCGCAGATGGTAAGAGCGACACTTACACCGGCTACATTGATTACCGCCGGCTCCCTGCCGATGTGGAAATATCTTCGCTCATCGAAAACACCGTAATCTACCAGTACGCCCTTTCGATAAATTTTGTTTACCCGGCCTGCCTGCAATACAGCGGCAGAATTGTATGCAGCATCCTGGTGGCTCTCGGCAAAGCCGACTATTATAGTTTTATCCGGGCAGTCGGCGGCGAGCTTATCTACAAACAAACGATTGTCCTGTAAAAAATGCTTCTTTTGGAGCAAATCTTCGGGCGGATAGCCGCAAACAGCCATTTCCGGAAAAACCAGCAAATCCACGTTTGACTCCATTGCCTTAGCCCAGATTTTGCGCATCTTATCGGCATTACCGGCTAAATCACCTACGATGGGATTAAATTGTCCTAATGCTACACGCATGATTAGTTAGGTTAACAAAATATTTGCTCGTGACAACAGAAATTCTTTTCCGGATTCTTAAAGAAAAGCCCGGACCAAAAAGCTATCAGGTTATCAGGGTATCGGAACATCAGGATATAGGTTGTAGTCATTGGAGAAGAGACTATAATAACGGGCCTATTTAAGCGACGGCAGACAATTTGACAGAGGATACATTTGATGGATTTGAACTTTTTTGACATCGGCGTGTTTGTGGCGTTTATCGGGGCGGTGGTCGCCTTTAGTATGTTCAAGAGCCGAAAGGAAAGGACAAGCGAAGATTACTTCCTGGCCAGTCGCGGCTTGAAGTGGTGGTTAATCGGAATTTCGATTGTCGCGGCTAATATTTCGACGGAACAGTTTGTCGGGATGGCCGGCCAGGGGGCCGGAAGCGTGGGCCTGGCGGTTAGCAACTGGCAATTGGTCGGCAGTATCGGCATTGTGGTTATCGCCTTTACATTATTACCCCGCTTTCTTAAAGCGGGCATTTATACGATGCCGGAATACCTCGAATATCGCTACAATTCCACGGCCCGTGCGCTTATGGCGTTGACTACAGTTGTGATTTATGTAGCCGTTCTGCTGACCGCCGTACTTTATTCGGGCGGGATTACGCTGAGAACAATCTTCGGTCTCTCGATGAAGCAGGGTGTGTGGCTGATTGGGATGATTGCAATGTTGTATACCATGTGGGGAGGGCTGAAAGCGGTGGCGTGGGCCGACTTGTTCCAGGGATTGGCACTGCTTGCCGGAGGCATAATCATTTTCTTCTTAGGTCTGCATGCGTGCGGAGGGTGGACTGAGTTTTCGACGACCAATGCAGATAAACTGCACATGATTCTTGCGGCCGACCATGAGGGATTGCCCTGGACGGGTGTGTTCTCGGGGATGTGGATAGTGATAGTTTATTACTGCGGTTTGAACCAGTTTATTGTGCAGCGTAATCTGGCGGCCAAGACGCTTCGCGACGGTCAATTAGGCGTTATATTCGCGGGGGCGCTGTGGCTGATAGTGCCGTTTGCGATTGTGATGCCGGGTATTATGTCTTACCAATTGTACGGCAGCGGGATGGCGGATTCTGATGAGGCGTTCCCAATGTTGATTCGCGAGCTGGTTCCAGCGGGCCTGCGGGGATTTATGTTTGCAGCGATTGCCGGCGCGGTAATCAGCTCTCTGGCTTCGATGTTGAACTCGGCTTCGACGATTTTCACGATGGATATATATAACCGGCTGCTGGACCGCAACGCCCCACAAGGGCGGCTGTTACTTCTGGGCCGTGTTTTGACAATCGTTTTTGCGGTCGCAGGATGTTTGTTGGCTCCGTGCATAAACGAGTGGGAGAAGTTTAAAGGGATTTTTGATTATATCCAGCGATTTCAAGGATACATCTGGCCGGGTGTTGTGGCGGCCTTTCTGTTCGGTATGATTGTGCCCAAAGCACCGGGACTGGCGGCAGTGGCGGCGCTGATTTCAGGACCGATTATCTATGGTCTGTTTCAGACATTCGTGCCGGAATTGCATTTCCTGATTCAGGTCGCGATTGCTTTCCTGCTTGTACTGATGATTATGGGATTAATCACTTTATTTAAACCATTAGACAAACCAAGGCAACTGCCGGTTCGTGAGGACATCGAAATAAAGACCATGCCTGAAGTGAAACTCGCAGGCGGTCTTGTACTGGTGGCGGTGGCAGTTTTCTATATTATCTTTAGGTAATTCGGAATTTCTATTTAGAAGCCTGGACAACATCGAGTTCCGCAACGGATGCAAATATCTGGCCGTCAAATCCTGAAACGGCAACGAAACGAATGAACTTAGCTTTTTGGATTTTGCCAAAGGTAATCTTTTTCTTGTCGCGGCCCTTCTGAAAATTCCCAACGGCAATCGGCTCACCCCAGTTTTTACCATCTTCGCTTACATACACTTTGTATTCAGCGATCCATCCGTTCGACATATCCTGTCGGGGCAGATATATGAGTCCTTTGATTTCGGTCTGCTCTTCAAGCTCAATCGTGATTTGGTGCGGATATCCGGGTGGATTCCCCTCCCACTCAGTATGCCAGATAGTATCGGGATTACCGTCAATAGCGTTGCTGCCCTCGTGACCGGCAGCTTGACTGTCGACGTTTATCACTTTTGCCTGGCCCAATAAAGGCGGCTCCCTAAATAGACTACGGATTAGTTCGATTTCGGCGCTGCGACGTGGGTCAAAACGGTCGCTTTGCATATACTTTATGAGGCTATGAAGCATTTGCCTTGCAACCGGCCGTTCGTCGAGGTTACTGCGCAGGTCTATGCTACATACAAGAAGTTTGCCTGGCCCGACTTTTGCCTCGAAGGCGAGACCCAGTTTACGATTCGTGTTCCAGTCGTCAATGACCTGTACAATCGGTCGAAGCTTTGGGTCGAACTCATCAAGTACCATAAATTTTGATTTTGTCACGAGGTCCCACCACTGCCAGTTGCTGTGAAACTCGGTGGGGAATTCCTCCAGGGCCGGGTGTTTCGGGTTACATAGAATCCCAAGCGTGTGTGGCGGTTGTCTTCCGGTCCATTGCGTGTTCCAGAAGATTGTCGTAAAGCCCGCGGGTATGTCACTATCAATCGTATTCAAAGGCGGCATCAGCAACACTTTTTTGCCTGCCTTCAAGGCCGCTTCAACCTGCTCGTCCAAACTGTCGGCAATTAGTATGTTCTTAGGTTGTTTTGTATCCAGGCCGGCCGGGTAAACCCAAATATCCCAGTTGTTTGTGTATGGTGTGTCTTTGACCGACACGTTTACGGATAGCTGGGCAGGCGCCTTGACGTCGGCAAGCGGCGCTTCTATCTTTGCAAGCTCAATGCCATTTCCTATCGGAATCGTAGTGGTAGGCAGTTGGCCGGATGCAAATTTCCGACCATCGGCATAATTGATGGACCAGAAAGCAATGACGCTGCTGATTGGGGCGGGTCCAAAGTGGGCGATTTCGACGTCAGCGGAGAATGTTTCGGCGGTTGTCCAGGTCCGCTTTTTCATCCGAAGAAGCGGTACGGTTTCACAACAGAACCGGTGGTGCTCTTCGGGTTCGATGTAGCCCTTGGAGTCCCAGAATGGGTCGAGGATACCGACCAGTGCTGTTCCCTGGCCCGGGAAATCGTGAATATCGAGGAGCTGAAATCCGCCGAAGCCGGGTGTTCGCAGTGCGGATTCTATCTCTTCTTTGTAGAGCAGGGCCTGGAGTTTTCCGGATGCCATCAGGAAATCATCAGCCTGGTCGAGCATGTGATGGTCGGCGAGTGAGTCGCGGAATATTTCAAAATTTAGAGCACGGAGGACGCCGGTATATTTTTTGATTTCCTCAAAGTTGGGATACACACACCACTGGCCTATTTCATGGCTGACGACGGGGACATCGTAGTTTTGGATGACGCTGCTGTAGTCGGTGAAGGTTTCCGGCGGACTTGCGTTGAAGCGGCTTTTCAGGCCTGAGCCCCATTGGTGGCCTCGTGGGGCCGGCGTGCTGTGGTAGTCGTTTTCCGGAATGATGGGCCAGCCGGCCGCACTGGTATAAACCCGGCGAGGGTCTTTTTGCTTCCAATAGTTTACGAGGTCGCCGAGAAATCTTTTTTGGTTGGCCCCGCCGGGCTCATTGCCATAAGCGAGCATGCAAAAAGACGGGTGATTGCCATAGGCCTTTAGAATACGGTCACCTTCGGCATAAATGAACTTATCGATCGGTTTGCCATTGCCGATAGTCGTCCATGCGGGGCATTCGACGTGAAACATGAATCCCATCCGGCCTGCGGCTTCAAACGCAGCTTCGGGCGGGCACCATGAATGGAAGCGCATGTGGTTGAGTCCGTGGGCTTTGGCGATTCGGATAATTCGCAGCCATCCTTCGACAGTCATATCCGGATATCCGGTGAGCGGGAAGATGGAGCACTCCAGCGTGCCGCGCAGAAAAGTGAGCCGGTCGTTGATTACGAACTGTGTGCCCTTCGTGCCGAACCGGCGCATTCCGAATGTAACAACCTTAGTGTCCTTTGACAGCATATCATCGGCGGAGAGCGAGACCTTCAGCTTATACATTGACGGAGAAAACTCATCCCAGAGCAAGACGTCGTTACCCATATCATAGTCGAGTTCAACAATAGTCTCAGGCTCGCTGGCTGTAAAATTAACGCTCCGAGGCGCGACCGAATGTTTTTGCTCAGTATTGAAGCTGCCGGCGCTGAGTGTTATTTTCCCGATTGTCTCACGGCCTGCAGCGCTGCCGACCGTAACGCGAACCTTCGCCGACTTTTTCCTGACATCGGGATAGACCTGGACGTCGTTTATCCATACGCGGTCTGTAGTTTGCAGCTCCATCCGGCCGATTATGCCGTTCCAATTTGACTGGGTATGGTCGGAGACAGAGTGGGCATTTACTCCAACATTATATTTCATCGCGTTGTCCACACGAATAGTGAGCAGGTGTCTGCCGGGTGTCATCAGCCTGCTGAGGTCATAGAGGTGGGGCGTGCACAAACTATCCTGCACACCGGCGGCAGCGCCGTCCACCCAAACATTTGTTTCCCAATGACAGCGCTCCAGAAACAGAACGATTCGCTTTCCCTGCCAGTTCCGTGGGATATCGAGTTGTCTTTGATACCAGGCAGGCCCTACATAATGTTTGACGGGAGTGAGCCAGAAGGGAATTTTGATATTTCCCGGCTGTCTGTACTTTTCATATTTTTCGTCGGTAAACCACGAGCGGTCTACAATGCCGCCGGTCCATTTGGTATCAATCGAGATGTTGTCCCCGTAGCCGTTCTCGGCGGTAGAGCCGGGCAGTTTGATGCGGCCTTCAAGAGTGTTTTCATACCACTTTTCATTTTCACCCTTGTTCTCGGGGTCAAGCTGGAATCGCCATTGGCCCGCTAAGGATATTGTATCTCGCTGTCGGCCCAAAGCTGCTGCTGATCCAGTATATATATTTCCTGTTTCCCGACAACCGGCGCCTGCCATTGTTACCATGCCCGTCGCTATTATCATTATTGCTCTGATAATCTCACGTTTCAATTTGATGCTCCTTAACAAGAAATATGAAAAGTATTCTACCACATCTATCGAGTCGGGTCAGCATCCCCGCCGGGCTCGGGCAGATTATTATACCAGGTGTATCTGAGAGCGACTATGGCGGCAAGCGATAAGCCAAGCCATATGAATGAACTAAGATACCAATGTCCCACAAGGTACATGGGAAACAGATACAAACCGGTAATCGCCAGCATAGCAAGAACGACATTGAGAATGGTTATCCATACGTTTTCAGAATTTGAGGGAACCAGTTCGGATAATTTGACCTGTTCTCGAATCGGCTTCCACAGGCCAAAGGGCCGAATGGATTTATAAAAGCAAATAAGAACATCGCGGTCAACGGCTTGGGTCGCCAAAGACACCACAACGCTTACAACTAATGAGGCAGTGCATATAAGAGGAAACACATAGTAGACCGGCAAAGCAGGGTAGAACAAGGCTGCCAATGACAAAAGCATTCCACCCAAGGTCCCGAAAGCATATCCCCAGCCATTCATTCGCCACCAGTACCATCTAAGGACATTCGGAATCACGACACCGGCACCCAGCGCCATCATCATCCAGCCCCATATCTGTGCAATCGATTTGGCCTGAAAACCAATACCAATACCAACAAGAACAAGCACAAGAGTAGCAAGATAACTGAATCGTACAGACTCCTTGTCGCCGGCCCGTGGACGAAAGTAGGGCTGCCAGATATCGCGAACGATAAACGAAGCTCCGCTGTTTACCGTCGAGCTGAATGTTGACATGAACGCAGCTAACAGGCCGGCAATAACAATTCCCCTGATACCGGTCGGTAAAAACTCCAGCAGCACCACGGGCATCACCTGTTCGGTATCCGTAATGTTCGTAATAACCGTAAGGCCCAGCAGGGCAATCCCGATGGCCATTGCCCAGCGAACAATAAGAAAAAAGCTCCAGGCGGCCCCGACCTTGGCGGCGTCACGGGCATCGCGGGCCGCCAGGAACCGCTGGAAATCGTACATCTGCGCGGGACCACCTGCATTTAGAAGCAGGCCCTTTAAGACCCAGACAATTACAAGGGCACCAAAAAACTCGAAATTTGCATTGTCCGTCCCGGCAAATTCCTTTATGCGCCATGGTACGTTTAATGAAGACCAGCCCTGCGGCAACTTAGTCAGCAACTCCGGCGTCAGCTTCGACCACGCAATATAGGCAATAAATACACTGCCGACGGTCAGGATGATGGTCTGGATTACATCGGTTACCACGACACTGTAAAGTCCGCCGAGAATAACATAGAGGGTTGTTATGCCAATAACCGTTACTGCCAGAACATCGGGTTCGTATGTCGTGAGTATGTTTTGCAGCCAGGGGATTGAGGTGTATTGAGCAAGGGACTCAAGCGGGATGTATACGGAGGCAAATTTGCCGATGCCCTGATACGCATATCCGATGAAACTGGCAAGAGTGAGCACCGCCATCAGTGCGTAAGCTGTTCGGGCCAATTTGCCGGCTGTGCCACTGCCGAAGCGGGTCTTCATCCACTCGGCGGCTGTCATCACGTTCGAGCGGCGCACCCATTTGCCCATATAGTTCATAAAAAAGGCGCCCATCAAAAAGCCCCACATCCAGTGGTGCCACATCGACTTCATTCCGAGAACGAAGAGGATTGAAATAATCCACATAGTGCCGGTGATGTCGAAGTTCGATACCGAACCGGACATGGCCAAAGCCAGCCAGTGGATGTTCTTGCCCCCGAGGAAATAAGCCCCAAGATTTTTAGATGCGCGCTTCTGATACCAGAAACCCAGACCTATTACAACACTGAAATAGAGAAGGACTATCCCGTAATCAATTGAATCCATATACCGCTTCCCCTCGAGCTAAGAAACATCATTGGAGTCCGGCTTATCGTTCACTGCATCAAACATCGCGATGATATTGGCCGGCGGTATGTTTGCCAAAATATTGTGGACCTGCTGAAAAACGAAGCCTCCGCCGGGACTTAGAATCCTTACCTGTTCTCTGACGTTCTCGGCGACCTGTAGAGGAGTTCCTGTGGGCAGGATGTCCCTTGTATCACAGCCGCCGCCCCAGAAAGTAATGTCTTTGCCGAAGTCGGCCTTTAGCCTGGCGGCATCCATACCCGAACAACTAATCTGAACGGGATTGATGGCGTCAAGGCCGGCCTCGATTAAATCGGGCAACAACTCCAGAACTCCGCCGCAGCAATGAAGCATGACCTTGACGTCGGCGAGCTGTTTGGCGCGGCTCCAGAGCAGTTGGTGACGCGGCTTAAAAAACTCGCGATACATCTGCGGAGAAATAATAGGGCCGGTCTGCATGCCGAGGTCATCGCCGAAAAGAATAATATCGATATACTCGCCTACAGCTTCGAGGAATTCCTCGAGATTGGCCAGATGAATCTCTACGAGCTTATCAAGAAAATCGTGAGCATGCTGCGGCTCGGCGGCGAGCATCATCATAAACCGGTCGTTGCGATAAAGGAACTGGCCGATTTCAAAAAGGTTTCCGCCAAAAAGACCGATAATAGCACGGCCCGTCTTTTCTCGGAGCCTTTTTGCACCTTCAGACAATGCTTGACTGTCAATCGGGCCGGGCGGGCTGGCGACCGCAGTCCACATAGACTCTTCGAGGGCGGAAGAGACGGCCTGCAAATCGTCACCATCGAGAAAAGGAAAGTACGTTTGTTCAAAATACAATACGCCCTCAGGCATGTGAGCCAGGACATTGCCCGTTTTCGAGCGTATAATCCAACGTCTATCGTCCCGTTCAAGAGGTGTCCAGGAAGGTACAAGACAGGGCGCGCCATCGGGCAATGTCCACGGGGACCAGGAGTCATCATCCAGGGCAAAGCCCCTGCCCAACTCGATGGTATCTACGTGGAACCTGTCCAGAACATCCTCATCAACAACAGCCAATTGCTGGACGACATCATAGACGCGAACGGGTTTAGGCGGCAGGCCCAGAAACTCGCGCAACTTAGGATACGCCATCGCCGCGATACCTGAAGACCTGTGCCCGGAAAAGTCAATGGGGACACGGTCAGGTTCACGATGGTTTAATGCTGTTAAAATCCGTTCTCGTGAGGTCATTTTTATATCCTTCATCGTCGTGGAACTCGCAAAGTAACAATTTCATATCCTGCCATATTGATAGGTTCGGTTACCCTCGAAACCTGTTCTTCAGCAAAATTGCTTAGCCATATAATCCTGGGTTCGGGTTTTCCCCAGGTAATTTTGGTGCTTGCCGGTCGCTGGCCTGTATTAAACAGCCGGACAATCCATGCCTTGCCGTCCTCACTGGGCCTGAAGGCGGTTACAATCACACCGGAAGGTTGAACACTTAAAATAGAACGTTGAATGGGAGCCTTTCCATCAACCGGCACTGCAACAAGTGGCTGGCTTTGCTCAACAGCAAATTTTGAAGCCTTTCCCGAATCGAACGCACGGTGAGGCATAATCGAATACCGGAACGTTGTCGGGCCTTCCTGGCCCGCCTTGTAGTTGGTCTCCCAATAGTTGTTCATCACGTAGGAATACAACGTTGTCGAGGGCTCGATCTTCTTTATCCACCCGACACCACCTCGGGGGTCGGAAGTAATAGCGCCGACTTCAACCAGCGGTGCATCGACCGTCGCCCAGGTAACACCGTAATCGGCGTTGGACACATCGACCCACCGCTGGATGGTGAAATAGTTCTTACAGGCACCATTAAGCTGGTCTACTTCGGGCTGAACGACGGCCCAGGGCGTGTCCATTCGCATCATACCTTTGGGTACATTGAAGGCAAAGGCCAGGTGTACACCCTCCTGTTTGTAAATCTTCTGCTTGTCGATGACGTTGATGATATCCACACGGTCGAGCCCAGCGATGAGATACACCTCGCGTGTGAGTTTATTGCAGCCCGGTGCATCTGATTCAATTAGAAGTGATGCGACCAGCGGCCCTCGCTCCTTAATGCTGATTTTGACCGGCCCGTTGCGATGCGGGTCTTTCGGGTCTCTGCCGGCCACGTAGAAATAATCGTTCAGTCCCAGCTTACTGTCTTTGTTCACAAGGTTTGCAGAGATACCTTTACGTTTGAGGCCGGCGATTGCACCAGTCTTGTCATCAACGGTGACTGTCAGCAAATCGTTGGACAGTTGTGTTCCGTGCACTTCAGCCTTTTCGCGAATTACCGGCGTACCGGCACCAGATGTGCCAAGTGTATATCGCTCAGCACCGATGGATGGTACATTTTCGGCTACAAAGGCCAACTCACCCGTAGAAAGGCGTTGTGAGTGTACCCATTGACCATCGACATCTTTGACCATTCCGCCGGCCAGATTCCAGTCCTTCGGTAAAACGACCAGGTCGGTTCGCGGCCATGAGCAGGTGTTGAATACATCAATAGCCGATACTTTCTTTGACTTGCTTCGGTGCCCAGCCAGCGCACCGTTTAAGAGCTTGTGCGACTGAGCGTCCGCTTCAAGGGCAAAGGCCTGCTTTATCTTCCACTGGGCCTTGGTGAAATCACTATCGGGCTGGCTTATGCTGCAATGTGCGCCCCAGGTGTGTTCGTCATAGAGTATCACCTCGCGCCAGGCCTTGTAGAAATCCTCGGCCGGGTACTTTGCGGGATTCAGCATTGCCCACAGCGTCTCAGCCTGCACGAGACGCTCGGCTGCATCACGGTTCATCGACGTCTCACGCGCAGATGAGCCGGCGCCGTCTTCCCAGTAAGGCGTAAAATCGCCACGGGCTTTGGGTATCCTGTCACCATACCGGCGCTCGAACTCACGACACATCTCGCTGGCGGTTGAGACAACCAGCTTGGGATAAGCATATTTTTCGTTCCAATTTTTCACAAAGTCACTGAGCTGCGGGTCCGGCGGGCCGTTGTCGCCGCCAATCGAGTAGCGGACATGAAGCATATCGTAAGGATACTCGGATTCCTCCAGGCGTTTTAGGTACTCGAAAAGCCTGCCCCCATCCAGACGGCCGGCGTGGAAAAGTGAGTACCCTTCGCCGGCAACCCAACACAGAATTTCGTGTTTTCCTGAAGGTGACTCCCAGTAAAACGGCTTGTCACCCCAGCTTGACAGTGTGTAGCCGATTCGATGGCCCCGGTTCGGTCCAACCGAGAAATACTCTACCCCGCTTTGGGCCAGCACGGGCACGATGCCCCAGGTGTACCCGGGTACATCGGTTATCATGGCTGAGTTAATTGTAAAACCGTAACGCTGCCTCAACTCCTGGGCGAAACCAACCAGCCGAATGAGCTCTTCCGGTCGACAGAGGGCCGTTAATTCGTTGCCATAGAGGGCATCCAGTTCAATCCAGCCTTTCCTGACCGCCTCGATGAATTGTTCCCGCTTTTCTTCCGAGGCCTGCTTCAGATAGCTGTCCACCGCCCATAATACTTCGACGTTCCACTTGAACTGCGACCCAGCCGGGTAATCTGCGCTCTTTCGTGCCAGCTCAATGACCTGTTCAAAGTATCCCCAATGCTTGCGTACGACTTCCGTTTGCACGTGCGTATAACCTATGTCCACGTGTGAGTGGTGCAGCAGGTATATTTCCCACTTCCGAACGGGCTTGATAGTCACAGTTTTTTTGCCGATAGATCGGCCGGCAACTTTGACATCGACCTCGACCGAAGTGGGCCTGGTTACCATCGGTGCAAGGCCCTCGATTACCTTGTAGCCGGATATGAGCATTTGTTTAACCGGTTTGGACCTATTTACAGCAATCGTGGCCTCTACCGGCTCACCCAGATGCAGGACAGAAGCCATAACGGGCTGGTACAACTCTCCACTTCGTTCAATCAAAAATGGCTGCGTGTCAACACCAAGGAGCTTGTTTGTGTCTTTTAGCGGCCCGGTCTCGACGCCGACGGGAGTTTTCAGGGCAACATAATCGTAAAGTATCCAACTGCCTGTAAGTGACGTGATTGTGATTGTGTTCGTGCCGGCCTCGATTACCTGGGCCGGGAATTCGATTGTGAGCCGGTGCTCACGCCCCTTTTCGACCTCGCCGAAGGCTGACGGGTCACCAGCACCTTTGGGAAGCTCGCGTACAAAGCTCGCTTCATTAATTTTTATCTGCATCTTGGGCGGCCTGGCACTGTGTGTGTCCACAAAGTCAAAAAGCAGCTCACATTGGCCTGCAGCCGGTGCGGTTTTGACGCCAAAGAGAATCGTAAAGGTATGACTCCTGCTGCCTGCCCACAGGTCGGCGGGGCCCGGCTGAATGTAAGGCCAATCCTGTTTCGGGTCAGATTGCCCGGTGATGAACAACGCATCGCGAGGGAATGTGACCGAGTACTGGTTACTCCTGTCAGGCCCAAGTGCGAATTCAGCGGTATTGTTGTCTTCCTTGCCAATCTGCCAGAACAGTTTTGCCTGCCCGGCAGCAGAAGCGGTGAGGTACATGCAAAACATCAACGACAATGCAAGACACTTTATTAGCCTTGAACTTTTCATCTTAACTGCTCCTTTTCTAAATGAACGAGTTTACTTGGTTCTTGTTTACTGCATCCAGTGTCTTTCTATTTCTTCAAGGGTCTTACCTTTTGTCTCGGGCACGAACCGCCAGACAAAGACGAGCAAGACTGCACTGAAAGCCCCATAAATCCAAAATGGAAAGGCGTGATGAAACTTGGCAAGCAGCCATTGGTTTTCATCCATCATGGGGAATGTCTGGGAGACTATATAGTTTGCCATCCACAGGCAAACAGTGGCGATTGCCATCGCCCGGCCGCGAATGCGGGTGGGGAAAATCTCCGATAGAATTACCCACGTAACGGGCCCGACCGACAGGGCGAAGCATGCGATATAACCAAGGATAAATAATAACATCCCCAATTCCGTCCTCTGGAAGTATGCCGCCAGCCCCATAGCCAGCAGCGATATCCCCATGCCGGCAGAACCTATCATCATCAGGGGCTTTCGGCCAAGACGATCCACCGTCCAGATGGCAATAATGGTAAACGTCATATTCACGGCGCCAACAATGACTGTCTGAAGCAAGGCCGCATTGGTCTCAGAGCCCATCTTCTTGAAAATTTCAGTACCAAAGTATAGGAAAACATTGATGCCCGTTACCTGCTGCAGAATTGCCAGCACGACGCCGATGACCAGAACAATCTTCATGCCCGGCTGAAGCAATTGCTTTAACGACCCACTTTCGTGGACGATTGCATCCTCAATTTCCAGCAGTTCGGTTTTGGCATATTCGGCGCCATCAACCCGGCTCAGAATCACCATGGCTTCCTCACCCCGGCCTTGTTTGGTCAGCCAGCGGGGACTTTCCGGGACGAAAAACAGCAGTACTAACAACAATATCGCCGGCAGCGCCTCAGAGCCAAACATCCACCGCCATCCTGTCTGCTCATTCCATACCGCATCACCCTGAAGAGCGATGAAATAGTTTACAAAATAGACGACCAGAAAACCGGTTACGATTGCAAACTGGTTGACCGAAACCATTCGGCCTCGAATCCTGGCAGGGCTTATTTCTGCGATATACATCGGCGACGATATAGATGCGGCCCCAACTCCCAGGCCGCCGATGATTCGGAAAACAATAAAGGCGGTGATAGTTTTCGGAAATGCCGTTCCCATTGCCGAGATAAAGAACAGAATCGCGGAAAAAATCAGCACCTTTTTGCGTCCCAGCCAGTCGCTGAACACACCTGCGCTGGCCGCCCCGATCGCGCATCCGAGTAATGCGCAACCCATCGCCCATCCTTCAGCCTTTGCGTCCAGGGCGAAGTATGTTTTCAGAGGACCAATTGCCCCGTTAATTACACCGGTGTCGTAACCGAACAGGAGCCCTCCCAGAGCAGCTACGATACACACCATAAAAATGTAAACTGAACTGCCGGAATCTCCCGCACGCTTTACTTTACCGCCATTACCCATTTTGCATTCCTTATTGATGATAACAAACCATCCGTGAAAGTAGCCGAGAGAAAGATTTTATACTACTTTGATGAAGAAACATTGAAGTCTCTCAAGCTGCGAACCGGTATACCTTCAGTAATAAGTTCGGCTGTGAGATGATACTGCCCCTGCTCATTCGGAACAGTTTCGTTAAAAGATAAAGTCTCCTGTCCACGACCGGCAACAGTACAATTCTTTGTCTGCTCGGAAATCGTAACACCGCCACGTAAAATTCGAAGAACAACATTACCCTTCCATTCTTTGTAGAGGTCGTTAATCACAATAACAGGAACTTCAACTTCTGCTCCGGGGGAAAACTGCTCGTCCCACTTATTAATACAAAGGCCGACCGGTGAAAAGGCGTCTTTAACATATTTTTCGAAGTTAGGCTCAAATTCCAAAGTCTCGATATTCAGGAAATGGTCGCTTGTAGCGCCGCCTTCGGGTCTGGGCTTGTCGCCGGGGCGGGAATAGCCAAGCCCGCAAAAATGCAGGACGCCGGCACATTTACGGCTGCTTCGCCAGAACTCGGTCAAAGCGGCCAGATAACGTGCGTAAAGCAACCGCCGCTGAGCAACCGTAGAATCAGGGCCGAGCAAACTTTTATATACCTTGTCCGTCAGGCACGTTGTTGTGCCATCGCGATTAAGCCAGAGCCATGCGTACTCGTTGATGACTATGGGGACATCAAGCTTTTTTTGTTCGGCCCGCAAATGAGGCACAGGTGAGACATTTGCCACATCCCGTAAGCGGAACGGCTCCTGGTCCTGCCAGGCCCTGATGAACAGATACGGATGAGACTCTACAAAGTCATGAGGGCTTTGCGGGTCGGACCAGCCGTTTTCCCACGGTCGGTTCGACAGATCCAGGTGACGTACGGCCTGGATGGCCTTGCCTGTCTCCTCCGTCACCGTCTCGTTCTGAGCATCCCAGATAACCACGCAGGGGTGGTTCCAACGCTCATGCATCCATTCGTTGTATTCTTTAGCTATTTCGGCGCTTCGCAGAGTCTCAGGCCTACCCCAGATTGGGAATTCATCCTGGATGAGAAATCCTTCTTCGTCGGCAATCTCATACCATATTTCCGGCGGAAAGCCGATACAATAGCGAATCGAGTTCCAGTTCATGCTCTTGAATTTGCGATGTAAGCGGCGGACCCATTCTTTGCGCCAGGGCCTGTCGCCCCGAACCTCATCCTCGAAGAAGCGATAAATGCAAACGTTAGTACCGCGCATAAAATACGGTTTGCCATTCAAAATCGCCCTGCCGGATTCCTTATCAAATCCAAACGACCGCATGCCAAACCTAACTCGCAGACAGTCACCTCCGGTGTTGACCTTTAATTCATAAAGGAAAGGATTTTCAGGTGTCCATAACTTGCAGTCTCTTATTGGAATAGTAACATCCTGCTTTGTTATTTGATTAGCTATGAAGGGCAGGCCGTTCTCTTGAACGGCGCCGACAAATTTGCCTGTATTTGCATCTGATACTTCATAAGATACGTCGGCACGTCCGTCTCTTTTTGGCCAATACAACTCGGCAACAACCCGCACCCTGTGGGTGGCAATATCCGGGACCATCTGCACATTCACAATATAAGGTACGCCTGTCAGGATAAGTTCAACGGAATCGTAAATGCCGGGTATGTATTTATATTTCTCGAAGTCCCAGCCCGACGGGATGCTTTCGGGAACAGAATCACGAAAGGCACCCACCCGTACAATAATTTCATTTGTTGCTCCGGAGCCTTTAAGGTGGTCGCGAACATCAAGCAAGGCAGGTGTAAAGCAAGGGAGGTGGTCACCTATAAGCTTACCGTTCAGAAATACACGAGTGCCGTATTTAGCTTTATGGATTTTCAAAAGAGCTATTTCAGGGACAGGGCCATTGACGTTAAATGTTCGGCGATACCAAAACGCCTGTCGTTTGTCGCTTTTGGACCCGACTTCATCAAAAGCGGGCTCTGCCATATCGGCCAGGCCGGGTACGGCAACCCTGTGCTCGAAGGTCTTCGGAACAGAATCCATACCACCCTCAGCTATCTCCCATGTGCCGTTAAGATTTATGACATGTCTTTGTCCGGCGCGTCCTACACGAAGCGTCTGGCATCCGGTGAACACAGACAGAAAAACAACCAACAACAACCCAATAATTAAATGGAATGATTTTTTTCGAGTCTTCATAACTTTTTCTCCCTTCCCGATTCATCGGGATTTCTACCCAGTGCTTCAAACATCGCCAGCACATTCTCAGTAGGCGTATTGCATTGGATATTGTGAATTGTATTGAAGACAAAGCCGTTCTTTCGGCCAAATATTTTCACTCGCTCTTTGACCTGCTGGCGGACTTCGTCAGCCGTTCCGAACGGCAGCGTATGTTGAGTATCCACACCACCTCCCCAGAAAACTATCCTGCCGCCGTATGTATCAACCAAATGCTGCGGGTCCATTCCCCTCGCAGAAGTTTGAACAGGATTCAGGATATCGAATCCTGCTTCTATAAATCCTTCAATCAACGGCTCGCAGCCGCCACAGCAGTGTTTCATCGACTTCCATTTCGTGTTGGCGTGAATCCAGTCGTTAACTTTCCTGCTAAACGGCAGGTAAAGCTCCCGGTACCCATCCGGACTGCAAAAGAGCGTATTCTGCGCCGCCAGGTCAGCCCCATCCACAAACACGACATGTACCTTATCGCCGACGGCCTGATAAATTCGCTCAAGATTCTTTACTGCGATTTCGGCCTGGCCTGCAAAAATCTCCTTAATATACTCTCTTCGTGAGACAGTGCTGATATACCATTCTTCGATGTCACGGATTCCCTTTGGGTCCTTCATCCACGGAGCGGGGACAAGCGCTATATCGCCAAAGGCCGTCCCGTGAAAACCGGTAGCGATGGCGAGGTCGGTGCCCTCATAAAGCTCGTTGGCTTTCTGCTCGTAGAATTTCAAATCCTCCTCGCTGATTAGTGTAAACTCCTCCAGATTATCCGCCGGATTCAATTTGGCTTCATCGATGGGCTTCTGGCGAATAATCGAGTCAAAATAAAAACCACCTTTTGGCATCCGGGCAGAGGCAGGCACCGACTTGTCGCCCTGCGGGTACATCAGAATACTGCCGTCAGGTTCGGGGTCGGTATTGAAGTCGGCCGGCACCAGCACATTTGTGCCGTCGAATGTTTGCCACGGTTTCCAGCCTGTGTTCTCGAAACCGAACATGTTCTTTGGTCCGGGCAGATTAACGACATCAATACCCAGTGCCTGCCGCAGGTCTGCGTCGACCTCACCAAGCATCTGGTAAGGCTCGACAACTTTTACCGGCTCACCGGGTTTGTCCAAGCCGAGTGCCTGTCGCAGATTTGCGATTACACTAACTTGAATCCCGGAACAAAGCGTCCCTCCCATATCCACAGGAACACGGTCCACTGGTTCGTAGTTCAATGCTTTTAATACTCTCTCTCTTGAATTCATAGTATTTGAACATTTCCTTTCCTTTATTGAACAATGACTACTGTTTGATTCATCTGCGGTGCCGCTGCCGGGAAGTAAATACTGTGGTCGTTATCGAAAACGACTTTTATATGATATTCCAGGTCGGATTTTTCGATTTGGCCGGCGGGTATCATAACCGAATACACACCGCGAGCAATATGGGTGAGGGCAGCCATCGTGTAATTTTCTGTGCCTATCGGCCGCCAGTACAAAAACGCATCTTCAGGCTGCTTTTGAGTTAGGATAATCACCTTCAGCCTCAAGTCTTCGCCGGTCGCCAAGCTGCTGCGTACTGTCGGCACGATTATTCGCGGTGGGCCGCCGTATTTGTCCGAAGGCTCGGCATCTTCGGGCAATTCCTGCCCTAAAATTTTTTCCAGCTCCCGACCAGGCTGGGTAAGCAAGGTCGGCATCAGGTGCTGCTGCCAGTTAGTCACATTGCCCATTCCACCTGTGGTAGTAATAGTTGCCAAAAGATAACGGTGCACATCGGCGACCTGAGCAACCAGCTCTTTGCGTATCGGAAGGACGGTTTGAAGTGCGAGCTGCTTCTTGGCATCGACCTGCTTCTCGTCTTTGACTTTTTTCATCGCCTCATTGAACCGGGCCCAGGCGCAGTTGACTCGCCCCACCGCTCGCAGATAGCGGAAAGTATTGAGCCAGTAGTCGAAGCGTTCCAGATTGCCCGGGCCTTTGACCTGTGGGCGAAGTTTCGCCAGCCCATCTATAAACTCGTATTCTTTATTAACCTGCTCCCACGGTCTGGGGTCCGGATTGATACCGCCGGGTCCTCCCACCCAGGTAGAGGGCCGAGGCAGGTTCGTGTTTCCTTGTCCCTGGGTTACCGCGGACGGGCCTCCATCAAGGCTGGCGAATAATTTGGCGATTGGTTCAGCGGCCTCGGGGCCGAATTGCGTCAGCGCCCAGTCGGCGTAGAAATCGTCTGTCGCCAAATCACGCGGCCTGCCGTCGGGTTTCGAAGAAGGCAAGTCAGCCTCGTAATCCTTGTACACCGGGCCGCCGCAATTTATTTTCCTTATACAGCTTTCACCCTCTACGACAATGGCCGCTATACAGGGAAACTCCACGGCCTTTACAAAACTGATGTCCAATAAGCCGTTAGTTACTTTTACATCCTCGAACGTGTAATCCAGGGCTTTGTTCCTGCCGACCCTGGCGAAGATATCCAGTTTATCAATGACCTGTTTGCCCTGCAGCTCAACACCAAATACACGTTTGCCCGCTTCATTATAGTGAGGTTCACAGAACTGCAGCCTCACCTTATATTCGCCGTTCGGCACTTTGAAGCGGTATGCGCTAACGTCCCAGCGCACGGTTTGATAGAGCGTGTCTCCCTCGGTGTCGGCCATAGGGCTGTTTGGGAACGCAGCGACATTACCGCCTTCGCGTCCCTCGGTGAGTTTCGGCTTAGGCGGTTCGTACTTTTTGCCGAAGTCCGGATTCCAATCCCTCTGTTCCCAGCCGGCACGTGCCAGCGCTGAGACATTGGGCCCGAGGATGCGTGTTCGCCAGTGGATACCCATCAGGCCCGTGCAGCCGTATGCCAGTGCGTCTGCTGCATCACGCCGCATTCGGCCTGCCCAGAGCTGCGGGATAATCAAAGCGGGGTCATCCTCCATCCAGGGGATGGCCCATTTAGGCCGGCCTTTAAGCCGGGCAAAACTCGGTTCGACGGGCTCAAATCCCACCTGGCGGTTGATACAACTAAAAGGCATCTCTTTCGGCAAAACATTATCAAACTGAGCACGGTCCTTGGGCGGACCCAATACCCAGCCGCACGTAGCAAGACTAAACGGGGCATTGACCTTCTTGGCCGCCGCAAATGCGAGCAGTAAGTCATTTTCCGTCGCCGCGACCTGCTCATCTTTCGCTCCGCCCCAGGTCCATCCTTCCGGGGTCCAAAGCCAGTAGTAATCAAGTGGATGCGCGTTCTTTATCCGTTGGAACATACCCTCATAAATATGCTGGATAACTTTCGGGTCATCGGGATTTATGCCTTCTGCTTTGAGGTGCTCCTTGACCATTTTGGGAATTGTAAGTGGCGCCTCCGTTCCGATGCAGGTCTTGATTCCCAGTCCCCTTGCAAAACCAAACGCTTCATTGAGCACATCACCGAAGCGATTGAATACCTCGTTGCGGTCCTGGGCGGTTTTCGGCCAGGGAGTCATATCCTTCATATAATCCGGGCCATAGTTATTGCGCTTGAATAACAGGTCGGAACCAAAACTGTAATCGGCAGTATCTTCGGATTTATACCCCCAGGTGCCGCTGTGCGTAGTAAAATGGCGTGACTGAGAACTGAACTTGACCCGCCCATCCGGATAAACGTCCCCGGGTTTACCAATCCAGACGCCAGGCTCGGGGCCGACTCCGCCCTCGGGATAACAATGCAGGCCGAAGAAGTTCATTCGCAGCTTAGGTAACTGGGCAAGGATGGCTTTATAATCATCAGCGTTCCACCAGTCCGGCCCCTCCGGAAAATCGTGGAAAGGATGGATGCCGCGCAGTTCAAATAACGGCTTGCCCTGCTCATCCAAATCCGGCATCTGCAAGCTAATTTTGTTATCAGGCAGGACGTCTCCGTGGAGATAAAAACGAACGCCAAAATGTTCAATAAACCGATACGCGCCGTAAAGGGTCCCGAACTCATCACCGCCACAAATCAACACGACCGGCTTCTCCATTTTTTTCAGTGTTTTTATCCGGTACTGTTGAGATTTCAGAGACAACACAGAAGTTTTAAGCGTCGGATTTTTCTGTAACAGATTCTGAATAATCCGATGATCCTTTTGTCCAATTATTATCAATCCATTTGCAGAAGATGATTTGTCGTCACGCTGAAGCAGCGGTATCAGCTTACCTGTTCGCAGATACAGATAACGACGAATCTCTTTTGCCGCCAGACGTTCGGGTCCGGAAGCCTGTGACGAATACACGATGGTTATCGGGGTTTGTTGTTGTGCGGAAGCCAGCTTCGCCTTTTGGCAACTGGCAAGTGCCATCAGGAAGGCGGCCAGTAATAAACAGCTTTTTTTCATACCTTTCGCTCCTTTCCAACTGCAAAACCTATTATTTAAGCTGATTACTTCGAATATACCAACGGCGGCATTTTAGCATTTCTGTGCCCTTGTCGCAAATTGTTTCATGCAGAGGTAGTACTTTATGACAATTGAACTTGTGGCTTCCATTGTATTCGCTGCCCGTCATTGCGAGCGAAGCGAAGCAATCTCAACCTTTCGGAGGTTCGAGATTGCCGCGGCCTGCTTCGCTGGCCTCGCAATGACAACTTACAAAATCAAATGTCATGGAGCAGTAGTTACAAAACCCGAACATTATGAAGTGACGCTTTCGGACATCCCAGGCGAAACTCGTTAGAAAATCCGAATTATCCCTATGGCATGACTTTAGAGGATAAGCCAATCATTTAAAATCTACTTTGATAATGATGCTGCCCTGCTTCAATTCCATCTTTGTTTTCTTTATAGGTCGCTGGAAATGCTCCAGATGTACCTTTATTTTTTCAGGCGGGTCGCGGCGGGGTGGAGTGATTTCAATAATGGCAGATTCTCCCTTGCTGTCCATTTCCAGAATTAAGCTCAGCGGCCCGAAGGAGGTCGGGATGTCCAGCATTTTAGTTTTGTTTTCCAGCTGGGTCCAGGCGTGGGGCAGGCCGTGCAGCAGATGCAGCTCGTCGCCGCGTTCGAGTATCAACAAATGACGCACCATACGGATGAATTCGGCGCTGGCCCAGTTATGGGGCATGTCACCCACTTGATATTCCTTTTGTCCCTGTGGATTCTGTTCCTCGCGCCAGCATAACAGAGGGCAGGCATGGTTGCCAAAGGCGTAGAGTGTGGCGGCAGCCTTTTTGCCGTGATCGAGCCATATATGGGCATGGCCATAGAAAGAGGCGGCGTAATTCCAGATACCGTCAGCAAGCCAGCCGGTGCCGTAAATCAGACCTTCCTGCTGATTCGAGTCGAGCATAGATAAAGTACCAAGCATCAGTCTGTCATCATGGTCAAAGATGCGTCCGGGGAAAATGGATTGGAGAAAGGCCCAGGCGCCGCGCTGAGGCAACTGCTGCTGTTCACCTTTCATGGTCACGGGGACATAGACGTTGCCGAAGCTATCGGTAAGCTTGTCCCGATTTCTGGCCTTGTCGAAGACCTGCCGGTAGTCCTGGTATTCGGCCTGCCACTTCGAACGTATTTGCTTGTTCAATTTTTCAGCCATTTCGATGGCGGCGCGTAGGCCGGCGAGCGTCCAGTAGACGTTTGTGTATTCACGGTGAATGCCGCCGAGGCCGCCGTCACCGAAACCTGGGGGCATAAGCCCATAATTGGCCTGGTCAGGGTCGTCGAGGGTCATCCGTCGATAATCCATTATCTGGTTGACATTTTGTT
>Ga0315533_1000672_pt1 | contig 28155 bp, 22 predicted proteins | sample SalMarSW160130MG_FD_203081 | JGI IMG/M metagenome (GOLD analysis project Ga0315533, IMG submission 203081) | Salt marsh sediment microbial communities from the Plum Island Ecosystem LTER, Massachusetts, United States - Salt Marsh Sediment SW1601-30 ... | reverse complement strand
TGGAGAACTGGACGCGGCTTCCAACCGGGTAGCTAATGCCCTTATGAACTTGGGATTGCGAAAAGGCGAGCACGTGGCCATTTTGCTTTCCTATAACCCAGATTGGCTGATTAATTATTTTGGCGTTGTTAAAGCTGGTGTAAAGACCGTAATACTTAATTCTATGCTCAAAGCACCTGACTATGATTCCCTGTTGCGTGATTCTGATTCCAAAATACTGCTCACTGAGAAGAACTTCGTCGAAATGCTGTCTTCTATTCTGCCAACTATCCCTCTGTTGGAGCGTACTGTGGAGGTTGATAGTGACTCCTACAAGGAAATGGTGGCTGGTAGCTCTGCCATATCACCGGCTGTTGACATAGAAGATGAGGATGAGACTGCCATCATATATACCTCGGGCGTTTTGGGAAAGCAGAAGGGTGTCGTGCACACTCATAGTTCGCTCATGGCAGCCGCTAGCATAGTGGCACCTGGTTTGGAGCAAACGGGTGAGGATGTCTGTGTAGGAATGATTCCATTCTTTTACCTTCTGGGTCTGGCAGTTGTTGGCCTGATTTCCGTCATGAAGGGGTCTACTATGGTGCTTCTTCCTCGTTTCACCCCGAAGAATCTATTGGAGGCAGTACAACAGGAAAAAGCAACGATGCTTGTGGGTGTCCCGGCTATGTTTAATGCACTGGCTATGGTAGATGAAAAGACCCTCAAGGAATATGACCTCAGTTCACTGCGACTGGTGGTTACGGCTGGGGCAAAAGCCTCAGTTCATCTCATGCAGGCATTGGAGGAAAAATTTGGCTTAACCGTGGGTGAAATATATGGGACTACTGAGGCTATTGCTACCACCCTGGGTGACATGCACAACCGCAGACTGGGCACAGCGGGCAAGCCAATTGAAGAAGTCAAGCTAATAGACTCAGATGGTAAAGAAATTCCTCGGGGGGAAACGGGTGAGCTTGTTTGCAAGAGCCCTCAGGTAATGAAGGGATACTATAAAGCGCCCGAGCTTACCTCTCAGGTGCTCAAAGATGGCTGGTTTCATACTGGCGATCTAGTCAGGATGGACGAAGATGGCTACATAGAATACATAGAGAAGAGGTCATTCATCATAGTGACCTCGGCTGGAGTTAAGATTCCACCTACAGAGGTTGAAGATGTGCTTCTAAAGCATCCATCTGTCGCCGAAGCGGCATATGTCGGTGTAGTTGACGAGCGTGGAGGGCAAATCCCCACTCTGTTTGTCGTACCCAAGGAAGGGCAAAGGGTTACTAAACAGGAAATACGCAATTTCTGCGGTCAAAGCCTGGCGGACTTCAAAATGCCTCGCAAGATCGACTTTGTAGATAGTATACCCAAGACTGGCTCAGGGAAAATAGACAGGAGGCGACTCAAAGAGACAAGGACAACGTGAGAAGAAGACTAAAATTGGTGGATGAAGGCATTTTCAAGCGGTTAGAAGGGCTCATGGTAGAGCTATTGCAAGTTGATGAAGCAAAATCAATTCCACGGGCCTCATTTGTTGATGACCTCGTGGCTGATAGCTTGGACTGCATGGAATCAATTACCGCACATGTTACGAGGCCTGGCTAGCGAGCTAGTACACAGCGGTATCTCCAGTTATAACGGCAATGCGCTAGCTTCAATCCCTTTCTGTGCCTAACGCTTCTACCATTGAACAAACATGGGCATGATTACATGAACATAGTTGTCCACGCCCATAGGGCGGATGACTCCAGGACTCGATGGGGTGGTGACCTCCAGAGCAACTTGAGATTGACGAAGAATGCTTAACACATCGGCGAGATATTTCACGTTGAAGGCGATTTTGGCCTCTTCCCCGTCAACCAGAGCATCAATTTCGCTAACATTACTGCCAATTTCCTCGGCCTGAGCGGAAACAGTTACCTTGCCTGGAGTGAGTTCAGCACCAGGCGTGATAACCAAACGGACGATGCCACTGGCATCGCGAGCAAATATAGAGGACATCTTGGTAACTCGCAGAAACTCACTGACGTCTATTACCGCTCTGGTGGTATAGCTTTGAGGAATGACTTGGGAATAATTCGGGAAGGACCCCTGAATGAGCTGGGAGACTATCTCGGCTTCCTTGAGACGGAAGAGGGCCTGCGTTTTTTGCGGGTTTATGACGATTTGCACTGGTTCCTCCTGTTCACCAAGGAGGCGATTCACCTCGTTAAGGGTTCTCGCTGGGATGATTACCGTGGTTTTCTCATTGATTGGGGCGGCAAGCGTCATTTTGTGGACAGCTAGCCTGAAGCCATCGGCGGCTGCCAGGTTAAGCTCCCTTCCATCAAATTCAGTGTTGATTCCAGTTAACACAGGGCGAGATTCTTCAGTGGCGGCGGCAAAGGCAACCTGGGTGATTGCTTCTTTAAGGGCGGTTGCTTCAATATTGGTGCTCATGCCGTCGCTTATTTGGGGGATGGGAGGAAAATCCTCGGCGTCAATGCCATTGATCTGAGCTTGAAAGCGACCGCTTTTAAGCTCCACAGTGTGGCTGTTAGGGGGCAAGGTGACGTCAATCAAATCATTAGGCAGAGAATTAACGAAGTCAATCAGCAATCGAGCAGGAATGGTTATAGTTCCTTCCTGTTCCACCTTGCTCCCAATCCAACACGTAGTAGCTATTTCCAGATTAGTGGCTGCTAGCTTGAGGCGAGATTGCTCAGCGGCTAAGAGGATATTTTGGGTGATAGGCAAAGTAGATCTGACAGCTACAGCCCTACCAGCTATGGTTAGTCCTCGGCTTAAGTTTTCTTGAAGACAAGATAGTTTCATAGCATACCTCCGACAGTTTTAGACAAGCAATACTATACTATTGGCCACTGTTATAGTCAATGAATCGTTTTAACACTTGCCGTGCTTTCTGGCTAGCTTGGGCGCGGTGACTGATCTGGTTCTTTATGGCTAAAGGGAGTTCAGCCATGGTCTTCGCTATCTCAGGCAGATAGAAGACGGGGTCATAGCCAAAGCCATTGTTTCCTCTAGGTTCAAGGGTAATTATGCCACGACACTCACCAGAGCAGAGTTCTAGCTCATCCTTTGGTTTGGCTATGGCAATGACACATTTAAACTGGGCGGTTCGTCTTTCCCATGGGACACCGTTGAGTCTACCCAACAGAGCTCTTATCCTGTCGAGGTCTGTGGCATCGCTGCCAGCGAAGCGAGCTGAGTGAATTCCTGGCTCACCATCAAGAACATCCACCTCAAGCCCTGAATCATCAGTAAGGCTGATAAGTTGGCTCAATTTGGCATAGGTAGTAGCTTTCATTTGAGCATTTTGTTCATAGCTATTCCCCGACTCGATAGCAGTTTTGCTTATTCCTTGTTCAGCCAGCGTAGTCATCTGATAGCCAAGGTTAGCAAAGAGAAAGCAGTATTCTTTGACTTTCCCCGGGTTGGCGCTGGCCAGTAGCAACTTGGGCATTCTATTTATCGATTGGTTGAAATCTTGAAGCTAATTTTTTGTTTACTTCGGGCATTGTGGTGTATTCCATTTCATCCAGTGGCAGGCGGTGCGGCTCGAATGGCCCCATACCACGTAGCAGGTCTGCTATGGTGTTTGCCCGCTGGCGAGCTGGGTCGAAAGCTGGGTCATCAAAGAGGTCACTGGCACCGATGAGCTTGCCGTTGGCCAATTGAAAACCAGCAGCTATTACTCTTGGGGGACCATCAAAGCGAGTACACCTGGCTTGGCCAAAGGAAACTGGCATTAAGGGGCCGTGATGTGAGCCTCTCATCCAACCCTTCACTATATTCACTGAGGCGAAAGGCTCGAGTACCTCACCTACGGCCGGAAATGTGCCTTGTGCCCTGACAATGCACACTGGGTCATCTTTGCCTACATATCTCCCGGCTATGAGAGATAACCTTTGAGTAGAGGCAGAGGCAGCAATTTCTCCCGTTGCCCTATGGTAAACTGATTTAGCAGAGTAACGCCCTGGTGACCCAAGGAAAACAAGCATGTCGTAGATTTCCTCGGGAGCGTTAAAGCTAATTCTCTTTGCTTCTAAGACATCGTGTACTTCGAACCTGAAGCCAGCGTGCATATTAGGGGCAATTACTAATCCTATGGTATTAAAGGGATCAGCGAATATCTTGTAGAGCGGCAGGTTCCAGGCACCAGAGGCAGTCTTGTCTGCCATAAATATGATTATGGTCTCAGCTTTACGCTCGGTGATTTGCATCTCAGCCACACCAGGGCCTAGCCCTTTGATATTACCGGAGAAAGCATCAGATAGAAGGTCCTGCCCTGCGCCGTGAAGCTTTAGACTCTTGGCTATTTCTGTGCATTCCACAAAGGTGTCCCAAGCTAGCTTGTGGACTTGTTTACTGTCTTCGCCTTGCTCATGGGTCATTATTAGTTGAAGATCATCACCGCAATTTGTAACGTAACAATCGATGAGGACCCCTTGCTCCTTGGCGTGCTCCAAGCTTTCCTTGGCCCTTTGTATTACATCTGGATGGCTGGCGGAGTGTCCTACATAGCCGCCGACGTCCGCCTTGATAACGCTTAAGGTTATGTCCACTATGTCCTCCTTTATAAAATAAATGCCTTTATGGGTGGAAGCGGTCTATGATATGGACGTTTGACCGATTTTGTCAAATCATTGTTTCCTGCTTAGGCAGGGAAAGGTTGGGAGTCGAGCCTGGAACAAAAATTAGCCCTTCTTCCATGTTGCCTATAGCATTCACCCTATTTCGACAATAAAGAAAGGCGGTGTAAGCGGCTATGGAGGCATCGCAGAGGTTGTGGTCGAACATGCTAAGGCGCGGCTTGAGACCGGGTAAAAGATTTCCTAACCTTTCCTTAAGCAAACTTATCCCTTGAGGCGTGCTTTTCTTAGCTATGGTTTTGCCGAAGAGGCGAACCTTGCTGGCGTAAGGATAAACTTCGATAACTTGAAATCCTAGATATGTGAGCTTGTTTTTGAGCTCAATGCCGCGGTGAATCGAGTCTTTAATAAAGGTCTTTTTGCTAGTAGGATAGCAGGGGATTCCCTGCTGCCTCAGCTCGTGGTCGCACTGCCTGCCCCCGCTCTCAGATTCCGATTGGCAGGGACAGCTCTCATCGAGACAAGATAATCCCAGTGGCAAGCTCAGAGGAGCATCGATAGCTATTACTCGGGGCAAAATAGTATTCATGATGGCGATGATTTCGTTATCCTTGGCTAAGAAGCCAAGGTAAACAGGTTGCAATTTGCTATCTAAACCTAAACAGGCAGTAGGGTTTGATTCAGTTGAGGTCAAATCTACACCGAAAACTACAGTATCCTTCACTTCGCTCAGTATGAGCCTTTGCCTGTTCTCCTTAAGATTTCTCTGGCTGCCACTACTCCTGAAACTGAAGCCTGAATTAACCCCCGGCTTATGCCAGCGCCGTCGCCAGCAGCGAACATATTGCTGATTTCAGTCTCTAAGCATTGCGTCAGCTTTAATTGGCTGGAGTAAAACTTGACCTCTGTTCCATAGAGCAGGGTATGAGCCGAAGCGACACCGGGAGCTAACTTATCCATAGCTTGAAGCATCTCGACTATTCCTTTGAGATAGCGGTACGGGAGGACGAAGCTTAAATCCCCAGGTGTTGCTGCTTTCAAACTTGGTTCTATGAGACTATGCTGGATTCGGGCATGGGTGGAACGGCGACCGCCGGTTAAATCTCCTAACCTTTGCACTAAGACACCACCGCCAAGGATGTTGGCTAACCTCGCCAGATACTTACCATAGGCAATGGGTTCATGGAAGGGCTCGGTAAAAGTCGTGGACACTAAAATAGCGAAATTGGTATTCTTTGTTTTAGGCTTGGCATAACCGATACCGTTGACTGTGACTACGGGGTCTGAACCTCCGGTAGATTCCAGGATTACCTCGCCTCCGGGGCACATGCAAAATGTTCTGACTCGATCATCGAAACTTTTGGAATAGAACTCGAGTTTTGATTCATATAGTGCTGAAGTTAGCTCTTCCATAACTACTGATGGCACTTCGATTCGGCAACCAACATCTACAGGGTTAGAATTAAGGTTGAGTTTAAGCTGTTTAGCTTCCTTGGCTAGCCAGTCTGATCCTTCTCTTCCTGGAGCCAAAATTAAGTAGTGACAATCCAATCTTTCACCATCGCTAGTTTCAATAGCTTTGACCACATCATCCTCAACTATGATGCGGGTAACTGCTGTCCTGAGCTTTATATCCATTTTGGGTAATAGGTATTTTTGCATTGCCTGCAATACTTGGCGGCAGTTGTTTGTTCCTAAGTGGCGTAATTTAACCGGGATTAGTCTAAGCTCAGCTAAGGCGGCTCGGCGTTCTATTTCGGCTACCTTCTCTCCTGTTCCATAAACCTTGTGTGGAGCACCGAAATCGAGATAAGCACTATCAACGTAGTCAATAAGCGTTCTGGCTTGGTCTGCGCCGATTATCTCTTTGAGTCGCCCACCCACTTCAGTGGATAAGGTTAGTTTGCCATCACTGAAGGCGCCAGCACCTCCGAAACCACTTACTAGATGGCAAGGAGAGCAGGATAAACAATGGTCAGCCTCCTTTTGAATTGGGCAAACGCGGGCATCGATCTCTCTTCCCTTATCTAACAGGAGAATATCAAGCCCGGATTTGCTTAATTCTAGACTGGAGAAAATGCCTGCCGGGCCAGCGCCGACTATGATAACATCATATCTCTTGGCCATCGATCTCGTTACCGGTTAATAATAAGACTTGTGGAGAGTTCACGTATTCTCAATCTATTCTACGAACCTCCTGATCATTCGTCAACTGGCTCGCTGGCCTTAAGTTACGATCTATGCTGGTGAACAGCAGGCGATTTGACTTCGGTGCTATTGCCCATATTGTTCCGTGGCAGTCTCCTACCTAAGCTAGCCTTGCTCTAGCTCTCTCTCTGCGATATACTTCTCCTTACGGGCCCAGCAAGGAAACAAAGTGGAAAGTTCGCCCTTGCTGACCGCTGCTAAGTTGGAGTGGTTTTGAGAGAAAGTCTAATAGGAGGCACATTTGAATGTTGTCCAGAAGCTCGAAAGAGGAAATTCTGGCCCGGGTAGCGAGAAAGGCAGGGGATTATGAGGAGCTTTCCGTTAATTGTGCTCAAGGTACATTAACTGCTCTCCAGGAGGAATTTGACCTCGGTGGGGGGAAGGATGTACTTAAGGCGGCAACCTTCATGCCCGGAATTATGAGCAGGAAGGAGACATGTGGAGCAGTTATCGGAGGACTTATGGCTTTAGGATTGGCTTACGGGAGAGATAGACTCTACGACCCTGAATGGAGGACTCCCGAAGCAAACGAGGTGATGTTTAGGCTTAGAAACAAGGTATGGAGATTCTGTGAGGCTTTTAAGCAGGAATTCGGTAGCACAATGTGTGGTGATATTCGCCCCAAAATAATGGGTAGAGATTATGACACCATGGATTCTGAGGAGAGACGGCAGTTCCTGGAAGATGGTGGAGCAAAGAAATGCCGTGTGCCGCCTGAAAAAGCAGCCAGGATTGCTGCTGAGATATTGTTGGAAGAATAGCCCCGAGAAGCTTCTTCACAAGGTTTCGCTATTTATGTTCCCGTAGATTGGAGAGGAGGAGATTATTGCTCAAAAGCCATAATTGTGGCGAATTAGGGACAGATTATTGTGGCCAGAAGGTAACCTTAGCTGGCTGGGTGCATCGTCGTCGTGACCATGGCGGCATGGCTTTCATTGATCTGCGAGATAGCACTGGCATAGTTCAGGTGGTATTCAATCCGGAAGTACTGCAGGAGAAATATCAAGTAGCTGGCTTGCTTCGCAGTGAGTATGTAATCCAGGTTGATGGAGAAGTTGTCTCACGACCTAAAGGAACAGAGAATCCCAAATTGGCTACCGGAGATATTGAGGTTGTAGCTAAGGGGGCTGTTATCCTTAACGAGTCGGCTACACCACCGTTCTATATCAATGAAGATGTGGAAGTCGAAGAAAGCCTTTGTCTCAAGAATCGCTATTTATATTTGAGAAGGTCAAAGATGCAGGATAACCTAATCCTACGTCACAAGCTAATCAAGTTTATTCGTGATTTCCTTGCTGCTAAGCACTTCATTGAGATTGAGACTCCTATTTTGATCAAGAGCACGCCAGAGGGAGCGCGTGATTATCTTGTGCCCAGTCGCGTTAACCCAGGCAAGTTCTATGCTCTGCCTCAATCGCCACAGCAGCTCAAACAACTGCTCATGGTGGCTGGATTTGAGAGGTATTTCCAGGTAGCCAGGTGCTTCCGAGACGAGGATTTGAGAGCAGATCGCCAACCTGAATTCACTCAGCTCGATTTGGAGGCAAGCTTTGTGGAGGAGGAGGACATATTGCAGCTCATGGAGGAGCTTGTCATCTCGCTAGTGGAGACTGTTAAGCCTGAGATGAAGCTACTAAAACCTTTCCCTCGCTTCACCTATAAGGATGTGTTGGAGCGGTATGGCACAGATAAACCAGACCTAAGGTTTGGCTTGGAGCTTAAAGACTTCTCTGATATTGCTGCCCAGACCAATTTCGATGTTTTCCGCTCTGCCATTGACAGGAATGGGAAGGTAAAGGGAATATGTGTTCCCGGTTGTGCCCACTACACTCGACATCAGCTTGACGAGTTAATAGGCTTGGCTAGGAATTGTGGAGCTGAAGGTTTGATTACTATGGCTTTCATGGGAGAAACCACGACGTTGGATCAAGTTAGATCGGTGGCTGCCAGACATTTAACCCAAACTTGTTTGGATGATATCGTCGCCAGATTCGAAGCCAAGCGTGGTGATCTGCTGCTTATAGTTGCTGACAAAGTGGAAGTGGTCAACAGGACGCTGGATCAGCTACGCTGCAAGATGGCACAGCGGCTTGGTTTAACCGATGGCGATCTACTGGCTTTCGCTTTTATAGTTGGTTTTCCTTTGTTGGAGTGGAGTGAGGCAGCAAATCACTGGGAGGTTGTGCATCACCCATTTACCGCTCCTCAATCGGAGGATATGTCACTGCTTGACACCGAGCCAGATAAGGCTCGTGCCCGCCATTATGATGTGGTGTGCAATGGGTACGAACTGGGCAGTGGCAGCATCAGAATACATAATCGCCAGCTCCAAGAGAAGATATTTCATCTTCTGGGTTACAGCGGGCAAGAAGTGGAGAGGCGATTTGGCCATTTCCTCAAGGCCTTGGAATATGGAGCGCCGCCCCACGGAGGCATCGCTATCGGCCTAGACCGCCTAGCGATGTTGGTCGCCAGGGAGCACAGCATTAGAGAGGTCATTGCCTTCCCTAAAAACCAGAATGCGGTTGACTTGATGTTCGACACTCCTTCATATATTGAACAAGAGCAGCTTGATGAATTGAATCTCAAGCTGAAGCACGGAATTATTGGAGAATAGGCCGCTTGGTTGTTTAATGAACTTTGTCCGAAATCGCTGGTTTAGGACCTCGGTGTTTGGATTCAGGGTTTTTCGCAAAGCGTGTAAACTATGAAAGTAACTGCCGAGAAAATGGAGCACCGCCAGGTGGCACTTATTATCGAAGTTGAACCTGGCGAGTTAGAAAAGTCTCGAGAGAAAGCCTACCATCGTCTGGTTGGCAAGGCCTCCATACCTGGCTTCCGTAAGGGAAAGGCGCCTCGAGCTGTTCTAGAGCAGCATGTAGGCAAGGAATCTCTGCTAGATGAGGCATTGGAGCAACTGATGCCGCAGCTTTACAGAGAGGCAGTGAAATCGCAGGGCCTTGAACCTATCGCTGAACCACAAATAGAGATTACTCAAACCGAGCCGGTAGTCTTCAAGGCTATTGTGCCGCTCAAGCCAACTATTGAGCTTGGCGATTATCACCATATAAAAGTGAAGCCTGAACCGGTGGAGATTACCAGTGACAAGATTGAAACGGCTATGGAACAAATTCGACAGGGGCAAGCGGTTCTATCGCCTGTAGACCGCCCGATTCAATTTGGTGATTCTGTCACTTTGGATATCGAGGCAAGCGTTGACGGCAAGGGGCTATTGAACCACAAGGACATAGTATATGATGTGGACCAGAATTCGGCTGTGCCTCTACCTGGATTTGCTGAGAATCTAATAGGTGTGGAGAAAAACAAGGAGAAGACTTTTGCCCTCCATGTGCCTGATGGCTATGACATCAAGGAATTCAGCGGCAAGGAGTGGCTTTGCAAGGTGGCGGTTAGCGAAATAAAAGAGAAGGAATTGCCTGAATTAAGCGATGAGTTGGCCCAAAGCCTTGGTTACGACAATTTGACATCCCTGCGGGAGAAGGTGACTGCTGACTTGGGGACCAAAGCTGAACAGAGCAGCCACTTGGAGCTAAGACAAAAAGTTCTCAATGCCGTTATTGAGCGAAGCTCGGTAGACTATCCGCTAGTTTTGGAGGAGGGAGAAATTGTCTACCTTCTTGAGGATGAAGCACGACGGCTTGGCTATACAAAGGTGGAAGACTACCTTGGTAGAGTTAACAGAACTGTGGAAGAACTTAAGCAAGAGTTGCAACCTGTAGCCAGGAAGCGAGTTATCAATACTCTAATCATAGACAAAGTGGCTGAACAAGAAGAGATTGAAATTACTTCTGTAGAGGTGGATAATAAGATAAAAGAGATGACGACGAGTATCGAGGATAAGGAGAAGGTGCGGCAAATTCTCGCCTCGCCCCGGATTAGAGAGACAGTAAAGCAGAGTCTGCACACTGAGAAGACACTGGACCGATTGGTGCAAATAGCAACTGGCAATAAGGAGGGATGATGGACATTAGGTCTCAAGTAGTAATTCCCACGGTGACTGAAACTGGCGCTCGTGGCGAGCGCGCCTTCGACATATATTCGCTGTTACTGAGAGAGAGAATCGTTTTCTTGGGCACGCCTATCAACGACCAAATAGCTAATCTTATCATTGCTCAACTTCTTTACCTAGAGAGAGAGGACCCCGAGAAGGATATAAGCCTGTATGTTCACTGCCCCGGTGGGGTGATTAGTGCTGGCTTGGCTATCTACGATACCATACAGCTTCTTCGTTGCCCGGTGTCTACGATTTGCGTTGGCTTAGCAGCCAGCATGGGTACTTTGCTGCTTTGCTCTGGCACCAAGGGCAAAAGGTATGCCTTGCCTAACTCCACCATTCATCTTCACCAGGCCGTCGGCGGCGCTCAGGGACAGGCTGCGGATATTGAAATTGCTGCTCGGGAAATAATGAGGATGCAGGAAAGAATCCGCAGTATCATCGCCAAGCACACTGGTCAGTCAATAGAAAAGATTGCTCATGATACTGACAGGGATTTTTATCTTGACCCGGAGCAGGCGAAGGAATATGGCCTTATTGACGAGATACTGACCAAGCCGGAGAAGAAATGAGGCTAATGCTGTTGCCAACTCGCATCTTCTCATTGCGAGCCAAGGGAAGGAATTGCAGCTCCGACTGCAGGGTGATATTGAAGGAGGTAAGTTAGACGATGGTTACATTGCTGGGGTTGGGAGAGGTAGGTCATGTGGCCAATGCAGCAAGCTCTGGTGGGTTGGGCAAGGCGGGCTTGATCACCATTATCATCGTTGCCGTAATCCTTATCCCCACGGTTATCTGGCTGATCAATGGCACCAAAGAGCGGGATTGAAGGCTATTCAGCTAGTCCTGGGCTGTCATTCGCTCAGATAGGTTGATAGCAGTTCAAAGCAGGGGAGGTATTCCGCTTCAGATTCCAAATTCTGAGAGGGGCACTAGCAACCGTTTATGTCGTTGCCAGGAGCATTCTTGCTCTGTTATTCCCAGGCATGGAGTGGCGAAGCAGTCTCAGATACGGCGATTGCCACGCCTGCGACTCCCCATATGGTAGTATCAGCCTAGTTTGGCAGCCTCTTCTCTGACCAAGCGTCGGATGCGCCGATGAATTTCTAGAGGCTTAGCTATATCTTTGCTTTCAGCTAGCCAGTGGAACCAGCCCCTGTCACCCCGGCCACCAACCCTCCCCTTTTCCTTAACTGTCAGTTCCACTGCCCACCTATGGCCTTTCTCCCAGGCTTCTAGGGCGGCCCACAAGTCTTCCAGGCTGGTAGAGGCCAGGCCCATGGTGGAGTAGGGCAGAACATACTCGTTGGCGTTGAAAGCAACGGCCAAACCGCCAACCTTGTTCACCGCTTGCAACATTTTAAAGTCGGTGATGCTGTCCCCTACGACCACCCATTGTGACAGCGGCTTTGCCACCATAGCAGCGAAATGCTCTAATGCTTCTACCTTGCGCATCCCACCTATCGGTTTCACCGTAGCTGTAATTCCTGCTGAACTTGTCTTAGGCAGCTCTTGCCAGTAGAAATAATCCAGAGCCCGTTTTATCCTGACGTCATCGCCGAGAGTGATGAATTCCCTTTCCGCTTGTTTCAGCAAGGCGAAATCATCTTCACCTAGCAGTTGGCAAATTTGGTCTAAGGGAAACGAGGTACAAGCCACGTTTTGATGTGGAATTCCCAGCCTTTGTGTGATAGCGAAGGCGTATTGCTCATAGCTGGTGCTGATGCAGAATATCTGCCATCCCCGGGATTTGAGCCTGGAGACTAGTTCATAGGCGCCAGTGGTTAGTTTAGCCTCTTCCCCCATGGTGGTGATTTGCTGTTCCTTTAGTCCATGGTAAGCTAGGAAAGGAGCAATGAGAGCTAGGGTGTCCCCAGGCTCATAATCCCCTCGGCTCTCCAAAGTCAATAAATCATCGTAGCGACTGATAGTCTCGAAAATTTGGTCGCCATGGGGGAATAGCTTCATCAATTCATAGGCGTTGTCTTGAGGGGCTAGAGGGCCTTCGAGGTCAAAGCAGATTAGATTGATTTCCGGTTTCCTTCCCCTCAGTTGTGAGCTAAGCGATTCTTTGTAGAAAGTGTCATTGTGAGCGGAGCGAAGCAATCTTACCCTCCACTGCATTATTCACTTTTGCGCTGAGGTCATATCCATTGATTGACTTTCCCTGGGCATCAATGACTTTACCGCTGCGTATACTGATTTCCCTGTGGCTCAGAGCTTTGAGTGTAGAGATAATAAGAGGGAATTCCCTGGCGAGTTCATGCTGGCGAATAAGCTGGAACAGCATATCTTTATCGCCTTTCTGCCAGTATGGGTGGAAAGGCTCGTATTTGATGGAGAAAGTGCAGTATGCCACAACTGGCCCTCTATCTAGTTCAGGTGTCACCAGATGAATCATGGCGCCAGCTTTTTGGGCCTTGTTCTGTATCAAATCCCAGATGACCTCTTGCCAGCTTCCCAGTGGGCCGCCTGGAGGTGCAGGATGCAGGTTAATCATACTATATTCTTGACATAATTCTTGACCGATAATAAGCATATAGCCAGCGAGAACACAGACATCAGTGGCGAACTTCTCAATCCTTTTCCTCACCTCTCTATCGTATCGGAGACGCCAATCTGTTTGAGGTTGCTTCGCTTCGCTCGCAATGGCATTCTGGAACTTTCTATGAGAGAAGCAAATAAGAGGCAGGTTATAGCTACGGGCTAGTTCGAAAAACAGGTCGCTTTGCCGAGATTCCCCAGGCTCGCGATTACTGAAGACAAAGTTAATCCTGCCGTGGATATTGCCGCCATAGATGTTATCCTGCACAGCTTGCAGAAGCTGTCGTGCTGCTTCATCCCTTCCTGTCGAAAACCAGCCGATATTTAGCAAAAGCCTTTTCTCATCTTTGCCCAGGTGCTGGCGAGATGAACCAAGGGGCTAGACCTGTGCCCAAATACAATGCCTTGAGATAAGCTGTCCAAGAAATCATCTGGGCCACTAAATTCAGGCATCTCCACATAAGCCCTGCCGATTTCAGCTAACGTATGGGCATCGCTTCCGGCGCTGGCAGCTAGTCCATAGCCTTGGGCCAATCGTCGAGCGTTGCTTGAGCTGTTGGGAAAAAGGTTGCGAGAGTTAAACACCTCGATAATATCAATCTGGGGTAAAATCTCCGGTGATAGGAGATTGCGCCGTTCCCCTCGCAATGGCAGAGGGAGATGTCGGCCAAATGGGTGGGGAATGCCAACTAGCCCGCCCTGCTTCCTAATCCTGGCTATTGTCTCCTCTGGAGATAATCCCTTGGGGACTTCCTCAGTGAGAAATAACCCCATCAATTCACCCATAGGTGTCCTGATTTCTTCAGCAACAATCACTTGGAAGGGAGCTATCTGTTGCAGCTTCAAAGCACCAGCGATGGTGTTGTGGTCGGATATGGCAAGGCAGTTTATGCCTGTATTAAGACAATGGTCAATTATTGGCTCCAAAGGGGTATTGCAATCCATGGAATAGCACGTATGAACATGTAAATCGGCTCTTATCAACTGTTTACCTAGCTGCCTATCGCCTATCTGTCATTCTGAGTGAAGCGAAGAATCTAATACTCTTCACTTATCAGTTGATTATACCAGATTCCTTGAGGTTGCATCTGAGTTTCAGGTAGTTGCCCTGGCTAAAGCTCTTATCGAAAATCCCTTCAGTAGTAGTATAATAGTAATAGAAGGTGGATGAGTAGATGCGCGTGGGCAGGGTTCACTCCAGTGACCACTTCGATTCCTATGATATTTATCCCAACAGGCATAGCTGTAATCGGTGCTCTTTTTATCCTTGCCCAAGTGGGTTGATTAATCCTTCGTATAATTCACCGAGCGATTATCCCGAAGCTTATAAAGCCGGTTGGAAACGTGCCAACAGGGAAAAAATGTTTGACTTGGTCATAACAAAATCTACCCTCTCCCTTCAAGGGAGAGGGACGAGAGCCTGTCCTGAGTTTATCGAAGGATGAGGGTGAGCATAAAAGGTTAAAGGGGGCTGAGCAATGAGGAAAGGGAAAATGATGGGCAAAATCTTTGGGATTGTGCTTGTATTTGTGCTGGTTGGGGTGATGCTTAGTGTGCTGCCTATTCTCATTGGTGCTGGAGCTGGGCAAAGAGTTGCGGTAACTCTTGAAGAAGTCAGTGCAGGTAGCTGTCAGCCTGTGCTCGCTGCCAGTGCTGAAAATGCGACCGACAATGATACTGAACAAGATGTGCCATTCCTAGGGGCACGCAATCCAAATTCTAGTAACTTGGGTGATAAATCCCCAAGAGTTCCAACTCCAGAAATTGGTGAACCATCTTCTCAATTGATTGGGCGTATCTTATTCATCCACGATGGCAGCTCGAATTGGGATTCCATCACTAATACAGAGTGGAATGGCTATTCCGAACTGGCTGCTATGTTACAACAAAAAGGCTTCACGCTAGTAGAGCAAAATTTAAATCCCATCGAGTCGGGTGACCTAGCTAGTTACGATGTAGTTGTATTTCCCTCCTTCTGGGAAAATAGAGAGATTAGTTCCTCGGAGGCCGAGGCGCTATCTAGCTTTGTTTCAAATGGAGGAGGATTGTTTTTAATGGGAGAGCATGGGGTGGCCTCTTGGTTCGATAAATGGAACAACTCAGTAAACAAGGCTGGAAGCTACTTTGGCGTAAGATGCAACTTTGCTACGGTCTGCGACCCCACGGATCACTACTATCGCTGGAATGACCCTGATGGAGGAGTTGACATGCCCTTTATCACAGACATCATTGGTCATGAGGTAACGGCTGGCGTCAGCAAATTTGTGATTAACTGGGGCACTGCCTTACAAATCAGTGCCCCTGCTATAGCCATAGCCTATACAGATAATGATGCCTGGCTAGATACCAATTCTATCTGGAATTCAGATCTTGAAGAGTGTGAATGCTACCAGGATGGATCCGAAGCCGTAGGCAGATTTCCTGTTTTAGCTGTATCCCAATATGGAAGTGGTAGGGTGGTGGCTCTCGGCGATTCAAGCCTGTTTGTCAATGATTGCCTTTATGAGTATGGCCACTATCACTTAGCCCAAAATATCTTTGACTGGCTTTACACAGAAAAAAAGCTTGTCCACAACCTGAATACTGGAGAGGACTTCGCCAGGATTCAGGATGCAATAGATGATCCTGATACGTTGAATGGGCACACGATTGCAGTCGATCCTGGAACCTATTATGAAAACGTGGACGTTACCAAGTCCTTAACGATTAGATCGACTTCTGGAAATCCAGAGGATACGATTGTTCAGGCGGCAAATCGAGATGACGATGTATTTGAGGTAACACAAGCTCTACATGTGAGTATCAGTGGATTTACGATTATGGGAGCAGAAGGAACAGATAGCGCAGGGATATATCTTGGAGGCGGTGCAGACCATTGCCTAATATTTAATAATGCACTCTCGAACAACCATTCTGGCATCTATCTGTATGCCGCTTTTTACAACAGTATTACCGGCAACACTATCTCAAACAACGGGCATGGCATCTTGGTATACCCCTCTTATCATAATGCTTTTGCTAGCAACACTATCTCGGACAACAATTTTGGCATCTCACTGTTTAATTGTAGGGACAGTCAAGTTACCGGCAACACGTTCTTGCATAACGGATTATTCGTGCTGGGTTCGTATCATAATACTGTCACGGGCAACTCGGTGAACAGCAAGAAACTTGTTTTACTTCAAGGTGTCACTGGTCAAATCATATCTGATACGGCTGACATTGGACAGGTAATACTTGTAAACTGCGACCACATAACAGTTAGGGGTCTCAATATCTCCAACGCTACGGTTGGGATTGAGCTCTATGAGACGACGAACAGCTTGATTGATAGCAACACCGTCAGCTCAAATAAATTGGCTAACGTTTTTCTGGAACGTTCCAATGGCAACACTCTTACCAGCAATACTGCCTCAGACGGCTATATAGGAGTTTACTTGTCCGATTATTCTGAAAATAATCGACTTGCTAGTAACATTGCCTCTAGAAACCATTATGGTATCCTGCTCGAGGCCTGTGATAACAATGAACTTACCAGGAACGCTGTCATCTCGAACCAAGATGTAGGCATCTCCTTGCAATACCAGTCCAGCAACAATATTGTCTTTCTGAACAACCTCATTGACAACGATTGCAATGTTGATAGTGAGGGGACTAACATATGGCGTTCAACACAACAACTAGCCTACAGCTACAACGACAAGATCCACACAAGCTACCTTGGCAACTACTGGAGCGATTACACTGGAAGTGATGCCGGTGGAGATGGAATTGGCGATGCGCCTTACAGCATAGATTCGGATGCAGACAATTATCCGCTGATGGAGCTTTTTGGGAATTATGTGATAGAGCCCGCCGATACCATCCCACCTACAGTAGTCAATACATCGCCCGAGGACAGCGAGACCGACGTCCCAGCTGACAGCGTGGTAACAGCCACCTTCAGCGAGGCAATGGATAGCTCCACCATAACAACCGGTAGCTTTGCTTTAGCTGGCAGTGCCGTTTCAGGGACAGTAACCTATGATAGCGACACCTATACCGCTACCTTTACCCCTGATGCTAATCTAGATTATGACCACGAGTATACCGCCGCCCTGAGCACGGATATTACCGATGAAGCGGGTAATCCCTTAGTAGAACCCTATACCTGGAGCTTTACCACAACTAAATTTGAGATTGGGGCCATAACAAAGGTAACCAACACAGGTGATTCTGGGCTAAGGATTCATAAAGACGACCCGACGGGAGAGACTACAAAAGTCGTTCCAGATGAATGGACATTCAGGATAATAGGCGGGCCTCAGCAAAACATCGAGGAGCACAATTGGTGGGAAATCCAGGAGGAAAACTATGAACCCTCCCCTCTCGAAGGTTGGGTAACCGAGGCTTTTCTTAAACAGGTTTCTCATGAAGACCTTGCCCCGAGCTCTGCCCCCGATTACTTCATTGCCGCTCAGAATAAGGTGGAGCAAGCGATAGAGTGGGCGGAGAGCAAAGAAGGAAGCTCGGAATGGGAAGGTTGGTGTTTGAAATTCGTGCGGGAAGCCTTTAAGGGCGAGTCCATACCAGGTTGGACGTCGGCAGAAGCTGCCAGGCAGCAACTGGAAACAGAAGGTAAATTCTATTCATCGGACAATTGTTGGAACCCGCCGAGGGGTGCTTTGATTTTCTTCTCCGCAACTGGGGAGTATGAACCTTATGGCCATATCGCAATTTACTTGGGAGACCAAGGCGTAGTTCATTCTTATGATAAAGTACGTCTGGATACAGAAGAGGGTGGTGTAAACAAGGGAATAACAATTGTTGAAAGATTGAGCAAGATCGGCTCTTACATAGGCTGGGCGTATCCGCCTGAAGCGTGGTTAGATATTACACTACCAAATTGTGTTATTCAGCTTCGTCAGCAAGAGACTACTTCTGAAATAGATGAGGTCGATGCGGGACAGTTCCTTGACATTTATGTTGGAGATTCTACTGATAATACGGGCATTAAAGAAGTTCGTTTCTCAAGCGATGATTCCCAAGATGGTATCCCAACAGGCGAATGGACAGAGTGGTACGATTGGGATATCTCTTCAGGTGACTGGAATGCGACAGCCAAAACCAAAGCTTGGTCTTTTGCTACAGGTGGACACAAAGAAGTTTGGGCAGAGATTAAAGACGGTGGTGATAACGCTGCCCAGTGCCATGCTAACATTCTTGCGTGTTCGGTTGAACAGCAACTGGCTGAAAAATTTGCACCTGTCCTATATTTGCACTCGCAAGAAACTTATGAGCCAAAGGACGTGCGTATCATGATTGATCAGGCAGAATTGTGGGATAGGGCCACCTATATGCTAGTCAAGGAAAAGCCAACTCTGGATGACTTGTATACATATTCCGGGGATTGTTTCTACCTAGACCTGCCTGGGGATCCCCGGGAAGAAGATACTACTTACCGAGATAAGTATAACGAAGTGAAAGATAACTATGATACTGTCACCTATGCGCGGATTGTAAAAGATGAGGAACAACGCAATATAGTGCTTCAATATTGGTTCTTTCATTACTTCAATCCGTGGCCTGTTGACAATTGGAAGCTTAGCCACGAAGGAGACTGGGAATCAATTCAGCTAATGTTCCCTATAGAAGGAGTGTCCAAAGATGTCCCTACAGAAGCTATTGTGGAACACATCTTGAGTAACGAACAAATGCCTTCCCACGCTGCCTACTCTTGTCATCATACTGCATATAAAAGGAACTGGGAAAACCTGTATTGGCTACCGTCACATATTCAACACTACGGTAAGCGACCGCCAGTATTCGTAGCGCACGGTTCTCATGCTAATTATTTCGTGCCTGGTGCATATACTGTAGCAGTTTATAAATACCTGGCATACATCATTTTGTACGAGGTGGGTATTGACAATTCTGACCTCCCACAAGACGCCCAGCCAGTCCAGCCACTAAAGGTTGTCCTTCTTCCTGTCCTTTCTGACCCTGCTGATGTTGATTATTCTCAATGGCCTCAGTTTCGATGGATGAATTTCCGTGGTTATTGGGGTCAGTACTTTGAGCCCATCCCAATGGTTGGTATGTCTCCGCACGGTAGCCATCCAGGTCCTACAATCTCCCATGAAGAGCAATGGAAGAAACCACTGGAATGGCTTGCGAATTTACCCATCGATGATGGGAGCCCTAAAAAGAACTCGATTGCGGTCATATATAGCCCGGCTGATATACACGTCTATGATTCCGGTGGTCACCATATTGGCCCCAATGAGCAAGGAGAGATCGATTTAGAGATCCCTGGAGCGCAGTACATTGCTCCAGAAGGTACGCAGTGTAAAGCTATAATTATCCCAGGATCAGATATCTCCAAACAATATACTGTAGAAGTGAAAGGAGAGGGTATCGGAAGCTTCGATCTCGAGATATTAGTGCCCGACTTAGGAGGCAATGTTCAACATTATGTGGAATACATTAATATGCCTGTAACCCCAAGCGCAATAGGCAAGATCGATATTGAGCCTGGAACAGATTTTGTGATGGATATTGATAATGACGGTGATGGCGTCTTTGAAACTGAAGAACTGCCCACGGAACAGAAAAGCTTCTCTGTGACCGAATGGCCAAGCGATACCAGCCCACCTGGTGCCATAGCTGACCTGACCGTAACTGAGGCGACGACAGATTCGCTTACATTAACCTGGACAGCACCGGGCGATGACGGAGACACTGGGACTGGAACAACCTATGACCTTAGATATTCGACCTCGCCAATGACTGAGGATAGTTGGTATTCGTCCATGCAATGCACTGATGAACCAGCACCGCAGGCAGCTGGCAGTACCGAGATTTTCACGGCTACAGGCTTAACTCCCGGCACAACTTATTATTTCGCTCTAATCACTGCGGATGAGGTGCCAAACTGGTCCGAGCTTTCTAATATTGCCGTACGAGAAACAATTCTAGTTAGCGAAGATAACCCAGATGTAGCCACAGGGCTGAACTCTATTAAGGAGAGTTTGGCCATGGTCTACAGCTACAAGGCAGGCGAAGGTATTGGGGGATGGACAGTGTTCAACCCCGAGTGGGCAGTAGCGCATCCTGACTGGAACAGCCTTATCACGCTGTATCTGGGCCGGGGCTACTGGATTAATGTGAGCGGGGTTTGCGATTTGACCTATGGAGCTAACACTTATGAACTCGATGAAGGGTGGAATCTCATCGGCTGGCTTGGGTGGTAAGAGGAGGGCCGTCGCTTTTAACTTGCCTTTTCCAGATATTCTCCAGTACGTGTATCAACTTTAATGATATCCCCTTCGGTGATAAAAAGGGGAACCTGGATGGTAATGCCTGTTTCCAGTTTTGCTGGCTTGCTGCCCCCAGTTGCTGTATCTCCCTTGAAGCCAGGCTCGGTTTCGGTAACCTGAAGCTCCACAGCAACAGGCAGCTCCATGCTGACTATTTCGCCTTTGTGTGTCAGAATCTCCAAGTTTAACCCCTCTTTCAGATAATTCGTGCCCTCTCCTATTTGAGTTGCGGTCAAGGCTGTTTGCTCGTAGCTCTCATTGTCCATGAAGTAACAAAGGTCACCATCGTTATAGAGGTACTGAACTGGGCGGTGTTCTAAAAAAGCTGAGGTAAACTTATCATTGGCTTGAAAGGACTGCTCGATAACATTGCCGCTGCGAACGTCTCGAAGCCGTAACCTGATCTGGGCTGAGCCCCGCCCCATCTTGATATGATGATAGTCAGTGATGTGGTAGATTTTCCCGTCTAGCTCTATAGCGGTTCCCTTCCTCAATTCTCCAGCATCGATCATGTGAAAACCTCCATGTCTTTTGGTGACTTAGTAAGCTCCTTCAGTCTGCCGTTTTCCAAAACAACCATATCCTCCACTCTCACGCCGCCCAATCCACGGATATAAACCCCAGGCTCTATGGTAAAAACCATATTATCGGCAAGCACATCGGAGGAATCGGGGGAAAGCCTTGGAGGCTCGTGCACTTCCAGCCCCACGCCATGCCCCAGACCATGCCCAAAGGCACTACCATAACCAGCTTGCTCGATAACATTTCGAGCCAATTGGTCTGCCTGAGCAGCAGTCATACCTGATTTAATCCCTTCTATAGCCGTGAGTTGAGCCTCTAAGACAACATTATACATTTTCGATAGAACCTCATCAGGTTCACCCAGACAGAATGTGCGGCTGAAATCGCTGCAATAACCACCAATCCTGGCCCCCATATCAATCAGCACTGGTTCTTTTTGGCTAATTCTTCTTGCTGTGGGCTTAGCATGAGGCAAGGCTGAATTGGGACCTGAGGCGACTATGATATCAAAGGCCATGCCGTCGCTACCGCTCTGGCGAAGGAACTTCTCTATCTCCCAAGCTGCCTCTTTTTCTGTTACTCCGGGTCGAATTACCAATTTGGTCTGTTCAAAAGCGGCATCGGTCAACTCTACTGCCTGCATAATAAGCTCTAGCTCACCTGCTTCCTTCATACAGCGGAGGCCCTCCACTAAGCCAGTGGTGGGAATGAGTTCCAGGTTTAGCTGTTTGGTTTTTATTGTTTCATTAAGCTGATAGTAGGTAGCAACAGAAATATGCTTTGCTGCAAAAGCTAATTTATGCCAACATGAGCTATAGGCTAAATCAGGAAGCCAATCGTGGATTGCGCCCTTAATCTGAATGATTTCAAAATCTGGACTCTCTTGTCTGCCTTGCTCTATGTAACGGGAGTCAGTAGCTAAAACAGCGTGGTTATAGGAAATAAGCAGCCAGCTTGATGAACCAGTGAATCCCGAAAGGTAGCGACAGTTTTCCCGCTGGGAAACTAACAAGGCATCAAAGTCCTTTTCAGCAATCACGGCTCGCAGCTTCTGTAATCGGTTTGCGACCAACTTCCTCCTCTAGTTCAGATAGGTCTACTTTGTGTCCACAGGCGAGGCATCTTGCCTGGCGCTTTCCGTAGAGGGCTAACAACTTACCACAATGAGGGCAAGGCTGTGGTAGTGGCTTATAGCTTGTAGCGAATCGGCACTGGGGATAATTGCTACAGCCATAGAACACTTGTCTTCTCTTATTGACTTTCTCCACTAACTCAGCACCGCACTGCGGGCAAGGAATGCCAATCTTAATCAGGAAGGGCTTTGTTGTCTTACATTCAGGATAACCGCTACAGGCGAGAAACTTGCCGAAGCGTCCCACTTTTATCACCATAGGGCGGCCACAATTAGGGCAGGTTTCGTCGGTTGTTTGGGTCATATCAACCTTGTTTATGCTAACCAGAGCCTTACGTAACATGTCCTTAAAGGGAGGATAGAAGGTTTCTAGAATTGATATCCATCGCTGCTCACCACGGGCTATTTCATCCAGTTGTCCTTCCATCTGTGCAGTGAAACCAAGATCAACAATCTGGGGGAAATGTTCAGTCAGGAGGCCATTTACAATCGTACCCAGTTCGCTGGGATAGAATTTGCCCTCTGTTTTCTTGACGTAATCTCTTTCCTGAATGATGGACAGGATTGAGGCATAAGTGCTGGGGCGTCCAATGCTGTTTTGCTCTAGTGCTCGTATCAACGTCGCCTCATTGTAGCGGGGTGGTGGCTGGGTGAAATGTTGCTCGGGGAAAGTTCCCCAATAGCTTAGTCTGTCACCAACTCCCATGTCAGGTAAGGCGACAAAGCCTTCTTTTTGTTCATCGTCGTCTTTGCCTTCGCTATAAAGGGTAACAAAGCCAGGGAACCTAAGAGTGGAACTAGTAGCCTCAAGCAGATAACCTTGAGGTTGCTCTGCTTTGCCCGTAATGACCTTTTTCCCCTCTATTTTTACATCGGTTCTGTCATACAAGGCTGGCGACATTTGACTTGCCACCATGCGCCTCCAGATAAGGCGGTAGAGTTTTAGCTGGTCTGGATTGAGAAAAGGTTTAACTTGTTCCGGCTCACGGTGGATGCTGGTAGGGCGAATTGCCTCGTGGGCTTCTTGAGCCCACTTTGTCTTCTTAGCAAAGCGGCGTGGCTTTGGTGGTAAGAAGGCGTTGCCGTATTTTTCAGCAATGAAATCTCTGGTCTCTGCCAAAGCGGATGGTGCGATGTGGGTGGAATCAGTGCGCATATAGGTGATAAGTCCCACTGAGCCTTCCTTGTCCAGAGCTAGGCCTTCATAAAGCTGCTGTGCGATGGCCATAGTGCGTTTAGCTGTAAAGCGCAGCTTTCTCCAGGCTTCCTGCTGCAACGTGCTGGTGATGAAAGGCGGGGCTGGCTGACGAGTCAATTGTTTGGTTGTTATTGACTTGACTAGGTATTCAGCCTTTTCCAAATCAGCAGCAATCCTGTCTGCCTTGTCCCGATCGCCGATACCTAGTTTTGTGCCATCATCTAATGCTGCCAGCTTGGCTCTGAATCTTGCTTCCGGCTCTTCAGTCGGCGCTAGTTCAACCTCAATAGTCCAGTATTCTTTGGGAACAAAGCTCTGTATCTCTTGCTCGCGGTCGACAATCATTCTTACCGCCACTGATTGAACTCTACCGGCGGAGAGACCTCGTTGCACTTTGCGCCACAAAAGAGGGCTCAGTTTGTAGCCAACGAGCCTATCGAGAATACGCCTGGCTTGCTGGGCATCAACCAAATTCATGTTGATAGAGTGAGGATTTTTGAACGCTTTTTCTACTGCCTCCCTTGTTATCTCGTGAAAAACTACCCGGTGGATAGGCATGTTATATTGGTCTAGTTTAGCTGCTGCAACCAGATGCCAGGAAATGGCTTCTCCCTCTCGATCTGGGTCAGTAGCTAAATAGACGGATATAGCCTTACTTGCTGTCTCTCTAATTTCACGGATCATCTTTCTCTTCTGCTGTGGAACGACATATTTGGGAGTGAAGTTGTTGTCTATGTTTACCCCCAGGCTTTTGGTGGGCAAATCGCGTACATGCCCCAATGATGCCTTAATAGTATATTTGGGCCCTAGAATCCTATTCAGTGTTCGTGCTTTAGCTGGAGATTCAACGACAACCAAGCTTCTTGACATAACTTACCCTATCTTACCCTGATGACACAGGGTATAATTCATATTCCCCACCTGTTTTGCTACCCCCTTTAATTCTAGCATGACTAGTGTGCTGCTCACCTCGGGCACAGTCAAGCCGCTACGGCGGCAAATCTCGTCTATGTGGCTTGGTTCGGGAGTTAGCTGCTTCAGCACCGCAGATTCAACCTCATTGACAGGGAGGAATTCCTTAATTTCGATTTGCTCAGGAGCGACTATAGACAAGTTTAGCTCTTCAATGATATCAGCATAATTCTGGACTAGCTTGGCTCCTTCTTGTATCAGGCGATTGGTTCCCTTGCTGGCCGGGGAAAGAATACTGCCGGGGATGGCAAAAACCTCCCGATTCTGTTCTACAGCCTGGAAGGCGGTGATCAAAGCCCCGCTTCTTTCTCCAGCCTCTACTACTAACACTCCCAAGCTCAAGCCGCTCATAATCCGATTACGAAGCGGAAAGTTCTCAGCTTTGGGCCTAACGCCTAGAGGATATTCGCTGACCAGAGCTCCTTGTTCCATTATTGTTTGAGCTAACTTGGCATTCTCGGCAGGATAAACGATGTCCAGTCCAGAAGCCAATACAGCTATTGTTTTGCCTCCGGAATCCAGAGCAGCTCGATGAGCCAAAGTGTCAATCCCTCTGGCTAATCCACTGACAATGATAATTTTGCTCCGTGCCAGGTCAGCGACTATTTCTTCAGCTACTTGCCGCCCATATATGGTAGGGCGGCGGGTGCCAACTGCAGCAAGGCAAGGGTCATCTCCAGGGAAAAGACTGCCTCTAACATACAGCACTGGTGGATAATCATGAATTTGCTTTAATCTGGGAGGGTAGTCGGTATCTTCACAGACAAGCACTCTTATCTTGTAGCGCTCCAACCTCTCCATTTCGACATCGAGTGAAATCCTAGGCCGTAGCAGAAGCAAGTTATCTACGCTTCGTGGATCAAGACCTGCCTGTCTTAACCTACCTTCCGGAGCTTCCCAAGCATGCCGTAAGCTGCCGAAGTGCTCTTTTAGCCGTGAAACCCTTATTCTGCCAATTCCAGGTATTCTGGAGAAGCCTACCCAGTACTTCAGTTCGTCAGTACTTGCCATGTAACTCAAACGAATTGAAGCTTTGCCTCACGTGCTTACATAAGTGACAGTCATGGTTACTGAGTCCCACTCGATGTATTGAGTAGTAGAGGTACCATTGGTTTTGCTCTGGAAGCCGGCTCTCACCTGGAAGCGGTCACTGGGGCTGAGCCCTCCCGCAATCCTGGCTACTTCCTCTGTCACATCTATGACTTCTGGTGATTCCCACATGAGGGGTGCCAGTTCCTTTTCCCTGGGGTCGGACACGCCATATTCTGGCAACTCTCCCGGTTCAGCATAAATCCGCCAGATATAGAGCCCATGAAGTCCATCGCTGCCTTTGGCGAACGGATCAGGATCACCAACTACCTTCTTTGTGGTAAAGGTGAGCTTGGCCTCTCTTACATCAGTGCTTCTCAAACTGTAGAGATCGAAGCTCCAGAAAGCGCGGTAGCCCTCATTAGCTTCACTATCGCCAGCCATAGTCCTGGATGTATCTCTATCTCTATCGCTGGTTACCGTGCCGGTTTCGTTAGCCACTGGAGTGAACGTTTTCGTCATTACTGTTCTCTCCGCAGCAACTGATACAGTGTTTACACTAAGGCCGCCTTTATTATCATCAACAGTAACTGTAATGGTAAACCATCCCTCTCTATCTGGCGCAATCCATGTAACTGTCTTGCCCACCCCGGTAATTTCGCCTTGACTAGCCTCCCAGCTATAGGTGAGTGGGTCGCCATCCGGGTCGCTGGCTATACAGGTAACCGTTGACCTGCTTTGAGGCAGAACGGTAATCGGGTCGGCGGCCAGGCTGGAAATCACTGGGTCCTGGTTCTGTACCACGCCTAACGTCACACTGGCTTGCGTGGTGCCACCCTTGCCATCCTTGACGGTAACGATGATGTCCCAGTTCCCATACTGCTCAGGAGCTGCCCAGGAAACCACGTTTCCGGTTCCGGAGAATGTCCCGCCGGTGCTTGACCAATCGTAGGTTAAAGCATCCCCGTCTGGATCTGATGCATCACACCGAACCTCAATGATGCTTGAGGGGAGAACTTGCGTTTGCGCCGGTGTGAGGCTTGATACTTGAGGCGGTTGATTAGCACCTGGCTCCGATGGCGCTGGTGCTGTTTGTTCTGGCGGTGTTTGTTCTGGCGTTGCTTCTTCGCTTGGGCCACAGGCGCTGCCCGCAATTACCATAACTACTATGACTATGATTATCCCGAACTTCACTTTGAACTTATCCATTTTATTCACCCCCTTGCTGAAACAGCCTCATTGTGATTGGTTAAGAATAGTCTATCACGGCTAATCTGATAAAACTAGCCATGGGATGTGTTCCAGAGCGTCTAGAATTGTCAAAAGCCCTCTGCCGATATCAAGCGACCCGGGTTGCACCAAAGTCATTGCGCTTCAATAGAAGCTTAGTTAACTAATGATGGACAGCCCATCTCATGCATTGAAATCTTCCTTAACCTTTAAGGGCATAATCTACAGCAGCTTTGGCATGTATTACCGTGGTGTCAAAAAGAGGAACTGAGCAATCCTCCTGATTTATCAGCAGCGGCAGTTCTGTACACCCCAGAATTATCCCCTGAGCGCCTCTATTGCCGAGCCTGTTAATAATTGTCTTAAGCTGCCGTCTTGACGAATCCTTTATTTCTCCTAAACACAGTTCCCTGTAAATCACATTGTGGACTATCTCGCGTTCAGATTCGTTCGGGATTACCACACGGAGGCCAAATCTCTCCTTTAACCGGCCCTTGTAGAAATCCTGCTCCATGGTAAACTTGGTACCGAGAAGTCCAACCTTTTTGAGACCTAGCGAGGTAATTCTGTCAGCGGTAGCGTCGGCGATATGCAATAGGGGAACGTTTATGTTTGCGGCCACAGCGCCTGCCATTTTGTGCATGGTATTGGTGCAAATTAGAACAAAGTCCGCCCCGCCTCTTTCTACTCTTTTAGCAGCATCTATCATTACATCTGTTGCCTTGTCCCATTTTCCTTGGTGTTGGAGTTGCTCGACCTCCTCAAAATCAACGCTATACATCACGATTTTTGCCGAGTGAAGCCGGCCTAAATTTTCCTTTACAGCTTCATTTATTATTCGATAATACTCCGCGGTAGATTCCCAACTCATGCCTCCGATAAGCCCAATTGTCTTCATATTTGCTTCCTCCCTCCTAACATGTCGGTATAGCCTTAGATTTATTTCTTATCTTACCGGGTTGCTGAACGAGCAAGGGACGACGCAAACACATTTCCCGCAACAATCAGCTAGCCCCAGCCTTGAATACAATTTGGCGTTTGACAAACAAACCCCATAGCACCTCTGCCTATCAAAGGAATCCTCTTTCAGTGCGCCAAACACACAGTTTTCAACACATTTCCGGCAACTTTGGTCATATTTGTATAGACAAAATTCCTTATTAGGTCTTCTTGTAGGTTCTATCTTAGCATTGGTGATCAGGCTGCCCAGTCTTCCGCAACAACCCTTTTCAGTAATCAGCATCTGGTGCAGTCCGAAGTCACCTAAACCGGCAATGAAAGCAATGTGTTTATGTGACCAATCGCTGATTAACCTTTCTGTATCAAAGTTATGAGTTGGAGGGAGAATAACGGATTCAAAATTTGCCTTCTCCAGCTCTGCTGATAAGCAATCACTTAGCGCGGCAATTAACCGATTGGTTTCAATATAGGCG
>Ga0315533_1000670_pt1 | contig 28186 bp, 30 predicted proteins | sample SalMarSW160130MG_FD_203081 | JGI IMG/M metagenome (GOLD analysis project Ga0315533, IMG submission 203081) | Salt marsh sediment microbial communities from the Plum Island Ecosystem LTER, Massachusetts, United States - Salt Marsh Sediment SW1601-30 ... | reverse complement strand
TCCTTTAATGGGCTAAAGGGGAGGTATGCTTAAAATAAGTGGAGCTTTATATCCTATTGATATTACAGCAATTATAGCTTATTCATTTTTTCTCTTGACAGGGGGAATATAGGATGTCCCGCTTTACTGACAAATAGAATGTGCAGACCTGCTGCTGTTTTTATTTTTTCAAAGAAATTTCTAACCAATTTTTTGTCTCGACTAAAAAATTGTATTCTTCCTCGGTAGTATTTACTCTTTGGGGGTGAGAATATTTTTGTCTTATTGAATTGAATGTTCTGAGCCATTCAAGCCTTTTCGATTTTTTCATATTCTCGGTGTCTGGGGCTGAGAAAAAATTACCAAGCAACGGCCAATTATCTTCAATAATGCTATAATAATGGATGGTATTAAGGAAATTCGAAACTGGCTCTGTACTCTTCTTGTCAATTTTTTCATCAGAGCATTTCTTCTGAATCGTCGTTGGCACTCCCTCTATCCACCAGTATTTTTCACCAAAGTTCTCCTTTAATACCGCTTTGATGAATTCGTCTATCATTGGTTCTATTTGATTATGCCCTAAATCCCATGAGGGCTGATTATATTCACCTGAGTTGTCTTTTATCCATTGTTTCAGTCCTTCTGGGTTAAAATCTTCAAATTCCTTATGAATAGCATATTGAAACCACCTGAGAACTTTTTCTGTAGCCCCACTTCCAAATAGACTTCTTAGTTTCTTAATTCCTTCGCTATCAAGCCCTTTTATAAATTCTATAACTGGGTCGAGATACGGCCACGTTTTATAAGCAATTTCTTCACCTGTCATGGTTTCTGGTTCCAAACTCTTGAATTTCACCAAATATTCAATAATGTTGTCGAGCGTGCGGATTAGTGCGCTTATACCGATATTCATTGAGATGAAACCACCTTTCCCACTGCCAGCATTCCATTGGTTTTTTAACCCTTCTTCGATTTTTGCAAACGCCGTATTAAGAAAGTCAACAGCTTTCTGCAACGTTTTTTCATAGTCGACTTCCGATAAATATCCAGTACTGATAAGACGGTCACCTTTTAACTTACCGAAGAAATTGACTTGGCTGAGCCCCCAATTTTTTATCGTTTGCAATGTTAAGCACCTTTCATCGCCCTTTGGTTCCTCTGAAATTATAATTCTCTTGTAAAGTGGGCTTTGATCATCCGAATTCATCTCCATGAAAAGACGACTTTTTAGGGCCGATATGGCGAGTCTGTCGTTTGATGAATTCCAGTGAAAATCAGCCATTATGGAGTGTAACAAATTCGCCGGGACTGACTTTTGCGTATGATTAATATCTATAAAAATTGTTGTCTGTTCTTCAGGAGGTAGATTATGAAAGGCAACAACAGGAACGGTGTGATGAGATCCGGATTTGGATATAGAGTAACCATACAATCTATGCTGACCGTCAATTATAAATGCACTTCTGTACGTTTGAGGTAAATGCAATATTCCCATACTTGTACTGGAATCATGCTCTATATTACCTGCTTTTTCGAATCTTAATGCCCTGTCTCTCTTCGTTTGGATATTTATGATTAATGAATTTGGGAAATACCCTCCCTGATCAATATACTTGCCAATCGCGGTAAGTCTCGTTTTTTTGACTAACCTTTGATAAGCGGAAGTAACTTCCGGGCTTGTCTGGGTACGGTGAAGTATAAACCCGATTTTAAGCAAGTACTCTGGTTCAATGCTGAACGAATAAAATGTGTGACCAGCTGCATTCTTCCCTTTTATGGCTGGAACCCTATTCTTTAATTCGGGTATTTTTTGCGCTTCAAACAGTTTGCCGAACATCTGAAACTTCGCTGCAGAACCCAAATGATCCGATAATTGTTCGAAATAGTCTATATCATCCTGATTAAAATAGAAAATTGAAGCTTCTTTCAGGCGTTGTTTGTCATTATTACTAACAATAGAATTATTTGTAGCAAAGATGAAAGCGACTTTTAGATTCCCTGGGAACAATTTTTGGGCAGCGATTCTTAGATTTTCTTTGATTCCTACAAGCTCGTTGATATCCTTCTGGTAGCTTATTCTTTTTCTGGTTTCGGAGGACTTACATTCTACGATTATTATTGCCTCTGAATCGGCTGAAAAAACATCAATTTGTTTTTTGAGTCCTGGTAGGTATTCAAGTTTGAAGTTATTGTTAGCGTTTATATAATCAAAGCCCATTTTTGCAAAAAGTGCCCATAAACGGTCTTCAAATGCGACATTGTGGGGCTTTGGTTTTTGCATTTTAATTGACTTTTTTAGTTTTGAAGGGATGAACTCCCATCCCTCTTTTTCAGAACTCTCTTGCTTTTTCTTTTCTATCGTTTTGAAGAAGAATGGCGACTTCCTGATATTAATGGATCTTGTGGATATCATAGCGGCGTTAGACAATCCTTCGATTTGCATAATAATACCCCCCCTGTGATTAAGAGAGTGAGCCATAATTTGTAATTACAAGTTCTGAAACGCTGTGTTTTTTATTCTTGCATGTGATCCAGCGAACGACCGAAAGCTTATGAATGTTGAATCCCTTGTACAATCTCCTGATCAAAGGTAGATCAGCGTTGCTCATCATCAATTTGCAGCCCTTTAAGTGCAGGTTTGAGAAAAGCTGGGCAAGTTGCCTTTGGTCAGTTTCGGTAAAACGATCAGCAGTGTAATGAGTGAAATTCGCTATTCCATTCAGAGGAGGGTAAGGAGGATCAATGTAGATGAAATCCTTTGATGTCGTATTTCGAAGAGCTTCTTGGAAACCGCAGGCAACCAATTTGACACCCTTCAAGGCTTTACTTACACGCCGTAGATGTTGGAGTCCTGGCAGCAATGGTGGCTCTTTCCATCCATATGGCACGTTGAATTCATCGTCCCTATTTACTCGGAAAATGCCATTGAAACATGTTTTGTTAAGGTAGATGAAACGTGCAGCCTGAGCAGCAGAAGGCTTAGAGCGGTTATAGCACTCCCTAATTTGATAGTAATATGTTTCACATGACCTTTTAAGGTGCTGTGAAAGGTAATGGTGTATGAGGTGCGGACTACTGTGAATGTACTTATAGGTGTTGATCAAATGACTGTTGGCATCCGAAAGAAAGGCTTGTTTGGGTTGAAGAGCTAAAAACATTGAACCCGCACCAACAAAAGGTTCAATATATTTTCGTTTTGAAATATCATCAGGTAGATAGTGAAGCAAGAGATTGATTAGGCGACTCTTGCCACCAGCCCAACGCAAGAAGGGTTTAATGTCAGTGGTTTTCTCCAAAGAGAAACCTCTTAGATTGAGGTTAAAAGATAGCGGGGGAATCCTTATTTAAGGAAATGACAAAAGCTCTATTTAGTCAAGAAAAATCACAATTCTGGATCAAATGTAAAGGGTCAAATCTTTTTTTGACTCATGTTCTGTTTTTATCGCTTAACAGCACGTGTCATTCATCAAAATAGACGTAAAAAAGCTCCACTAACACTAAGTTGGTGGAGCTTTTTGGCAAAACCTTATGCTGGAATTGCGTAACAAGATCTCTCCTCGCCTTAAAAGGCTAATTGAAGTTGTGGCAAGATTACGCCTGTGGGTATGATTTGTCAAGGAATAACGCTCTAATGAGCGGCGGGAGGAGGTAGAGCGCCTGTTGAACAGGTATGAAAGAGAAGTGGAAAAAGAAGGGAAGCCGCTGAAGGTCTGAACAAAAACAACACCGCACCAAGAGAATGCATACAGAACTTAAATTTTTTCTCCAATACCCCTAAGAAATTTAGAGGTATTGCATTATATCATCAAGTATTCGCTTGCAATAAGACCGCCAACTTGATATTATGAATCACTACCCCTAAAGAATTTAAGGGTAATGCTCATTATCATCAAATCTGAGGCTAGATATGAAACTAATAGATTTCTTTGCAGCACACCCGGTGTTCACATATGAAGAGTTTGTAGAATTCCTCTTCACCCAGGGTTCTCGGAATGTTAAAACACGGGAATCAATCTTGAGCCATTATACAAAGACCGGGCGTCTCCTTCGGATCAGACGTGGGCTCTATCTCACAGTAAAGGGGTCACATCTGCTCTTGACTCTTAACCTCCCATCCCATCAAGCAACTTCGCCGTAGCCTATAAGGATTAAGAAGATAGTCCGAAGTGTTTCTTGAAAAGCTCTTCGGATAATTGTGCACCTTCTTGTGTCAGCATAACTGACTTGGCCTTGCTCTTTGGGTTGCCGATATAGCCCTTTTCATAGAGGCGGTTCATTGCTGCCCAGTCCATGCCCTTCCACGCCCTGGTTCCTTGTTCATGAGTGGTCAGGTAAAGCAGGGCGAGCACCAGTTCGTCAACCTTATCCTTGTCGTATTCCATGTCTTGATCCTTAGTATTCACATAAATCAAACGGAGCCTCACTCCTATTTACATCATTTTCAATCGTCAGTGCAATAACTGAGTAAAGCTTATCTATCTCCAACGCTCGGGCCTTTTTAGGATAAAGCCATCGAGTTTAGCAACTTCTTCTGGAAAAACACTTTTTGCCAGCATTTTCCTGCCGATAACGAAAGAAGCATTGGCAATTTTCTTTAATGCAAATGAAGATCTGGCCGGAGGGAAGGCTACCACTATTTTCTTGCCGGCAAATAGTTGTTTCACTTTTTTTATGGGAGCCATAAGGTCGCTATCTGCAGAAATCAAAATGCCTGTATCGAATTCATTCTGAAACGCATCAGTCAGCATCTCGACCGCAATATTCACATCTGTCATTTTCTCATTGGGCTTAGCGAAAACAGCACCACATTTTTGGCACTCTATTGTGTTGGTAAGATAATGACCGTAAAAAATATGAAAGTTATCCAGAGTCTCCAGGGCCTCAAGAAATGTTCCCTGTCTTTTGGTTTTATCGGGTGGCCCTGAAACCCTGGATGTGAAATATTTTGTCGTAATCAGTTTTTGATTGTCCTTTAGCAGGTTCATTGCCAACTTCTGAAGATCGAGCCAATAATATCTTTTCCAGCCTTTTGTTTTTAAACCGAAATATAAGTTAAACCCATCAATATATGTAATTATTCTTTCCATCCAAATTTTTAGTTGACTTTAAAGTTTATAAACTTTATTATATTTAATAACTGATAACAGCGCTAACGATAGCATCGTTAGCTTGACGCCCTTGCTTAATTGCGGGGGCGTTTCTTTTTATCAAAGGGTCACAAATCTTCGTTTGACTGTTGTTCTTTTTTGATAGGCTCAAGTCCCATATCAGCTCGGCCTGGTTTTGTAAGTTTCCGTATCCTCGGCAACCCCTGATGGTCTTGCCCGTTTACCCCGTTGAATTTGGACTCGTACCGAGCCTCCCAGCACTTCAGCCACCCTACGGAGCATGCTCAGGGAATGGCCCTTATAACCCGGAGACTCCAGGCGGCTTATCTGCTGCTGAGAAGTTCCCGCGCGTTGAGCAAGTTCTTTTTGAGACAAACCGGATTCCTTACGCAGTGCAGCAAGCTGCATAGCCACGTCCCAGGCCTCACCCGCTTCTTTAAACCGCGCTACAAAGGTGGGGTCCTTCAACTGTTCACCAAGATATCGATCAAAGTTTGTTTGTTTTCTCATGTGAGATTACTCGTAAGCCAATCACTCTTTCTTTCCAGGGCAACCTGTCGATCCCGTGCGAGGAGCACTCTCGTCTTTTTCCTGATGCCATGGACAAGGATGATTCGTTGGCCTTTTATAAAGAAATACAATACCCTGGTATTCAGTTTGCCCACGTGTCGTAACTCAAAAAGATCGTCTCCTATAGGCTTCGAAAGGGGTGGCCGATGATATTCCCTGTTTTTGAGCTTTGCGAGGCCTGCCAGGACCGCTGCAAAATCATAAGGATTGGATTTCTTTAGCTCGTCAAGAAATTCACAGACAGGGCATCTGCCTGCACTTGTTTCATAAAATTCTATAGTAAATTCCATGGGAAGTCAACATCAATATTGATGTAGTCAACGGATCAAATCTTCGTTTGACTCACGTTCTGTTTTGCTTGCTTAACACCACGTGTCATTTACCCCGACCGCAGAAAGCCTGGCTTTAGCCGTGGATGAATGCTTTTATGGCCGGGCCTGCCCGCCATCGCTCTCGCTCAGGCGAGGCGGGCGGGATGTCGTGCCACTAAGTCCAGCAGTTCGCGAAGCGAATCTGCGGAACCAAGTGGCGCCACGGGATTTCCCGTGGGGCTCCACACGAATAGACGTAAAAAAGCTCCACTAACACTAAGTTGGTGGAGCTTTTTGGCAAAACCTTATGCTGGAATTGCGTAACAAGATCTCTCCTCGCCTTAAAAGGCTAATTGAAGTTGTGGCAAGATTACGCCTGTGGGTATGATTTGTCAAGGAATAACGCTCTAATGAGCGGCGGGAGGAGGTAGAGCGCCTGTTGAACAGGTATGAAAGAGAAGTGGAAAAAGAAGGGAAGCCGCTGAAGGTCTGAACAAAAACAACACCGCACCAAGAGAATGCATACAGAACTTAAATTTTTTCTCCAATACCCCTAAGAAATTTAGAGGTATTGCATTATATCATCAAGTATTCGCTTGCAATAAGACCGCCAACTTGATATTATGAATCACTACCCCTAAAGAATTTAAGGGTAATGCTCATTATCATCAAATCTGAGGCTAGATATGAAACTAATAGATTTCTTTGCAGCACACCCGGTGTTCACATATGAAGAGTTTGTAGAATTCCTCTTCACCCAGGGTTCTCGGAATGTTAAAACACGGGAATCAATCTTGAGCCATTATACAAAGACCGGGCGTCTCCTTCGGATCAGACGTGGGCTCTATCTCACCGTGCCTCAAGGACTCACGCCTGAAAAATGCCCTGTTGATCCCTATCTCCTTGCATCAAGGATGGCCCCGGATTCAGTGGTTGCCTTACACACTGCCCTTGAGCTTCACGGCAAGGCCTATTCTGTATACGAGGAGTTTGTTTATTTGACCCGGTCAAAAAGCCGTACACTGAATTTCCGGGGGCAGAGATATCGTGGTGTAGCTTTCCCCAAGAAGTTAAAAGACAAAGGCCAGGAGTTATATGGTGTTGTATCGGTTGAAAGGTCAGGGCTGGACGTTCGGGTGACCAGCCTGGAACGAACCTTCGTGGATGTACTGGACCGTCCTTCCATAGGGGGTACCTGGGAGGAGATCTGGAGGTCTCTGGAGTTGGTCGAATTTTTTGACCTCGATAAGGTCGTTGAGTACACCATATATCTGGGCAATGCGACAACCGCGGCCAAGGTGGGATTTTTCCTGGAACAGTATAAGGATACTCTGATGCCCAGCGAGGATCATCTTAATCGTCTTCGAACACTCATACCGGTACAACCTCACTATATGATCCGTAATGGACGGAAGGGCGGTCGTTTTGTAAGAGAGTGGAATCTGGTTGTGCCCCCCGAAATAGTTGAGAGGCGGTGGGAGGAAATGCTTTGAAGCTATCAAAGGAAAGAATCCTCTCCGAAGCCGCATCGACTGGATTTCGGCCTGAAGTGTTTGAAAAGGTTGTCCATCTATTCGGTCTAATTCAAAGCATCTGGAGCCATCCTTTCCTCAAGAACCGACTCGCTCTCAAAGGCGGTACAGCTTTGAACCTCTTTATTTTCAACCTGCCCCGCCTCTCTGTAGATATAGACCTGAATTATATCGGCTCCTCTGACAAGGAAATTATGCTGGCAGAAAGGCTTAAGAGGAGATGGAGGTTCTAAAGCAACTTATATACACGCTATGGGCTTTATTTTGACAAGTTCTAAGTAGTCAGATCCTGGTGAAACAGTACAATGATTCCGCCCCATTCGGCCCAGACCAACCATTGCCAATTCCATAATAAAGCCCTTTTTTTATACTCTTTTCTCTGTCTTTACGCTTTCCCTTAGCGCTGTGACATTGTGAGCAACCGAGGCTTTATCGTTGTAGATGCTTGACCCGGCAACAAGCACGTTAGCGCCGGCCTTCACAACCAGCGGTGCTGTTATTGTGTCAATACCGCCATCTACTGCGATGGGCAATTCATACCCGTGTTTTTCCAGCATTTCCCGGAGCTGGCTAATTTTATCGAGCTGGCTATGGATAAATTTTTGCCCACCGAACCCGGGATTCACCGTCATAACCTGGATGATATCCGTGACATCAAGTACCTCCTCCACGACGCCCACCGGTGTACTGGGATTAATAGCGACTCCCGCCTCTACTCCAAGCTCACGAATATGACTGAGGAGACGGTGCAGGTGTGTACAGGCCTCCTGGTGCACGAAAATACGATTTGCCCCTGCCTCGGCGAACTCTTCTATGTAGCGCTCCGGTTCCACGATCATGAGATGCACATCGAGCGTCACGTTCAGAATTTTCCGGAGCGCCCTCACGATACCCTGTCCGAAGGTGATGTTGGGCACAAACCTACCGTCCATGACATCTACCTGGATTCCATCTACACCTGCCTCTTCAGCCTCTCGGGCCTGGTCACCCAGTTGTAAAAAATTCGCAGACAATACAGATGCCTCGATCTCGATCATTCTATTCCCCTTTCTCTGTCTCTCCTATGCCTTTCTTGTGAGATGTCAACCCGTTCTTCCCTGCCACGATGACATCCTGTGTCAGCCCCAAAAACAGCCCATGTTCAACGATGTAAATGCAGCGGTACTGCCGCGGCCTAATCCCACCACCATCCCCGGTTCGATAAATTCCACTGCCCGTCGCGCGGCCTGTTGTTTGAGTTTTTGGGTTTCGTTCACTTTTTCTACCCTGTAATCCTGCTTCCGTTAATATACCTCGTTTGCAAGCTGTTTCAATCCGCCGACTGCGTCCTTTCCCAAGTGAAATCGAATCACCTTTCGACCACGGCTTATGAGTGCCTGCCGGTCTCCAATGGCCTGGGCTGCCTTGAGCACTCCAAAGGTCATGGATGAGGCAGCTGATCCTGCCTCATCTGGGATGGGTGCGTCTCGTTGGTCATCGGCAGTAAATTGTATGAAAAGTCCATGTCCGGCGTCCCCCTTGTGCAGTTGACCGGTGGAATGCAAAAATCTCGGCCCGTACCCGAGCGTAGTTGCTAAGCGAAATCGATCTCGTAGCCTCGTACGCAGTGTTTGCAAGGCTAAGTCCATCTCAGTTGTTGACTGCAGATAGGCCTGTAGTGCTATGTAGGCCCCCGGTTTGGCCTGTTCCAGGAAGGTAGTCAGCGCTGATTCGGGACTGTTTGCTGTCACCTCACCGTATACAGTAATACCGTCCTCCTCAATTAAGGCTGATTCACCAGGTAGCATTCCTTTTTCCCGATATTCAGCCGTTATCTCACGCGCAAGCACCTTGGCCGCCTCCACATTAGGCTGATCAAAAGGATTAATACCCAGACGGTTCCCAGCCACAGCGATAGCCATCTCCCACAGAAAGAACTGTCCACCAAGGTCGTAGCGATCATGGAGAGACAAACGTACAATGGGGTTTCCTCCACTTTTAAGCTCGGCTAATGCTGCATCCTGACTCTCATCTCCATTGAGCCCTACATACACAAAGAGACGGTCTTCGCCATAATTGACTGGCAAACCTAGTGGTTCTCTCACCACCGGAAGAATTCCTTTTCCATCTTTGCCAGTACTCTCAGCTATGAGCTGTTCTGCCCAGTCACCGAAACTTTCAATTTGAAAGGACGTGACAAGTGTTACCTTGTCCCTTCCTTCCTTGGCTACTTCCCCTAAGGCCACACCAAGCCGGCTTCCGATATTATTGTCTGCTGCAGGACAATTGCATACCTTACAATTACGGACCATAATCATGGCTCGGTCAAGCAAGGTTCGTATATCTATCCCCATGAGGGCAGCTGGTACTAACCCAAAGTACGAAAGGGCCGAATAGCGACCACCAATGTTCGGGTCATTGAGGAAGGTGTTGCGAAAGCTAAAATGTTGAGCGAGATCAACGAGCGGAGTACCAGGATCGGTGATGGCAATGAAGTGCTTCCCAGCCAGGTCTTCGCCTACAGAATCGCTTATCCAGTTATAGAAAAACTTGAAGAAGGAGAGGGTCTCAACCGTGGTACCTGACTTGGTGGATACAATAAAGAGGGTGCGCTGAGGATCCAGTTCCTCAGCATGAGCCAATACCGAACCTGGATCAGTACTATCGAGTACGGCAAGATCCAGGTATCCCTCTTTCACACCAAAAGTATTTCGTAAGACCTCCGGAGCCAGACTGGAGCCGCCCATTCCCAGCAGTAAGGCGTGGGTATATCCGCTCTCACGCACTTCCTCGACAAAGGCGGTAATGCGCTCAACACTCTCGCCCATCAACTCCGGGCTATGAAGCCAGCCCAGTCGGTTGGTGATCTCCTTAGTCTCAGGCTTCCACACGGTGTGATCGTGGGCCCATATGCGGGGGATAATCTTATTGTCCTTTAAGTCCACCAAGGCATTCTCAACGCTGCGCTGATAGGTCCCCAAATTGTATTCCACTGTTTTGCCAAGGTCTTTCATCTTGGCTTCTCCTTTCTAATCTATTATCACACTCGAGGCTCCTCGATAATCCATGGCAGGTTTGTGATCCTTGCCTGGCCACCGACTACAGGACCGGCAACACCGAAACTCGCACGATCGATCTCGATAGAAACCTGTGAGAGGGACTCGCTCACGAGCGTTTCCAGGCTGGGATACAGGCTACTGTGGAAGGTGGCCTCGACAAGTGTACGGCACATGAGCCCTTCAACAGCACAGGGATTAAAATTGGAAGCGAGCTTCTCTATGTATTTTTCAAGGTTGCCTGATTGCAAAAGCCACTGGCGAAACCTTCCTAGTGGTACATTAGCAAAATTAAAGAGATTATTGAAAGAGATTTCCCACTTTTGCTCCAAAACTTGGTGAAATCTTGCTCCTGTTTGGGGCTGAGAGGAAGGCAGAAATGCCCCTGCAAAATATCCCTCCCTTGTAAGCATTTCATGACGTGGATGGAATAAATCTCCTTCTTTCCATGCCTTTTATTCCTGCTATTTATTCAATTAAATCCATTATATCTAAATGAGCAATTCTAATGCCAAGAATTTTAGTTTTAATGTTAGAGCAGAGGAGTTATATGCTAAAAGCCTAATAAAAAAGCCACTTAAGGGTCTGCCTTAAGTGGCTTTAAGAAAGGATTCTGACTGATTTGTAGCCGGTTAATTAACCGATAGGAAAAGGAGCATGTCTAAATTTAGACATAGCAGTCAATCCTTTTTCAGGGAAATACTCCCACATTCTCTCCATTTTCCTGCTTATCGGGGCAGGAAAAAAACTTAGAAGCATAACAACTTCCAGATCATCCTTTGTTTATCCATAAGAGGGTTGCCCTTCCCCTTTGTATGCAGAAAGAATCGTATTGTAAGCCCTTATTAATCGATCGCCGATAACTCCAGACAGACGTTTGAAGAATATTAGCCCGATGGCTGGATATTTCTCAAATATCTTATTCAGCTTGTCTGTTTCGATTTTGATCACTTTACTGGGTAGTTTGCATTCTGCGGTAGCCGTGTACACATCACGATCGGCCAAGCTGGACCAGCCAAAAGCATCCCCCGGACTCATAGTAAAGTTTATGTGCCCCTCCTCTCCAATGGACAATCTTATTTCCCCTTGCTCAAGGAGATAAAAGTTATGTGCAGGGTCTCCCTGTTTAAACAAAATATCGCCCTCACTATAAGATTCCGCCACCGATATTTTAAAAATTTCGTCAATAACCTCTACGCCCATTCCCTTGAAAAGATCGATTTCTTTAATAAACATGGCCACTCCTTTCTATTTAAAGATTAGAATAAAAAAAGGTTTCAACACTTTTATATCAGCCCCTGATCTACCCAATCTTTTCCATTACTCTGAAAATAATATCTATACTCAGGATAAGTATTATAAAATTCAGCACTATCAAAAAGGCAGTTGCAAGAAGGATTATCCTTTGGTTTTGATTCAGCCTCGTAAACCTTTCACGGATATTTTTTATAAAACCCCTCACCCCATCCTCTGCTTAATAAGCCTTTTTACAAAAATTTCTTCTCTCTCCATTTCTTCCAATCGGTCGGTGATATATTTTCTGGCCTCCTCATTCTGAGGTATAAAGATTTTCTCGAGGGCATTAACCCGACGCTGTACCTTTTTTAGTTCCCGTGAAAGCATAAAGATGGATTTAGTAACAGTGGCATAGTTGGCAAGCAGTGTAAGCGTTTTAATGCATGTTTTCTTTGCAGTGTCATAGCTGCTGGTGGTTCCTAGAAAACCTGACAGCTTCTTCATCTTCTTGGGCTTAAGAATGAGCACAGGCATTCTCAGCCCCATCAGTTTCGAAAAATCCACAGACATGAAATAGCTTCGTTTTTCGGAACAGCTCTTTAAGGAAAGCATATCTGACCCCATCTCAATTGCAGCAACTTTGTAATCGCTGTACAGTTCATCCAGTGCCCCCTGGAACTGCTCCTCAATCTTTTTTATAATGTTTATATTTTTAACTATTTCCATCACAAGAATCTCTCTTTTCTGATTTAAAAGATCAAAACCTTCATAGCCAAAGGACAGGTCCTCTTTTATTTTTCTTAAACTTGATTTAGTAAGTGGAACATCTATTTTCGGCATTTTTTAAACATCCCCCTTTTGGGGTATATAATATCTTTGAATATCCTCTTTTGAAATCCTGTAAAGCTCTTCCTCGGGCAGTATTGATAACATCTCCCAGCCAATGTCAAGGGTTGTCTCTATTGATCTGTTCTCATTGTATCCCTGGCTCAAAAACCTTTCTTCAAAGACATTTCCAAACCGCAGGTATATTTTATCCAGATCTGACAGCTCTTCTTCTCCTACTATTGCAGCAAGTGCTCTGATACGCTTCACCTTTGCATACGAGGCAAACAGTTGGGCAGCCACCTGAGCATGGTCTTTCCGTGTTCGGCCCTCACCAATACCGTCCTTCATCAGACGTGAAAGTGAGGGCAGGCCAGCAATAGGAGGATACACTCCCTTGTTGAACAATTCCCGCTCCAGCACTATCTGTCCCTCGGTTATATATCCGGTAAGATCCGGAACCGGATGGGAGATATCATCACTGGGCATTGTGAGAATGGGAACCTGGGTGATAGACCCCTTAGCTGCTTGAATGCGACCGGCACGCTCATATATGGAGGCGAGATCACTGTAAAGATATCCCGGATATCCCTTTCGTGAAGGGATTTCACCCCTCGAACTTGAGAGTTCCCTGAGGGATTCGCAATAGTTGGTCATATCTGTCAGAATAACCAAGACATGCATCCCCTCAGTGAAGGCAAGATATTCTGCAAGAGTTAATGCGACCCTCGGTGTTATCAGGCGCTCAATGGATGGTGCATCAGCAAGACTGAGAAAAATGGCAGAGCGAGGAAGAACACCACTTTCCTCAAGTGAATCTATAAAAAATCTGGCTATATCAAACTTTACACCCATTGCAACAAAAATGACGGTAAATTCCTCATGGGCGCTAAGGAGTCGTGCCTGCCGGGCTATCTGTGCAGCAATTCGATTATGCGGCATTCCGCTTCCAGAAAATATAGGAAGCTTCTGTCCACGTATAAGCGTATTCATACCATCAATAGCAGAAATTCCAGTCTGAATGAAATCTCTCGGATATTCTCTGGTATAGGGGTTTATAGGAAGACCATTTATATTCATCATCAAATCAGATATAACCTGCGGAGCCCCGTCTATTGGTCTGCCCAATCCATCAAAAACCCGCCCCAACATCTCACGATGCGTAGGTATTTCGAGAGGCTTTCCGATAAAGGTAGTCCTGGTACCTTTAATGGAAAGACCGGTGGTTCCTTCAAAAACCTGTACAACCGCCATTTCCTCATCTACTTCCAGGGTCTGCCCGGTCCTTACCTCTCCCGAACCGTTCCTTATCTCAACTAAATCGCCGTAGCCGACACCCTTTACTCCCTGCACAAAGAGGAGCGGCCCGCTGATGCCTGACAGGTTAGTGTATTCCAGTTCAGATTTCATATTTATATGTTTTTCTTTACAGATTCCCCCTTTGAAAAATCAGGTGTGTAGGGGATATTAACCTCTTCCTTTAGCGAATTAAGCCTGGACTCAAGCCTTTGAATAAATGCATCAATCTTCTCTGTTTCATCGTTATCTATCTCTGATTTTAACCTGACCATTTCCGACACAGCATCAAGGGACTGCAGTTTACTTAGCTCAAGTCCACATGACAACAGCTCCTTGCCCTTTCTAAAAAAACATATAATTGCTTTTAGAAGCTTTATCTGCTTGTCAGGACTGCAATACATATCCTTGGGATCAAAAGAATTCTGTTGCAGGAATGCATTCTTAATGATTTCAGCGCAGAAAAGGATGAATCGCTGACTCACAGGCAATGCATCAGGACCAACAAGCTTAACTATCTGTTGAAGCCTGGTATCCTCCAGCAATATATTCATTGCATCGTTTCGCAGTGTCATCCACTCACTGTCAAGTTCACTCCACCATTCTTGAATATCATTGAGATATTCTGTATAGCTATCTATCCAGCTTATTGAAGGATAGTGCCGTGCATCTGCAAGAATCTTGTCAAGGGCCCATAAACATCGTATAAATCTGGTGGTGTGCTGTGTAACAGGTTCAGAGAAATCACCACCAGGTGGAGACACCGCTCCGATAATTGTTATACTGCCTTCCTCATTCGATAGTGTTTCTACCAGACCGGCCCTTTCATAAAATTCTGCAAGCCTGGTTGCAAGATACGGTGGAAATCCCTCCTCTGCAGGCATATCTCCTAATCTACTTGATAGCTCTCGAAGCGCTTCAGCCCAGCGTGAGGTAGAATCCGCCATGACCGCTACGCTGTAGCCCATATCTCTGTAATATTCTGCAATAGTAACGCCGGTATAAATACTTACTTCTCGTGCAGGAACAGGCATATTCGATGTATTGCCAATCATGACCGTTCTTTCCATGAGTGGCCTTCCGGTCCTTTCATCAACAAGTCGCGGAAAATCGTTTAACACCTCTGTCATCTCGTTACCTCTCTCGCCGCATCCAATATACACAATAATATCTGCGTTGCACCACTTTGCAAGAGCATGCTGTGTCATGGTTTTACCGGTCCCAAACCCTCCGGGGATAGCAGCGGTGCCGCCTCTGGCAATAGGGAAAAAGGTATCGAGTATCCTTTGTCCGGTAATGAGAGGTGTTATTGGATTTTTTTTGTTTTTAAATGGACGTGGCTTTCGAACAGGCCAGTAATCGGCAAGTTTTCCATTATAGATCTTTTTGCCCTGATCAATTGTGTATATAGGATCTTCTATTGAATATCCTCCGGCCTCAGCAATAAATTCAACCTTTCCTGCGATTCCCGGTGGCACAATTGTTTTATGGAGGACTAATTCAGTTTCTTGTAGCATTCCAATTACAGATCCTTCTTTTACGACATCCCCTTCCTTGACAGTAGGTTTAAAATCCCACTTCTTTTCAGGATCCAGGGGGGATATCTTTATCCCTTTTTTAATATAACATTTGTCTGCAATTCCCATGAGGATGTGGTTTTCACAGCGCTCTGCAATTCCCATGAGAGGGCGCTGGATACCATCATAAATGTTTGCAATCAGTCCAGGACCTAACAAAACAGATAATGGTCTTCCAAAAGATAGTACTTCATCTCCTGGCTTCAGACCTGTATTATCCTCGTATACCTGTATAATGGCGAGATCCTCCTCAAGCCTTATAACCTCCCCAATAAGCCTGTCAGGTCCAACCTCTGCAATATCAAACATGCTGATTTCTGCTAAGCCCTTAGCTTTAACAATAGGACCATTAACGCTTGTAATTCTTCCTGTTATAGCTGACTCTTCCACCCTTGCCTCTTTATCTTCTTGCGCTGTATCTACTTAAAGTTGTGTTCACACTTTCCTATCCTCGAACTTAGGGGCTTCGCCCCAATTGGACTCCGGCCTGTAGGGCCTACGGCCCGGAGGGAGTATTGGATGGCATAAATCGGTTGTCATTAAAACCTCTAATTTCAGTAAGTTGTAAAAATGCGGGTATATTAAATTATTGGGTTTTCTATTTCACTTTATCGGTTGATTGTTAATAAGGTTCTTTTCAGAGAGAATGTTTAAGACTTTTTTGCGTATCTCATCGAATTTTCTGTATACAATTCTCTCAATGGTGCTGTTGTAATAGAGACCTCTTTCTTTATCAAAAACAATAGCCCCCCCTTGAGTTATACCTTTATCCACAGCTATGCTGATGTCCGGTGAATGTCCTGCTTTCTGCATAATAGTTTCTTTAATATTTGTTTCCTCCAGCATCACATCCTCTTCTGAGATGTAAACCAGCGCCTCCCCTCCCTTGATTTGTGAAAGCGATTCATCAACTGAATCCAGCAAAAATTCTTTATATCTATCTTTGCCACTACTTCTCAGTTCCCTGATCGCCTCCTTAATCATGGTTGCAATAAAATTTTCTACAATACGCAACTGCAGTTTCTTTTTTTCAATAAGTGCCCTGTTTCTTATCTTTGAAAGCTCTTGATCAATTTTACTGGTGGTTTCACCATCGATCTTCTTTTTTAATTCTTCTATATCTGAGATATAGCTCTTCTCCAGCTTCCTAATCTCATCGTCGGCCTGTTGCATAATAACAGTTTTTTTGTGGGCAGAAGACTCTCTGAGAGAGTTTATCAGTCCTGCCTCATCCCTATTTGTTTTCATAGGAGTATCTTCCATTTTTCAGTTACTCAAATGGATATTCCCAATGCCTCAGTAATATAATCAAGTATTGACGTACTAAAGCCCCTGGGGTCATCGATACCGGGTATTTCAACGATCACCGGTATGGTGGAGTTTAAATTGACATTGTAAATCTTTTCCGGTATCTCTTCAGCCAGCTCTCTGGTAATGACTATTACCCCTGCATCCCCTCTTTCCAGAAGTTCATTAAGGTGTAGAGCTACACTTTCCCTATCCGAAACTCTTCCTTCGACCCCTGCAAGACGAAGGGCAGTAACTGTATGGATATCTCCCAGGATATATATTTTTTCCATAAACCTTAAATCTTGGTCAGTATCATAATTGCAACAATCAGCCCATAAATGGCTATTCCCTCTGCCAGCCCGAGAAAGATCAGGGCCCTGCCCCCGAGCTCCGGTTTCTCACTCATAGCGCCAAGAGCTGCGGAACCTATCCTTCCAAGTGCATAACTACTCGCCAAACAGGATAAACCAACCGCTCCCATTGCCGCAATAAAGGCGAAGGCCAGGCCATCCCCGCTTAACACCGCCTCGGAAGCAATTTTTTCTTTTTCTGTTGTTGATGGCCTGTCTTCTGCCTGCATCTCAACCTGTGAAAGCACGAAAAAGGCTGCGGTAAGACCCACAATAAAAAGCAATACCCCGGATGATGCCATTTTTTTAGCCATGATATTCCTCCCTTATAGACCTACTTTTTTTAGTGAAAAGGGGGTAAAGGCATAACCGTCACCCTTAAAAAACTTTCCAAAAAATTCATAGTATTCCAATCTCATTGACTGAATCCCGCAGATAAGCCCTTCAAGTAAAATAATAAATATATTCCCCACTATAAGCACCATCAACGCAGCAATTGTTGTGATATCGGGATTTATCATACGTGCAAGTGTATAGATTGCGATACTGAGCCCCGCATGACTGAGTGCAAAAGCACCAGCCCTGATAAATGAAATGGTATTTCCAAGAAAACCTGAAAACATCTCCATTATCTCTATAAGTGTTTCTACAACATATTCTACAACGCCATGGGGGAAGGGCTGCGTATTACCCAGAAAAAAGAATCCCAGTATATTTCTCATCGAAAAGATGCATAGTGGAACAATTATAAAGGCAATCAGCTCTGACGTTACAGGGTATACTCCTGTTTTAATATAACGAACGAACAGGAAGATTAATCCTGCATAGATCATAAGTCCGACCAGTCCCCGTGCTCCAAAAAGGGCATCGCTATAGTCTCTCATTAAGAGACTGTTTATGACGTTTAACAGAATACCTACAGTTATAAAGGCCGCTCCCATCATTATTACAGCAAAAAAGAGGGACATGATGTTTTCCATAGGATGAAACCACAGCGCGGGCAATATGTGTTCATTGCTGAAGAGGCTTCCATAGAAAAACCCGAAAACTGCAGCAGAAACTCCACAAAGTTGCAGAATACTGCCTGCATCAGCAATAAAACTTTCTTGCCTCTTTCTCTTCCTGGCAATCAGTTTCATAACAAGTCCTGCAAGTGCAAGTACAAACCCCTGCCCAACGTCTCCGAACATTACCCCAAACATAAGGACATAGGTGATGGCTGCAAATGGTGTGGGGTCCAGTTCTGTATTTCCAGGCAGCCCGGCATTTTTAACCAGAAGTTCAAAGGGTTTGAACAGGCGATTGTTTTTCAGAACTACCGGTGCATTCCTTTCGGCTTTAGTTGAGACTACAAGAAAAAAGTTATCTCCACATACCCTCCGTAAGACTGAAGCCAGTCTGTCAGTGTCTTTTTTATCCATCCAGCCGCTTAGAAACATGGCTTCCCGGGAAAAGAGAAACATCTTCTCTGCATCAATGATGGTCTCTCGTTCCAGGTAACCATCATGAATCCCTGATAATTTTGTTAACCATCCATCCTTCATCCTATCGAAACAGTCTTCAATCCTTTTCAGGCGGTTCATCAGGATATGAATCCTCCTTCGCATATGGTCGGTTGATGCAGCCCGCAGCTCTACCGAGTTAATCTTCTCGGTTTCATCTTCGAAACCGTATTTTTCTAAAAATTCCAGCATTTCTTTTTTTTTCTCAGACATTGTAATACCGATAATATATCTGCCGTGTTGTCTTATAATATATGAATCATGTGCATCTGACAGCTCTTCATAAAAATCAGCATGTACTTTCCCAAAAACAAAGCTGCACAACCTCATTCTTTTAATCATATCTGCACTGATACCCATCGAGACTAACTCTTCAAGGATTGAAATCAGCTCCTGGGTCTGTTCAATTTTTCTTAAAAGCTCTATATGTAATGTTTCAAATTGCTGTGTCTTTTTTCTGACAGAACTTAGATAGGTCTCATCACTCGTTATATCACCCTTATAAGCTACCTGAGAAACAGCTCTATCAGCACTATCGCTTCTACCATCACTTTCGAGGTTCAGGGCTGAAAGGAGTGATTCGGTCACCGTGATCATTTCCCTGACCTTTGTCTCCTCCTCGTTCAGTTCAGCCTCCATTTCTGCATCAGTCGACATTTCTTCAAAATCCTGCTTAGTCAGATGAATCAGTCCCTCCTTCCCTAGCTCATAGATCAATTCATCGTATAGCTTCCTTTGAAGTCCTAAACTAACCTTTCTGATGACAGCCTTGGAAAACATGTCAAACCTCACAGATAATTTTCTTAGAAATTATGTCTGGGGGAACATTAAATCGAAGACCTTCAATTATCCGGAACAGATTGTGTATTTGGTAAAAGAGCAGCCAGAGGTATGAAATAACACAGTATATGGAATGGAAATCTCTTGAAAAATTTTTCCAGATATAGGCCCAGAAATCCCTCTCCAGTTCATTTTCAATATCTGAAACTTCAGGTATTCCGTCTGAGGTTTGGTGAAATTTTTTATTCAGCTGCCTTTCTATTTTGGTGATCAGTTCAGCCTTACCATTGAATTCATCGATAACATCATAGAGAGAGGTCAGATGGCCCGAAATCGTATCATCATCCCACCCGTAGTTTTGTCTGAGCCGAAAGCCCCAGACAATCTTAAGTAAAACAATCTTCCTGAGCATAACCTCCTGAAAGATGCTCCTCTGAGGAAACAAAATCTCTTTCGAGAAATCAAAGAAACATCTGGCAGCATAAAAATCGATCCTGCTCTCAAGTTCTTCATACTTGGAAGGGAAGTCACCTGCGATCACATTATTAAGATAGGTATCGCCAAGCAGGGACTTAAACTCATCCAGTGATATATCTCTTTGTAACAAATCCTTGTCAAATGCATTATATGGGCTTATATTATTCCACTGCTCGATAACCATGGTTCTACCAAAAGCCTTTGCCAGAAGCAGCTTAACATTGCCTGCCTCAAAAAAACGTAAAAAGGATTTAAAGAGATCTTTGTAACAATCACTTGATTCTATAAAAAGCAGTAATTTCTTTATTTGATTGCGAAATATTTTTTCCTTGACCTTACTATAGTCTTCTGCGTCAGTTTCTGATATAAGGATGGGGAAGGCGAGATGGGGTTTTTGCGCATTGATTATTTTTATATAATCATTCCGCTTTAGCAGCTGATAGCGCAAGGCGTGAATCTTTGCATGCAGGTAGTTTTTGTCTGCATACGGGTTCATTCTTCAAACCAGAATTTTAGGTTCCTAAGACAATTAAAACTATCCTTTCCTTTATTACCTTACAGAGATCCCTATCCTGAACCAGCAGGTCCTTTTCCTTGTGCATTTCATTCAATTCCTTTGTAACATGTTCATTGGCTTCTTCAACTGCTGACTTAAATCTCTTTTTATTGCTTTCAAGAATTTCAGCCTTGGCCTGAGCCTTTTTGTTTTCAAGCTCATATCTCAAGGTTTCAATTTTCTTTTTATATTCAAGTCCTGCACTTTCGATATCTTCTGAACATACTTTCTCAACCTCTATGATCTTTTTTATTATGTCATCCATGGCCACTCAACTGGCTTATTGAGACCTTTGCATAACTCATATTTTCTTACCGAGGCTGGGCTTTTCTTCAGTTCCGAGGCTCTCGGGCTGGTCTTTTCAGCAACTTATCTATGGGGGAGTTTTACCCCCTCCGCATTGCCCCGACACGTCGGGGCCTGCGGTTTCCCCCACTGATAAGTTGCGAAAAAACAGCGCCCTTACGCCAGTCCCTTCAGAAAAGTCCACCCTCTTTTCTTGGGTTACAAAGATTGTCAGGTTGTGCAAAGGTATCTTATATTAATAGAGAACCAAAAAATCTCAAATCTTAAAAAGACGAGTTTTACTGTAAACGGATTGATAGAAAAATATTTCTTTAGTGTCAGTTTCTGTAGGATTCCAGAGATCTCTCATTTTTTTAAAGCATCCGTTATAATTTCCAGTTGGAGTTTGAAGTATGTATCAAGACTGAGACGATTCTTGAAATGCCATCTCTTTAGGGCCCACATGTGAGCCAGCATCATGATATCGTAGGCCATTAAGTCAACATCAACGTTTTTAAATACACCCTGCTCGATGCCTTCATTGATTATTTGTGCGAAAATACTGCTCACATCTACCTCGAGTTGCATCACCCGTGACTTGGAAGCTCTGTCAAGAGAACTGGATTTCTGATAGATCAAAAGCGCCTTCTCTTTTTGCTGATCGACTATTTTTAAATAAATGTAGAGCGCATCGTTTAACTTCTCCTTAGGATCATCAATGCCTTTAATTATCTTGATGAGGTTTTCCTGAAAGGAGGTAAGGATATCTTCCATAATCATTCTCATGATTTCTGACTTTGTCTTCACATGGTATCGCGTGACCGTCCTGCTCACACCTGCCTTTTCGGAAACCTCTTGAAGGGAGGTGTCTGCAAAGCCTTTTCTGGCATAGAGGATACTGGCCGCATCTATGATTTTCTTTCTCACTTTATCTGGATTGGTGACCCAATCAAGCCCATCGAGTTTGCCTGTTAAATTATCCATGTCTACTCTCCTCTAAAAGATTCAATTTCTTGTTAAGCTTATTTCCCATACTTAAAGGAAACAATTACCCTTACCGATAAGAGATTCACCTTGACATCGTATATGGTAAATCCAATATTAGGGTTTTATCAGAGTGTATGCATATGAACACATGGGACCGAGAGTACCAGTAGTAAGCACATCTACCTCTATGGCCGCCCTTTTAATACCCTTCTGTTTAACAACATCTATTGTCTCTTTGGCAGTAACTCCTATTGTTTCATTTTTCATCTTTTCTTATTTCCTAAATTGCTTTTGGCGTATCTTTTCCTTTTTACGCTCGACCAGATTCTCAAAGGTGGTAGATTCCAAAACTCGGTCCATTGCCTTTTTTACCTCAGCCCAGATATCATGAGTGACGCAAATGTCTGAGCGAGGATACAACTCAGGATTATCCACACAGGCGACTGGAGTAGTCGAGCCCTCAAGGATCTGGACTACCTCGCTGAGCCTAACCTCCTTTGGAAGCTTAAGCAGCGATATCCCACCCCGAGCTCCCCTTGTGGTTTTTATTATTCCTTCTTTTACGAGAGGTCCGATTAGCTGCTGCAGATAGGGCAGGGGAATTTGTTGTCTTTTGGAAATGTCTTTCAGAAGCACTGGGCCCTCACCCCAGTGGAGTGCTAACTCCAACAATACCCTGGTTCCATATCGCGCCCTTGTAGAAAGCTTCATAAATATCAATCCTTTTTGTTGACTAAAAAGGTCAACAATTATAAAATAAAAGAAAATAGGGTAGGTGTCAACAAAAATAAAGGGCTTGCACAAAGGCAAAGATGAAGAGAGATAGTATTTAAAATAAGATGTCTAGATCTATTGACAGAATCTTTCAGGTTGCATTTCTATTCGGCCTTGCATTATGCCTGGCTGGTCTCCTTTCAGGAGTGGGGTGTTCGAAGGGAATCGATGTTAAAAAGTCTGTTTCTGAGAAAACATGGACGTGCGACAAAGAGGCCGATGAGGCCATGAAGCAGCATGATTATGGGGTTGCTATTCTTCTTCATCAAAGCTTTCTGGATAAGGAACCCGCGAATGGGCTTGCGTTGTACCACCTTGGATATGCCTATGGGCGGACAGGAGATCATCCGAAAGAGGCATTGTATTACGAGCAAGCAATTGACCTCGGATTTAAAGAAGACCATATCTTCTTTAACTTAGGGATGGCATACGGAGAGTTGAATCAGATAGAAAACTCTATTTATGCCTTAAAGAAGGCCTTGAATATCAATCCAAGCAGTGCTGATAACCACTTTGGACTGGCCCTTGCCTATCAAAGAAGTGTTGCTGACAAACTGGCAGAAGAGGAGTTTTTGAAGGCCATTGAGATCGATCCAGCGCACGTGGATTCCCGATTATACCTGAGTATGCTCTATGCAGATATGGGTGAATTGCAAAGGGCCTGTAAGCAGCTTCGAAAAATCCTGGAAATTGACCCGGCTCATAGAGGGGCACACGAATTCCTAAAAAGAATTGAGAAGGAATAGGAGGAACTCAAGATACGAATAATCGAGATTTTTGACACATTTCGAGAGCTTTGCATAACTCATATTTCCTTAAAGAGGATGGGCTTTTCTTCAATTCCAAGGCTCCCGGGCTGGTCTTTTCAGCAACTTATCTATGGGGGAGTTTTGCCCTTCTTCCCGCTTTTGGCGGGATTTCCCCCACTGATAAGTTGCGAAAAGACAGCGCCCTTACACCAGTCACTTCAGAAAAGTCCACCCTCTTCATTGGGGTGACAAAAATTGTCAGGTTTTACAAAGCTCTAATTTCATCTTGCTTTACAAAGGTATGTTATTAAATTTTACGTAATAAAAATACTTAATTGAAAAGGGGGAGTCCCATGAAATACAGAAATGTTGTTTTATTTTTTGTAATTGCAAGCCTTTTTATACTATTTGCACCCCACAAGGCTGTTTCGGAAACAGCTGGCACAACAGTTAAATTACGCGTCCCTAATCTTCCGAGTGGTGGCTGAGGGGAGCCACAAGATAGGATAAGGTCTATCCTAACAAGTATTGAAGGGGTATTGAAATACAATCTGCACGCAAAATCTTTCACGGTAACTATAATATTCGATGATAAGAAAACCAGCGTTGATAAGATTATAGAAAGACTTTCAAGGGGAGGGTATCCAGTTTCAGGAGACCCTCAGTGGGTTAAGTGATTTATTTAGGTTGATTAAAAATTACATTTCATTAACGAGGAGTGGGGAGAAGACCGTATTAATTTCGATAGTATCGTTAAAAATGAATGTATTATTGCTTTTTTCAGGAAGTTACGCCATAGTCTGATTTTAGACATATACATATCATTTTTATGCAGAATACATTAATCATTGTATGGTGCCATGACCCCATGTTTTCTCAATTTTCCATAGAGGGTGCTACGGGTGATCCCCAGTTTCTTTGCAGCCTGGTACTTGTTCCCCTCAGTTTCCTTTAATACTTTCAGGATTAGGTTTTTCTCGGTGTCTTTAAGGGAAGAGATGTCTGCTTGAAATTGGGGATACGTTTCTTTCAGGTTATGAGGAAGATCAATTCCTCGAATTATACCCTCTTTGGCCAGAATGACTGCATGTTCTACTACATTTTGCAGCTCTCGAACATTGCCTGGCCAATCATAATCCAGAAAAATTTGCATAACCTCTTCAGAAAATCCTGCGATATGTTTTCCATTGACATTAGAATAGATTTCAAGAAAATGTTTAGCCAGAAGAGGAATATCATCCTTTCTCTCCCTCAGAGGGGGGACCATTATAGGGATTACATTGAGTCGATAATAGAGATCTTCTCTAAATTTACCATCCATCATCTCTTGGTTCAGGTTTCGGTTGGTGGCGGCAATCACCCGGACATCCACTTTGAGTGTGTCTTCTGCTCCTACCCGTTCAAATTTTTTCTCCTGCAACACCCTGAGAAATAAGAGCTGCGTGGTAGAAGAAATTTCGCCAATCTCATCTAAAAAAATTGTTCCTCCATCTGCCAGCTCGAATCGGCCTCTTTTTCTTTTAATAGCACCGGTAAAGGCCCCTTTTTCATGGCCAAAGAGTTCACTCTCAAGTAAATTTTGGGCGTACGCAGAGCAATTGGCTATGATAAACGGTTTTTCGTTGCGAGGGCTTAAAAGATGAATAGCCCGGGCAATGAGTTCCTTTCCGGTGCCACTCTCCCCCTGTATGAGAATAGTTGAATCACTCTGAGAGATATCTTCTACTAAATCATAGATGGCTTGCATTTTCGGGGTTTTGCCCACAATATTGCCCAGGCCAAATTTATCCGCAAGGGCCTTCTTCAGGGTCTTTGTCTTCTCCTTTTCTAACTTTAGATCCTCATATAAAGATTTTACTTCCTGCAAGCTTTTTTGAAGCCTTTCGGTCTTGTTTTCGAGCTCATAATTCTGGTACAAAAGGGAAAAGTGAGCCTCGACAAGTTCTTTGAACTGCAACATTAACATCTCATACTTTTCCCCATAATCGTTTTCCTTAGTGTCAGATACACAGATAGTGCCAAAGACTTCACCATTAGGCCAAACAAGTGGATATCCAAGATAAGAAACCATCCCGTACTCAAGGTCAGGATTTGAGTCCCACGCTTTATCTTTAAGTGCGTTGGGGACTAGAAGTTTTTTCTTTGTCTCTATCACTTTTTCGCAATAAACACCTGCTAGCTCATATCTGTCACCTGCTCTGAAAGGGTTATCTCTCGATTCACTTGCACAAAAGACATCGATGTATGGCGGTTCGACTTTCATAATTAAGGCGGCAGGCACTTGAAAGATATCAGCTATAATATTTACAATACTCTGAAACTTTCTTATGGTCTGATCAGGTAGGGTTATATTTTTTGTGTTGATCGGTAATTCCATTACATTAAATATTATATAACATTTCTTTTAGTTTCAATTTTTTTCTCAAGATCCTCTGTAGGATATAATATAGATTACAATAAACTCTTTTCGCTGATTTCTACTGCTTTATCCATTTCTGCCTTGAGTTCAGGTGGCAAACCCTCTATCTCCACGTTTAAAAATCCCCTGACGATGGTGGCAGTAGCCTCTTCCTGGCTTAAGCCCCGGGCCATGAGGTATTCTATTTCCTCTTGGGCGATTTTCCCCACTGCCGCCTCATGAGAAAGGTCTACATCCTTCTTGTGTCCTTCCAGTTCCGGAATAGCATGGATTATCCCTTCATCGCTTAAGATTAGCCCTTTACACTCAAGATGGGCCTTTATTTCCGGAACTTCTCCTATTATATGACCTCTGGCAATGATCTTCCCTCCGGTGGTAATAGCTCGGGAGATAATCTCTGCCCGGGTGCCCTTAGCCTTCAAAAATACCCGAGCACCCACATCCATATCCGATCCAGGTGGAGCGACCAGGATTGAATTGAACCGGGCAGTTGCTTTTTCACCTATTAGATGGGCCACCGGATACGTCTGTAAGGTGCCTACCGGCTGCATGCACATGTAATTGGAAAGAAAAACTCCCCCTTCTTCAACGATGGTTGCGCTGCGGGGACGCACCGCTACCTTCTCTGCCCAGTTATGTATCATGGTAAAAGTTAGTTTCGCCCCTTTTTTGACATAGAATTCAGAAACCCCTACATGGAGGCCGGATTTTACATGAGGCCCAGTAGCGCAACCAGTAATAATATGGAGTTCTGATCCCTCCTCTGCAATGACGATATTGTGAACATCCTGTTCAAGGTTATCCTCTTCTAAGTAAAGACAGGCCTGAAGGGGGTAAATAGACTTGGCCCCTGGCAAGGATCTTATAAAATAACCGTGCTCTTGATGTAGCTCTGCCCGTGCTGTATATTTATCCATATTTACTGGCATGGCCTTCCACCAGTAATCATGGAGCCAATCGTATTTTTCCCGAGCCTGGTCAATATCCATTATCTCCATACCCTCCTGGGAAACAGAGCAATGCACTACAGATAGGTCTTTCTGAACGAAGGTGCCAGATCTGTTTTTCGCAGATAGATCCACCCCTGCCTTGAGCATCTGTTCACGCTCAATTTTGGAAAATGCAGATGGATCCTCCTGATAAGCATGTTCCTCTGTTTCAGAAGAAAAGGTATCCAGATCAATATCAGTGCCGTAGGTAGCCAGCTTATCTTTAGCCTCTTTTGCCAGGGTCTTTTTCTCTTCCTGATTTGTTCCCATCTTACTCACTCCCTATTTTTTGTTTGCTCAACACACTGTTATTAAGACCGCAACACCTAACGCATTCATGGTATCCTTCTTCCTTGATGATTTTTAACATTTCACGGGGATTACCGTCGCAGCATTTCTCTCCTGCTATAATCACATGCCCGACATCCGCATCCAAATAGTCGAGGATATATCCAGTATGGGTAATAATTAGACCGGCCTTTTTTCTTTCTCTTTTTAGTTCTTTATGAGATTTTCCTTTCCCAAATTCTATCCCTCTTTCAAGCATTTTTTCTATTGCCTTTCCTATTAAGGCAATATTTTCCAGATCAACTCCAGATTCAGGTTCATCCAGCAATAAAAAGGTTGGATCCTGGGCTATAAGCTGTAAAAGTTCGGATCTTTTGATCTCTCCACCGGAAAAACCGTCATTTAAGTCTCGATCCAGGAATTCATCAAAATCCAGGCTCTGGGCCATAGATTCAACGTTTTTATCTCCCTTACCGCAGATCTCTAACATCTGCCTCATCTTAACGCCTTTGATGGTTGGCGGCCTCTGAAAGGAAAGTCCAAGACCCAGAGCGGCTCTTTCATTCAAAGGCATATTAGTAATGTCTTTCCCTTTGAAACGTATCTTGCCCCCGGTGATTTGATAAGCAGGAAATCCCATAGTCGCCATAAGTAAGGTGGTCTTTCCAGAGCCATTTGGTCCGAAAAGGACATGGGTTTCCCCTTGATTTATTTCTAAATCTATATGGTGTATAATTTCTCTTCCTTCCACCTCTACTCTCAGATCTTCAATACTTAACATTTTTTGATCTCCTTTATTTCCTTTTTTGGCTATCCCATTTCTTTTTATATTCCCTGAGTCTGATTTTTTGTAACACTAATATCATAAACATATCTCGTAAGCGTTCACAGGTTCAGACCTGCCCGCCGGATGGCAGGCGGGGTTCACCGTTCAGGGTTGATGGCCTTTTATTCATTTCTTCATTTTTAATTTCAGTGCAAGCTCACATGATATATCCAAAGAATCTAATTAATTCCTTATTGGACACAGAATCGAAGCCTTCCCTCATCACTCTAATCTTGAACCTTGAACCATTGAACCCGATAACAGTTACCATATCTCTTCCGCTGTTCTTTTTCCAGTAGTAGTAAAAAAGTCTTCATTTATGGTTCTTCTCCAATTTAGTTGAAGAAAGCTTGATAAATTTTCAGCTCAAAATATCGTAAGTCATGAAAACCATAGGCTTTACGTTTAATGACTTTGATTTTGTTATTAACCCCCTCCAGTTTGC
>Ga0315533_1000669_pt1 | contig 28201 bp, 39 predicted proteins | sample SalMarSW160130MG_FD_203081 | JGI IMG/M metagenome (GOLD analysis project Ga0315533, IMG submission 203081) | Salt marsh sediment microbial communities from the Plum Island Ecosystem LTER, Massachusetts, United States - Salt Marsh Sediment SW1601-30 ... | reverse complement strand
ATGGAAAAGATGGGAGGTGATGGATTTATGACTTGACACTCATGAAAAAGACAGGCAGGATAACACCATATAACCCATCAATATAACTAGATAAAGCAGGATATGTTACGTATAGCGTGCCATAGTCAATCCTTTGATTTTACAAAACTTCTATCAAGCTTACAAACACAAGTCATAAGTTTTTGGCTTTTCTATTCTTCCCAATAATAGCAAAATCCTAACGAAAAGCTGAGGGGCGCGGTGGATTTTTGTCGCATCCCTCTTGAGCGACCTGGTTATGCAATCTTTTATTATGTACCGCGAACTCTGTTATAGGATCCACATCCAAAACACTTAAAAACCAAATTAATGAACGTTCCCCTGCTTACATTTTCGCAAATTATCTTGCCGCACGCCCCACATATGTAATTGTCGTTGCTATTTCCTTTAAACATTATCTGAGATCCGTCAGGCCCCGGAACAAGGACAGCAGCAGTACCTTTTTGTGGTTCTGGAATTACTTCCATTTGAATATTAGCCATTCCATTCCCTCCAAACCTGTCCTACCAACACTATTGATTTACGGAAATAGTCAAACTCGGGAATCGATAGTTCAATGCAGTCATTAACTTTAAACATTTTTTCTTTGGCTTTATCATCCAACAATGATATTTGTTGCACTCCGAGATCTTTAAGAAAAAAATCATCAATCGTGCAATTCTTATGCTGTATTGAGTTCCTAATCTGTATGTGTTTATGAATATTTTTTAAATGCTCCTCTTGTTTGTTTTCTGGGTTAAATACAGAGTTGATCAACTTCGTCTTATCTTTATATGAATCAAAGTCAAAGCTATTCGATAAACTGTATTTTGTTTGCTCTATTAAGTCGATATCCTCACGAAAATCTATAGTCGCCTGACGCCTTTTCAGTTCCTTGAACACCCGTTCGCCTGAAAAATGTTTATCCATTAGCAAGTAGAATAAAGTCTTGAGGCATTCATACCATTCCTGCACCAATTTTCCGTGAAACGTTTCAAGCATTACCTTTGGCAGTTCTAACCAATAATGTTTCACTTCAACGATTGGAATAGGTTCAATTTCAATCCCAACACCAACAGTTTCAACGATGAGGGCATTATCTGAAAAGCCTAATATTGTGTTCCCGCCAATATTTAAAGCATTTTGGGCAAGGAGGAATTGCTTAAATATTCTTGTTGATTGGTCAATAAGATTGTCTATGGGAGGAATATGCATATGGCCTTTATCATTATTTAGGTCCATAACATACCGCTTCACACGGGCCCGTTTTATAAGGTGCCGTCGTGAAAGCGGATGTTATAATCCATTTTCCTAGTGGAATAATAATGTCCTATTATATCCGTGGATTGCTATGTCGAAGCAAGGCATTTCATCCCAAGTTTGCCCCTCTAAAATTCTGCCAGCCTTCTTTTTATTAATGCCGCCCCATTGTTTGAAGAAAAACGGAATGTTTTTTTCTTCACACTCATTCTTAATATCAAGAACCCATCTTTTTTCCATAGGCCTTGCTTTAGGGCCTGATTCTCCACCGACTATAGCCCAATCAATTTCCTGAAAATCAATTGATCTTATTGCGCTCAATAATGGCTCAAAAGAAATGAACTTTACAAATGCATTAGTGCTCCTTAGATCATCAATGCGATATAAATAATCCGAAGTTTCAACACTTACACCCATCCAAATATTTTTAGACCATTTTAACCTTTCACTTATTTCACTAAGGCGCTCTGATCGTTTTGTAAGGATTTGAAAGCAATGGTTTGTGGCACTGTTCATTGTGGAAAAAATTTCAAAAATGAAATCATCTGGCACATCAGCGTGGAATAAATCACTCATGGAATTTACAAAAACCATTTGGCTTTTTTTCCACGTCAAGGGTTGCTTTATCAAACGAGAATGACAAGTAGGATAGAATCCATTTTTATAGTTCGGAGACTTCATAGCTTTTAACCTTTTCGCCATTTTCTCAGCATAACAGTTTTCGCAACCTGGGCTGATTTTTGTACAACCAGTCACCGGGTTCCAAGTAATTTCTGTCCATTCTATTTTAGTGTTAGTGCTCATAGTCATTATCCATATTTTATTTGTCTTGGTGCATTACTATGTTTACACGCACTGTATGATATGTTTATTTTTTGACGAGGCAGTTCATTGTCTGTCATCATTTTGGTAACTACCCTTTTTGCATACTCTGCCTTGAAACCATTGAATAATGTGAATTTATAAATGTCTATATTTGTAGCAAGCTTTCGATTCATTATTGCATTTTTTAATTCTTTTTCAAAGCCTTGTACTTTTTTCGGCTTATCAAGTTCTGGAAATAAAGATGGTTGAAACTCATCAATGTTATCTTTATCAATATCAAAATTAGAATCGCCAGTCTGAGGGTCTATTTTCCAACATTGATTTACAAATTTTTCAATTCCAAGCAAATGCCCCGTTCCAAATATCAAGCCATATATATTTGCCCCCTTTTTTATGGAAAAAGGGCATAAATAATATTCCTTATGCTTAGGAATTAAATCTCTGTAGTATTCCAAAACGCGTCTATGGATGTGACAATAATTAGATGTCGACAGAATTGATGACGGGATGAAAATGTATTTTTTAATATCCGGGTTATCTTTAAAACGATTTAATGTTGAAGAAGATATAAAGAATAGAAAATCAGTGGTTGGGATATTTACAATTCTTATAAAAATATCACTTGTAATGTATTTTACCCCATTTTGATCTAAGAACAGAAAATTTGATGAATGTCTATCGCTCATTAAATCTATGTGGTAATTAAAAATCTTTTCGAACTCTTCAGACGAATACTCTATTTCATAAGGAACCCCTTCTACGTATCGATTGGATATATTAACTTTAAGTCTTTTTATTTTAATTTCTCTATCATCATTGAAAAACAATGAAACAGTTATGTTGTGCTTTCTTATATTTTCTAAATATTGATCCAGAAGCTCTAATATGATCAGGGGGCTTCCATTTTGTCCTTCCTCATCTTTCCCAGGCCCGCAAAAAAAATCAAAGATATTGACACGGTTATACTTTGGATTACTCCCTAAGAAGACGGGCAACCACTCTTGAATATAATTTTTGTAAAGGGATAATTTTACCTTGGTTCCTTCGTCAAAAGGCTTTTTATGTAGGTCTAATGCCATTTTAATTTGTTCTTAGGTTTATAACCTTAGATTATGCTGCCTGATATTGAGTATAATATCGGAATTGAAAAATACTGAAACAGAGTTTGTGATATGAAATCGCTTGGCAAAGTCCGTGATGTTAACTCTTTTTAAGAAATGGTGTCTTAACTTTTAGCTCAATGCACACAATATATTTCATGTATCATTTCACAGCAAACTCCTTGACAGAAAGCACTAGAACAGGCTCTTTTTCCTCTTGAATCCTGCCTGTCAACATGAATGTTTTCTTCACCAGATGATCGATCTTTTTCAATTTTTCCAGGAGTTTATTTTCTTGTAAAACAAAACTCTGATCCACGCCATCTACCTGGAATACCCACTTCCCGTTTTGCTCTGTGATTTTGCCTACAGCCTTAAGGTCTATCCACATGGCCGTAAACCCGGCATCTTTCACCGCTTTTCTTAGCATGCTTGGCCTGAGAGGTTTCTCCTTTTTTAAGGTAATGAATCCCAGTTCCTTCTCTAAACTAACCTTGGCTTTTTCCACGTCCTCCAGACGGGATAGGGAATCCTGAGTCTCCAGAGCTCAGAGGTGTCAAGCCATACCGTCTATCTTCATAGTCACCTCCTGAATTTCAGCCAGGCTGAGTTGTGTAATCGCCAGTATCAGAAAAAACAGGCTTAAAAACACCCAAGCATTTATTTTACTCGATCGCATCCTCATCACCTCCTTTACATTAATACTTAAGGCAGTCATAATTTGACTTTTTTAAATCAAAAATACACTGTTTGTAGAACACGCACATTTTCTTGAAAAAATCAAGGGGTATTTTAGTGGGTATGAAATGGGTATATGGTATACCTATTATTTAAGGACAGGTTAATAAATACACTTAAAATAATTGTATTTTCAAACAAGGATTTACGAAGGTTACATCTTTTAAGGGTAGACATAGAAAAGAAAACCCCTATGGATCTTTCATTAAGGGCTTGTTGTAGTGGCTTGCTTTTTCATATCCCCTCATCTTTCATTAAGAGAAAGGAATTTTTATGGATGGAATTAGGCTGTCTTGACTTTTTATGTTCTGTTAACTTATACTCACCGCCGAAAATGATCGTTCTTTCAATATAATTCTTAGTGGAGGGCGACGAGAGATGATTAATTGCACCCTGCTTCTCTTATAGAGAGGTGGGGTTTTTAGTTTTAAATAAACAATTAGATAATGACGTTAGATAAGATGACGCTTTTATGGTTGGGAACTTAATTTTTTTCATCTCTTATAAAAAAATTGTTGACAAAGGTATCAATTGATACTATTTTATGATAAGGCCATCCTATAAAGAACTAAATACAAAGATCAAACAGGCAAGAGAAGCGATAGCAGAAAGTAGAATTTCTATTTTAGAGCCTGTAGATATTGCTGTTGATGCTATTAAAGTAGGCTATCTTTTCGAAGATATTCAAAAGGTTCTTGCTGATATATTGGATGAGATATCACCAAAAGATTATGCAGGACAAAGTCCGCCTAAACGCTCTTATAAAGAAAAGATCAAGGGATGTGAACTTTTTGCTTTTGCATGGCAAAGCAAGAAGTTTGGTTGTGAAATATATTTAAAATTTGCTTTAAAAAACAATGTAATATGGCTAGTATCTCTACACTAACCAGGGGGAGCAGGAGATGGGAACGATTTCAAAAAGAGTAATGAACTGCCCGAATGATCATGGGAAAATGTCGATAATTAAATCAGACAGAACCATCAAATTCCGGGGTAAGCATATTACATTTCCGATAGACCATTACATATGCCCGGTTTGTGGTATAGAAGCAGGTTCTGTTGAGCAGACGGCTGCAACCCAGCGAGCAATTTCTGATGCTTACCGTAAGGCATCTGGGCTGTTGACAGGTGAAGAAATACGTGAAGGAAGAAAGAGATTGAGGTTAACACAAGAGACCTTTGCAAAGAAAATGAATGTTGGAATTGCAAGTATAAAGAGATGGGAAGGTGGTTTAATCCAGACTAAATCGATGGATAAATTTCTTCGTACTGCTATCAGGAGTAGTAAAACTGGCGATAATTATTCAGGGAACCGACAATTTTCAATACCAAGAATAAAGTTAGTATTGAGACAATTTGAGTCTACTCTGAATAAGAAACTTTTAAAGAAGTATGATAAGATGCTCTATGCAGCAAAGTACCTATGGTATGCAGATATGGTAGCCTTTCGAGAGCTTGGAGAAAGCATGACTGGCTCAACTTACGCTGCCCTTCCCAAGGGACCCCAGCTTGATAACTACAGAGACTTAATTGATGAGATAAAAGATGCTAAAGAGGCAGACGCTGAACCACTTACACCTGAAGAAAAGAAGATTATTACACGAGTTGCAAGTGCCTTTCCTCGTGAGGCATTAGTATACAATGCAGCACACAAAGAAATAATATTTAATAGAAAGAAAATTGGTGATCGAATCGCTTATTCAGATTCATCGGAATTGTCAGAGATATGACACCGTTAAAGCACTTGCTTGTCACTAGATAAATCACACCAAGTCAAAATAAGTTGATCAAAACACTTAAGTCCGTTTTCCCGTAAATATAGTTAAGCTGCTTACCTTATCTCCTCCTTTTTTATAGTGGAATTCACCTTGAAAGATAGAATATAATTCCTTTTCTCTTTGTCTCGTCTAAGTATTTAAAGCTTTTATCTTATCACTAGATATTAAACCATCTATCTGGCCTTGAATAGTGAAAGGGCTTGGAATTAATCCAACCTTTTTTGTTAATAATTGATAGCCTCTTTATAATCAGCTATCTTTCCAACTACTTTAAATGGTATAATATTGAGTATATTATGGAAGATCTATCCATATACCTGAAGTCAACATACTATATTGATTACGACACACCTTCGGTTTCGAAGTTATCCAAAGAAATTGTGGCCCTTTATCCTGATGAAAAGGCAAAGGCTATCTTTCAATTTGTGAGAGACAGCATTCCTTATACCCCCTATTCTCCCTTTTACCTTCCAGAACATTACCCGGCAAGCAAGACGCTCGAGAAAGGGGAAGGTTTTTGTGTTCAGAAGGCAGTTCTGCTCGCTGCATTGGCCCGGGCTCATGGCATACCGGCACGCCTTGTCTTTGCCGATATTAAGAATTATTCAATCCCCCAAAAATTATGGAACATGATGAAAACAAATGTTTTTGCTTTTCATGGCTATAATGAGCTTTACATTGACGGCAGATGGATCAAGGTAACACCCACATTTGATATAGGCATGTGTCAGAGGCTAAATTTAAAGCCTGTAGAATTTGATGGGCATAATCCGGCTATCTTTCATTCCCATGATTTGGATGGGGATCTACATATCGAATATATTAAAGATCATGGGCATTTTGCAGACCTTCCATTTGAAACGGTTGTCAATGGTTTCAGGAGTGCATATACAGAAGACATGATCAAGAGATGGATGGAGTCAAGCCTTCAGGCAGAAAAAGAATGGTAAGATTTTAGCAGTCAGCAACCTTTACCCTCATAACTTATTCAGATTTCAGCCTGTCCACCATATGCAATGATATTATAGGACTTATGCCAAAGGCATTTTTTATCAACCTTGGATGTGTAAAAAATCTTGTAGACACTGAATATATACTCGGTCGTATCAAGGAGCAGGGATATGATATAGTAGATGATCCTTTAGATGCCGATATAGCGACTGTTAATACCTGTGCCTTTATCAGACCAGCAGTTGAGGAGAGCATAGACACTATACTTGAGCTTGCACGTTTAAAAGACAAAGGCCATCTAACATACCTTTTTGTAGTAGGTTGTTTTGTGCAGAGATACGGGCGAAAGCTGCTCAGAGAAATACCAGAAGTTGATGGCTGGCTTGGTACAGGGCAGATACACAGAATAGGTGAAATTTTAAGCGATAAAGGGGCTGATACTCCGGTTTTTTTTATAGACAGACCTCGTTTTTTAGCGGATCACACAGCACCCAGAGCCCAGACAACACCATTTTATTCTGCCTATCTAAAAATCGCCGAAGGATGTTCCCACCATTGCTCCTATTGTATTATTCCTTCTTTAAGAGGTTCTTTCCGAAGCAGAACCAGAGATTCTCTATTTATCGAGACAAAAAATATGGTTGAAAGGGGTGTTAAGGAGATTAATCTTGTAGCTCAGGATACGACCTCCTATGGCCATGATCTTGATCCTTCATATACGCTTGAGGATCTCCTGGCGAAGCTTCTTACTATATCCGGTTTGCATTGGCTTAGAATTCTTTATGCTCATCCGTATCATTTGACTGAAGGAATTCTTGAGCTTATTGATTCTGAAGAAATTTTATGCCCATACCTTGATGTGCCTATTCAGCATGTTAATCCGGATATCCTTAGGGCTATGGGACGCCCTTTGCAGGCGGAGTCGATACCTCAATTTGTAGAGAGATTAAGAAAAAGATCAAGAAAAATAACATTACGGACAACCGTAATGATTGGTTTTCCAGGAGAGACTGAGGGAAAATTTAAAGAATTATGCAACTTTTTAAGAGAGGCAAAATTTGAAAGATTAGGTGTGTTTGCCTTTAGCCCGGAGAAAGGTACCCATGCCGCAAAGCTCAAAAATAGCATACCTCAGAATGTCGTGGAAAAAAGGGTCCAGGAGCTTATGAAAATTCAGGCAGAGATCAGCAGAAATATCAATAAAGAGTTGGTTGGTAAAACAGTGCCAGTAATAATTGAGGGATTAAGCCCTGAAACAGATCTATTACTTACTGGACGAACAGCAACAATGGCTCCAGATGTAGATGGCCAGGTATTGATAAATGAAGGAACAGCTATGGTAGGAGAAATTGTTCCGGTTCATATAACTGAGGCCCATACGTATGATTTGGTCGGGAGTATTGAAAGAGATGAATAAACAATGAGGTCGAATAAAGTCTGCATGTGGTTCACTAAAATATGAAGTTTTTTCCACATTTTTTTAAACGATAAAAATTTCATTATCTCGATAATTAGGTACACAACTCAAGGAGGTTAAAAATGAGACTCAATGTAAAAGCCTTTGCACTCACGTGTGGCATAATTTGGGGGCTTGGTCTTTTCATTCTTACTTGGTGGATAATTGCCTTTGAAGGCGCCACGGGGGACGTAACATTGATTGGTCGTGTTTACCGAGGTTACAACATAAGCCCCATAGGAAGTTTTATTGGCTTTATCTGGGCTTTCATAGATGGCTTGATTGCTGGTGCAATATTTGCGTGGCTCTATAATTTCATCGCTGCACGCACTTCAAGGGAAGCAAATACATAATATCTGGCCTGAAGGAACAAAAATAGCACCCTATATGTCAAAATTTGGCTGCAAAGAATATCCCCAAAAAAAAGAGGCTAATTTTGTCAATCAGCCTCTGATTTATTGATCTTTAATGGTAGGCACGATGGGATTTGAACCCATGACCTCTACCGTGTCAAGGTAGCGCTCTCCCCCTGAGCTACGCGCCTTCTTACAAAGTATCTATCAATCTTGTTGTTGGCATGTCAAGCAAAATTAGTTTTCTCATCCTGTGTTAAAATCACCAACCCGATCCTAATATATTGAAGTCCTGAGGCTATGGTGAATCCAGCCGTTAGCCAGAAAGTGTATATTTGAATAGGTTCGATGTTTAGATAACTATTTGATAATATCATTAGAATAGTAGCTACTTGTAGACATGTTGTTGATTTACTTAAAAGGGAAGGGTGAACTTTTACTGGATGTCGATTTAGATAAAGCACCAGAACTCCAAGCAAAATAATCACATCCCGGCTTATAATTAAAACAGCCAACCAGGGAGGGATCATTTTCAATATCGCTAAGGTTGTGTAGGAAGTTACAAGGAGGATTTTATCTGCCAAGGGATCAAGATAGGCTCCCAGATCACTTTTTTTATGGAAAACCCTGGCGATAAAGCCATCCAGGGCATCACTGATACTGGCGATAACAAAAATTATAAGAGAGCCTAAGGTTCTGTCATTGATTATATATATTACAAAAATCGGAACAAGGAGAACCCTTAAGATAGTAATTAAATTTGGAATAGTCATCTGATAACCAATGTAAACCCTTGTTCACTTAACTCATTAATCTCAAATGAGAATGGATTTTTTGAATGATTCAGCACTTTTATGGCCAATCCTTTTGGATCTCCCTTTACCTCTACAAATAACTTTACTAAGCCTTTCTCCAACCTTCTTTCCAATACTGATTTTATTTTGGGAAAATTTGTTTTCAAGAATTCTTTAAAATTTAGAAAATCTCTAAAGTCCTTGAAACCCTTTATTGTTATAATAATTTGATTAAGAGCCTCTTGAGTGGGCTGAGCGGCCTCAATTATATAGGAAATCATATCATTTGCCCAACTACTAATAGCTAATTCTATCGCACTCCGATCATCATCTGTTATGTTGCTTTCGAGTGTCCTTCCCCTATAAGCCTGAGCAACCACTGTTCCATCTATAACTTTTATAGCTTTGAAAAAAACTGATGCCTCCGACGTTCCATATATATTTGCTTCCCCTACTATGACTATTTGGGCAGATAGAAGTTTACCCCATTTGACTGCTGCTTCATTGGTTAAGGTTAAATGTAGCATGCTCTCATCATAACTTTCTTGAGGAGAGAAAAAAGATCTATTAATAACCCTGAAGCCTTTATTTTCAAAGACCTGACTAAGAAATAGCTCCGTCTGAGTAAGCGATGTTTGATTAGCAGGATCACCCCACCAATAGATAGCTGAAGAGCCTTCTTTCTTCTCTGAAACGAGTAAAAGAACATCAATCTGCGTAGCATCAACGTCCCGCAATTCTATTTTTTCGAGCTTTCTCTCCAATATCGCCTTATTTACCCGAACCTTCATTAATATCCTAACGTATCTATCAGTGCTAAATTCAGAAATTATTTGATAATCCTGTATCTCCTCCTTTGTTTTTGATAGAATTTCCTCATCCAATCGTTGAAAACTTTTTGCCATATCCTGGGATTTCAGTCTTTGAATGACATACTCCTCAACCGCCTTTAAAAATGCTTGGGATATGGCTTCATTTCGAGCACGGGCGACATTTTCATTAATAATTATTCCTGTTCCTGTTACTATTCTTTCATCAATTACATCGTCTTTTATCTCATGAGCCAGAGCATCCTTTATAAGGATATGTATCGTCAGAGATAAAAGAGACAAAAAAAGACAGAGGTATAAAATATGGAGCATAGTATTAAAAAAACAGGGCGGCCTATCACGCCCCCCTGTTTTTTTAGGATACTTAATCTGATTCATCACATATCCTATAAACGTTAACCCCGATTATATCGGGGCAGGCCAGAATCCCCCGATAAATCGGGGGAAATCCATAAACGGTTACCATATCTTTACAAAAAGTCCTTAAAAGATTTTTAGATCCTCTTTCACTCTTCTTATAATTAACAATGCATCTGCACCTGAAACACTACCCATAGGATTAAAAATATTTTGTCTAAGACCCCTTTCTGCCTCAATAATACCTCTGGTAGTGCATACCATGATTGCATTAAAGTATGGTAAATCATTCCTAACATCAGCAAACGGGGACACACTTCCTATATACTTGGTGTCTAAAGAGGGGTCATTAGAAATGGTGCCGATAACATCTGCAATCATCATAGCATAGCTTGCCCTGGTAATAAATTCATTCGGGGCAAACGTTCCATTTGGAAAAGCACTCAACCCCTTGATTTTTAAGGCAACCACTGTCTGAACATCAGTCCTGAGTGGATGATCAACTACATCAGCTGGAACTGGCATCTGATATGCTGAAGAACTCTGCCCTGGTGATTTAAAGGATGTATCAAACTTTTTTGGCCGGAACTTTTCATAGATTTTATCCAGCTTCATTTCCTGAATGAAAAGGGCGGCAACATCGACCCTTTTTACCTTTTTCAGGATGGCAACCTTTTTCCCTATTGTTGTTCCTGGCATCGCCCTTTCTATTTTTTGAACGAGTTTCAGTTCATAGTCTGCCTTGTCGACAAAAGTTGTGTTGATTTCCAGGACTTTTTTGAATTGCTCTGCCGCATCGCTGAATTTATAGGCCTCTTTATAGGCTAAGCCCATATAGAAATAGGGATCAGGCCACTCTTTATGTATCTTTTTAAGAATCTTATTTGCCTTTTTAAAATTATCCTCCACATCGTCTAACCAGTCTTTATTCCTCTGCTGGGTATACAAGCGCATATACCCTATATACACCCGTGCCACTTCATCCTTGGTCTTGGCCAGTTTCTTTGCTTTGGACATATTTTTGAAAGCCGGCTTGAACTCTCCTTTATATGCAAAAAACAAACCCAATCCCCGGTAAGCTGGAGCATATTTATGATCAAGTTCTTTGGCCAGATTAAATTCCCTTTGGGCATCTGATAGCTTGCCCGTTTCCAGCAATTTCATACCGGTAAAAACATGGTGTTCCGGGGTGTCGAGAGTACTTACCGGAGCCCTTGCCTTAGGAGCGCAACCACCTATTGCCAGAATCAAAGAAATAAAGGCTAAAAAAACAAAAAAGCTATATCTATAGTTAAAAAATTTCATAAGCCTTAACCTCCTCTTAATAAATTATTAAAAAAATAGTAGAGTGATGACTGTCAGTGATCTTAATCTAACACAACCATCACCCTACACTTTTGTAGAAATGTCAAATTGTCAGCTGAACCTTTAATCCTGGCCGCATCTGCATTACTAATAACAATATCAGAATCCCCAGTATCTGTTGTCTTTATCCCTTTTACAGTTAAGGGATTGTTTGTAACCCTATCATTTGTCTGGGCAGATGTAAGATCTTTTGCATATCCAGCCATTCCCTGGTTTATGGCATAATCACGGCTAACATATGATGAACCATACACCTCGTTGCCATCCTCATCCACGACCTTTAGTGACATAGCAGGCTTTACCTGAAATCCCCTGGTATCCACTACCAACCCTGTATAGGCTTCACCTTGCGCGCTAGGAGAAACTTGAGGCTGTCTAATGGCCGGAATAGACTGTATTGACTTGGGTAACATCAGGTTGGAAAATCCGCCCCTGAGGTTCATTGCTACAGTAGCCTCAACAGATCCATCGGACATATACGCGATATCAACTACTTGAGATCTGTCAAGATAGCCATCAACCTGATTGCGTATGATGTCGCTCTGCACGACAAAATCCTTAACCAGAGTCAGTGAGTCAACCCTGACACCCTTAATAATTTCCAAAAGGTTTCTTCTGGCTACAATCACAGCTGCCCTTTTTGCCATGGCCCTCGCCTGGGCCATATTTACGGGTTTTGCTGGTGGCGCACCTATACCTATTGCCGATGCAACACCTGTTGTCCAATCTATCTTACCATTTTCAAAGCTCTCAACAGCATTTTGGGCACAAGCCTCCCAAGGGATAATAAAAAATAATGAAAGAAAAATAACCATGCTGATAATTGCCAGCTTTTTCATAAAACCACCTCCCCATATAAAGTTTAAAGTGCCTAAAGTTTGACAGAAATAAGGTTTTATTGCTACTGCCATGATGTACCTTTTATATCCTAATTGTTTAATTATGACACTAAAAATCAGTTTTCAGTGGATACAAAAAGCCTTGAATTTGCTGGTCTCATTTTTCAAGGGTAAAATGGCTACCGTTTTCGGCTGATGATCCTTGAGATATTCTCCTACCTTGGATTCTCCCTCGTACAGGGATCTTATCGGTGGGGGCACAACATCCTTCCTGGTTGCGACAACGCAACCTGGTAGTATAAAGAGAAAAATCAAACCCACAATCATTTTTCTTTTAAAACAATGTGTCACTCATCCTACCTTAAAAACACAGCCATTTTTGACTATAGTGCGCATTGTCTGACTCTAAATAAAAATATTTAGAGGGTCAAGTTTACGCAGCCATAAATGTCATCACCTTATTGATTATTTCTGTCGTATCATCCGGATTCACCCAGATTATGTCATGTTCAGCCCTGAGCCATGTAAGTTGTCTTTTTGCATACCTTCTTGTATCGCGCTGAATGAGCCTTATAGTCTCATTAAAGTTCCATTTATCTTTAAGATACCCTACTATATGCCTGTAACCAATAGCCTGCATCGACTTAAACTTTGAATCATATCCCATTTTAAGAAGCACTTCAACCTCATTAATAAAGCCTGAATCTATCATAGATATGGTTCGTCTGTTAATTCTACTGTAGAGAATGTGCCTGTCAACATAGAGGGAAAAATTGAGTGGAGAAAATCTTTTATTAGAAAAACTATGCTTTCTGGTAAGCTCAGAGAATTGGTATCCGGTGAGATGGATTACTTCTAACGCCCTTATAATCCTAACCTTATCCATTGGGTGTATCCTGTCTGCTGCATTCCTATCAAGCCTTGATAATCTTTGGTGAAGAAAATATGGCCCTTCCTTTTCACATTCCTCCCATAAATTCTGCCTTAATTCTAAATCTGATGGAGGACAATTAAAAAGGCCACCTAAAAGTGCTCTGACATAGAGCCCTGTCCCACCAACCACAATGATAGGTATTCTCTTAGAATGAAGATCCTTGATTATCGGAAGGGCATGAACGAGAAATAATGCAGCATTAAATTTCTGATCCGGATTAATAATGTCTATGAGGTGGTGAGGAATTCCTTTTCTCTCATATATGGAAAGTTTCGCTGTACCTATATCCATTCCCCGGTAAACTTGCATAGAATCAGCATTTATTATTTCACCATCCAAGATTGAAGCTAACTCAACAGCTAAAGCGCTTTTTCCTGAACAGGTTGGTCCGCTTATAATAATTAATTTAGGGGAATCATCTACCATCGGTAATTTGATGCTTGAAACTCGACACTTGGTATCTTTTGCTGCCTGCTCCCTTATGCATATCGGTTGTTTTTCTCAAGCCCGCCCTGGCGCGACATCGCATGAAAATAATCCTGATTCGTAAAATTATAAAATTTATAGCTAGCAAATATACCCTTGCATGCCAGGCCTGCCCGCCATCCGGCAGGCGGGTCTGGGCCAGGGTTTCAAGTTTTAAACCCTTCATACCTCACATCCTTCAAATATAGTCCGCCTGGTGGGGCCATAACCCCAGCTTCCTGCCGGTCTTTCGAGGCCAATATCTCCATAAAACGGGCGGTATTGATTTCACCTAGGCCTGCTTGAACAATTGTTCCCATGATATTTCTTACCATATGTCTTAAAAATCCATTTGCCTCAAAATTAAAGCTCAAGAGATTGCTATCTTGGATGTGAAGCCCTGCCTGAATCATGTTTCTTACTGGATTAATCTTCCCATCTCCAGCAGAATAAAAGGAAGAAAAATCATGGATTCCCTTCACAACCTCCAGACATTCCTTCATCGCATGCAAGTCAAGTAACCGGGATATATGCCACGCATAATGTCTTAGAAATGGAGATGGGAGTTTTTCGTTATAAATTCTGTATTCGTAAACCTTGCTTTTGGCATCATACCTGGCATGAAAATCAAGAGAGACATATTCTGCTTCTTTAATGATAATGCCATCGGGGAGAAGAGAATTAAGACCTTTTAAAAAGATGGAAGGGGTGAGGGTGGAAAAAACTCTGAAATTTACTACTTGATGAAGGGCGTGTACACCAGTGTCTGTCCTTCCAGAGGCAATAAGAGAGACAGATTTCCCTACCATGATCTTTATTTTTTCCTCAATAGTGCCCTGAATGGTAGGCTGATCAAGCTGACGCTGCCATCCAAAATAGCCAGTTCCGTCGTACGCAATAGTAAGCTTTATATTTTTTTCCTCTTTATTGTTTACCACAATTCATTTTCCATGATTAGAAAATGTTTACCCAGGCATATTCCACCTCAATCGGACTTATTTTGATGACTTTTCTCAGCCCATAAAAAAATATTGCTGTAGAACAAGTATCCTGATTCAATAAATAGCTTTTGAGATTTTAACAAAAAAGGGAAGGTAAATAACCTTCCCTTTTGAAAAATTCTTATGAGGATATGTTCATTATCTCTTTGAATACTGAAATCGGGCTCTAGCGGAACGCTGTCCATACTTTTTGCGCTCCTTTATTCGGGCATCCCTAGTAATAAAACCTGCCTTCTTTAATGGCTCCCTGAATTCAGGGCTTATTTTGAGAAGTGCCTGGCTTATGCCATGCTTTATGGCCCCAACCTGACCGGAAATTCCTCCTCCTTTAACATTTACTGTAATATCATACCTGCCTACAGTATTTGTCAGCTCAAGGGGTTGAGCAACAATCATCTTGGCTATCTCGGTAACCAGATAGTCATCTATTGGACTCTTGTTGATAACGATATTTCCCTCACCTAATGTCATCCAGACCCTTGCTATCGCAGCCTTTCTCTTACCTGTGGCGTAATACCTTTCTTCTGCCATTTAAATCTCCAATTTCTCCGGTTGTTGTGCTTGATGAGGATAATCCTGGCCAGCATATATCTTTAGCTTCGTTAATTGCCTTCTGCCAAGACTATTCTTGGGCAGCATTCCCTTTACAGCAAATTTTATTAGGTTTTCTGGTCTTTTTAAAAGCATCTCCTTAGCTGTGGTCTTTTTTAGCCCACCGACATAGCCGCTGTGGTGATAATACATCTTTTTTTCTATCTTACCACCTGTTAGAATAACCTTGTCGGCATTAATAACAACGACATAGTCGCCAGCATCCATATGAGGTGTAAATATAGGCTTGTTTTTCCCTCTTAAAATACTCGCTATTCCACTGGACAGCCTTCCCAGAACTTTTTCCTTAGCATCTATTAGATACCACTTTTTTTCTATCTCATGTTCTTTGGCAACAAAAGTTTTCATCTCATTAAAGCCTTATATAGTTAATTACTATAATGTCAATAGTCGATTGTTTTTATATTTCTCAACCAACACAATCTGAGCCTTAGTTAATTAAAGAAATTTCAGGATAATGTCAAGGGTTTTTACAAAATTTAATATTGACAGAAAAATATATACCTGTTAATGGATCATTAATGATTATCGAGTAATTGAATGAAAGAAGTATACGCGCCCGTAGCTCAGTTGGATAGAGCGCCGGGCTTCGAACCCGTAGGTCGCAGGTTCGAATCCTGCCGGGCGCATTGAAAGCTTTAAAGGGCCGTTAGCTCAATTGGCAGAGCAACTGACTCTTAATCAGTAGGTTAGAGGTTCGATTCCTCTACGGCCTACCAGTAATTTCAATAACTTAGCCGGTAGCTGTTTCTGACACATTGGCGGATGTGCCACGTTTGTGACAGTTACCATCTTGAGGGGCGGTCAATCCATTCAAAAGATTGACCGCTTTCTTTTTATGCTCCTGGCTCAAATGAGCGTATCTCATAGTCATTGTTATATTCTTATGACCTAATATCTCCTGTAATTCCTTTAGGGAACCTCCTCTCATTATAAAATGACTTGCAAAGGTATGTCTCAGGTCATGGAACCTAAAATCTTCGATCCCTGCGCGCCTTAGAGACGCCTTAAACGATGTTTTTATATCTTTGAAGGGCTTGCCTTTAGAATCACAAAAGACATACTCTGAGCGTAGCTGAACCCTTTGTCTGATACTCTGAAATAGTTCTGCAAGATCATCATTGACCGGGATTTGCCTCGACTCGTTCGTCTTTGTCTCAGACAGATAGATAAATTCACCCTTTATCTGCAACCATTTAAGACTCAAAACCTCCTGCCTTCTCATTCCTGTATTAAGCACAGTCACAACAATATCTTTTGTATAATCATGGATGCAATTATCAAGCAAGGTTGTTATTTCATCCTCATTGAGATATCGAAACCGCTTATTATTCTCTTTCATCAAAAGGGATTTTCCCTTATCAAAAGGATTGCGCTCCATCATTTCCCATTCAACGCCCTTGGTAAAGATATGATGCAGACAAGACATTTCCCTGTTGACACTGGCAGTAGCCCTAACCCCCCCGTGCTGGTTAGGTTTCTGCTTTAGATAGTTTCTGTAGGTCTCAAGGTCAACATACCGGATATTATCAAGCCTGGTGGCCTCTCCGAAGTAACCCTTAAACCGCTCGATGCAAAAACGCTTCCAGGTATGAAAGCTCAATTGGTCCTTATAGTTCTCCTTGTATTTAACCAATAGCTCCTTTAATGTGGTTGTGTAATCCTTCTTAACATCCAAATATCTATGCTCTGCTATAAGAGAAACCCTCTTGCCTAACTCTGCCTCTGCATTCTTTTTCTTACCAAAAGACTTCCTGATCCTCTTTCCGTTAGGGTCAAAATAATCAATCTGATAAGAATTGCCTCGTTTTCTTATCTTTGCCATGATTACCTCCTTTCTTTTAATTCATCCAACATTCTCAATATTCTATCGAAACAATTTCCCAACCAATAACCCATGATACAAGTTAAGAAAAAAATCTCGGAATATAGAATCCACCATTCCAAACCAATGCTTTTCATAACTCCCCTCCCTGGCCATAGGCCAAATAAAAAAGCCGTGAGACTTGCCAGGCGATATAACGTCCCCTGGGGCCTCACGGCCTCCAGAATCTCACGGCTATTTTTCAGGTTGTTATTTTTCATTATATCCTTTTGGCAGTCTGTATTTATAACCTTATAAAAGTTTAAAAGGGATTGTCAATAAAAATCTTTTATGTCAAAAAAGACATATTGATTTTTTTCGTATATAAGTTTATAAGGGGTCATGGCAAGGGTTCAATTCACAACAAGAATAGAAAAAAAGCTCCTTAAGGATATAAAAAAGTTAGCTATCGATTTGGATTGCTCTGTAAACGACATCATAGAATATGGCTTAAAGTCCTTCCTCAATAGTCCAGCTAAACAGAAAGAAGTTAAGAGAGACACTTCTAAAAGTTCATAATTATAGCCTTATATAAAGGCATAATAGCCTTAATTTTCGATTTTCTCACTTACCCGTGAAGGATAACCCTTCACTTTATCTTTTCCGTTGATTTCTGAGCCTTAAATGGCTTATCCTTTACCAGTGAAATTCAATAGGTTGGAGATTTTATCTCTACCATTAAAGCCCCTAACTGAGATTGCAATGGCATGAAACGATTAATGCTATTAACAAAGCTGATACCTTTTGCCCTTTTCTTTCTGATATCTGCATGTACTCAAACGCAACGTATCTTCTTAATAAAACCAAATATGCAGGTATTGGAGAAACCACATTTTGTAGACTCTGGTGTAGACGAATTTAATTTTAACTCTTGCAAGAGCGCAAAAAAGAACTCAATAGTAGAAATAGGGGGATGGCATATAAAATTCAACGAAAAGAGACAAGCTTTTAGGTTTGATATTAGGATTATAAATAATTGTAATGATACACTTATAACACCTGATGATATAATCATTATTGATGCTGATAAAAAGTCCCTAAGACTTTTAAGACCAGATGAATATGTTTATTACACTGAAGGAATGACATCACAGGAGGCATTAAGCAAGGCATCGGCAATGTCTGTATATGCTTCTCAACTCCAAGCAACCCAAGGCTATACTGGCACTATATATACCTATGGAACAATTTACAGCAGCTACTATTCTGGTCACAGTACTTATCGTGCTTATCCAACACAATCACCTGCCTCTTCGTTTACAACTGGTTTTGCACGTGGCTATGCTTTAGGCTTAGCAATTAGAGCAGCAAGAATCAGCCGGAATGTGAGAGAATACCAACTCACAGCACTTAAACCAACATCAACTTTACCTCAGTGTAGCAATATTGGAAGGGTCTGGAGTTTAGCTGGAAAACAGCCAATTGAACTTCACATTTTTACATGTGGAGACCACCATATAATCAAATTAGACCATGTGCCATAGACTGAATACTTAAATCCCATTTCTCATATAAGGAGGCGAGGTTTATGTTTGGCCTTAATACCACTATTATCCATTAGATTGCTTTATTAATGACTCGCATTGTGACTCTATATGCCTTTTTTTAACCAAAAAAGCTTTTTTAAAAAGGAAGCGATGTATACCAAACCCAACAAATTTTTAGGATTTCCTTAGCCTTTTTGATATGGAGTTTTGATTTTGGTTTGTTAGAATTCATAGATTGTAAGAAATACTAACCAATTTACACGGAGGAAGGCTCATGATTAAGAGACTGATACTTGCGATCACGATTTTGATCCTTGGGTATGCTGGTTTGGTTTTCTTGACGAACTGGACGAGCAACGTTGAGAGAACACCATCTGTATTCGATTTGACTCCTAACAACGCATACGCGCTAATGTGTTTCCTGACGGGAGAACAAATCTCAGGAATGAACAAGATCTGCTATTATAATTGCGCTGGTAGCATGGCGGCGATCACTATTAGCTCTGTGAGTTTATGTCCTCTGACTATTAAACGTTGAATGCACCTTAAATCATCTTACACCACTCACGCTGCTGAATCATTATGTTAATGCTGAGATTTCAACTACTGTTCGTAATCTACAGTCTGGACTACATAAATCAGAATAGTGAAATTGCCATCTTTCGGTTTGCTGGCGACCCTACCTGAGTTACTTTACAGGCTGCCCTCCCAGGGATCATACCTCCTGGTGCTTCAATTTACACGCCATTTCAGCCAGGGTGTTATCCTCGGCTCCCTTGCGGGTATTTTTTTTTCAATGAACGATTAGGGTTTTACCTGCCCCAAAATAACCTATACATCTACCCTTACCCTTACAGAGAACGTCTCACACAAGGCATTCTCTAGCCACTTATATTGGTATCATAGCCTCGAGTTTCGATTATCTCTAAAAAGGGTATACACCTTATGCACCACTTTTGACATCGTCGATTCTGGGGCATTTTTGGGCTTTTATTGTTCATTAGCTTACTTTTTCAGCCTGTTTCTCTGCAATGTTTTGGTTTACCTCAATGTTTGTTTTCCTATTGATTTTTGAGCCTCAAATGACATACTCTAAAACTTAGATTTTTCCTTATTTTAATAACCCTTAATCGAGGGTACCAACAATCCCATAAACTTGAATCAATATCTGAATTTGTAAAAAAATTTGTGTATATTGATTGTTAGGCATTGAATATTCAGAAATTGTAATCTTCTCAAGGAGGCCTGCTTATGAGGAAATTGATTTTATTTGTTGTGCTGACGATACTCATGCTATCGATAGGCTGTGCAGGGACAAAAATGTCTGTAATGCAACCAAATGTTACATCATTAAAGAATATTCATCGTATTGCTATAGCTCCTGGCTCGGGTGTCCTCGGCGATGCAATAGCACAGGAATTATTCAATATGGGTGCACATGTGGTGGATGCCCAAAAAACGTCCTCAATCATAGGAAGAGCAGGTCTTTCTGAATTTGAGGTGACAACTTCAAAAGGCTATTCTTTGCTAAGGGAGAAGGGAATTAATGCTGTTCTTTCCGCAAAAGCTATAATGGCCCAAGATGGTAGGCCTGAAAATGCTAGTGTGCGGGTAACGAATACTTCTAATGGTGATCTTTTAGTAGGAGTAATATGGCAAAACGGTTGGGGCCGTCGAAGTGGTTCAATAGCAGACCGTGCCATGAGAGTTAATCTCTCTGAGGCTGCACAAGAAATAGCTCGTGAGTTAAGAAATAGGTTAGCCCTTAAATAGCGGATACTTAAGATAGATTTGCTTAACAGCAGCTTTAATTCGGGCAGCAAAAAGCGCCGCTTAGCTCAGACGTTTCTCACCATTTATTCGGTTTTCAAAGAACACTATTAAACTCAAATAATAACTCACTAACCTTTTTCAGAAAGGGAGTTTGTAATGGAAAAAAAACAAAATAAAGGCCGATGGTTTTTGATTCAACACAAATGCGGTGCTGAGTTCACTATAAACACTGCTAATATCATTGAATCATTTGATAAGGGTGACCCCTTTTTCAAGTGCCCGGGCTGTTTCAAATCCATAAGCGATAAAATACAAAAAGAACTTCGTAATTTCTGCGCTGATTACACAAGGGTAATTAATGCTTTTAACGAACAGGATTTCCAAATAAGGGAAAAAATTACAGACGAAGATTCAGGTTCTTAATATCTACTTCGTTCTCAGTCTTCTCTTCTATTTCTTCTTTAGCATCTGTTAGGATTGCTTTTATTGCCCCTAAACTATAATCAGGCCAATTTTTTGCGATAAACTGCAATAATTTCTTAGTTTCATGGTAATAAGTTAGAGTTTTCAATTTATAATTCTCCTTGGTTTATGATTAGAATAATCAAAGTTTAAACTTTTTGTTCCCCCCAAAATCGCTTCTATTAAGTTTTTACTGCCTTATTGAGTTCCGTGTTTTCCTTGATACCTTATAGAAGTTATATATTGTCATGCCTTAAATTTCTTCCGTGTGTAGACTCGTCAGAGTCACATATCATGTCTTTAGGGGTGGTACATCCCGCTCCCCCGCCGGGGGCCTCTCGCTTGCTCTGTCCCATGTCTTGCATATCTTTAGTTGTTTCGTTTGTTTCTATGGGGTTCATGATCTATTACTCCTTGACTATTAGGTTAACCTCTTCTCCACTTCTTTGGCATACTTACAAAGCAGGCTTTCAGTTATCCTCTGAGCATATTGCCTTGATTCACAAAACCATATTGGCAACCTGTACCTCACACTAAATGCTACCAGGGATTGAATTACTGATTTAGGATTAATCTCTGATCTATACCGGCCTTTAGCAAGGTCTGACAAAGAACACTCAAGAACTAAACCAAAGTAATCCAGGGATCGCCCCTTAAATAGCTCACGTTCAAACCTGGCTCTGTCTGCAGTAAGGCAACCTATCAAGTCATTAAGTTCCTTGCGTTCAATAGCTATATGATTCTCTAAGCCCTTTATGCTGTAATCACCCACGGGAATGGTTCCCACCTCTGAATTTTCAAACCCATAAGGTCTCTGCTCCCTGGTATCAATTTTTATGGTTATTGCCATTTATCTAACTTAATTAATGACATTCTGTGTCACACCAAAATATGAAAGCCTTGCCCCTGCTATGTTTAAGCGGGTGGCATCTGATACCTAATCAGTAGGTTATTTGATAGTGCTTTTCAATAAAGTCAAAGACATCTTGTTGCTTAAATCTAACCATAGATCTGGGCTTCTTCTCTCCCTCCCCTGGACACTCCCACCTTATACAAGGAATCTGCCCCCTCTCCGCTAATTTGTAAATCAAGGGTAAGCTACATTTTAAAAGACGCTTTACCTCATGTGCATCGAGCAATGGTTCAACTTCTTTACTGTTGTGGTTTTTGGATGTCATGTTACCAGAGTGTAACTCTATTCTTCGGTCTCAGTCTCTTCGTTTTTGTTTAAATCCTCCCTCTCTCGCGCAATTTTATCTAAAAGAGGGGAGATGCTATCGACCTCCTTACCCTCTACTAACCTACCCATTTTATATTTCAGATGGGTTTCAACAACCTCAAGAACATCTGGGGTAAGTAATCTACCGTGATCCTCTTCCGGCGCAACCTTTTTCAAGATAATTTTCACTATCTCCATCTTATTCTTATTGTCTGAAAACGCTGTATCAACAACAAATTCTACTATTCTACTTTCAGGTGGTCTCTGTAAGAACTCTGCTATCTCTTGCTTGAACTCTTCTTTTTTAATGGCTTCAACTTCTTTCTTCGCCCAAAGTTTATTACCTTTTAAAAACCTTCCATCCGGCCCCTGCTGGGGTTCCGACTTATTACCGTCTAATTGAGTCATTATTTAGCCTCCTAACTGCCTTAACTTGCTGTTTTCCTTAATTAAATTCTTAGAGTTCCTGTCTTCAAGGTACTTTAAAGCAACTATTTCGCTGTGCGTGCAGGCAAAATACCTATTTTTTAGCATTGGGTTGGTTGGTATTAGTCCTTTCATGCTATCTTTTCCCTCTTTAGTATTAATATTATGGGGGGTTTATAAGGGGGGGTATATAGAGTACTTTTGAAAACCCCTTTTTACCGCTATTTTTCGTAAAGTTACCATTATTAAATTCTAATAATTTCATAAGGTTATCTCATGAGTTGTCATAGTTGTCATAGTTGTCATCGGTTGTCATAAGTTGTCATTTTCAATCTAAGGCACTCCAATCATCAACTTTGATTAATTTGCATCCGTTAACTATCTTGAATTTAATGGCTTTCCCTTTGGGGTTCTCACTACCCTTCCAGTTTTTGGCTGAAACGATTTTCAGTGTTCCCGCCTCCAGTGCTAAATACAACCTGGCCTTTTCAATACTTCCCTCACCACCTAAGCCCATATCTCGACCTGTAGGTTTTTGCAATCCGATGATAGCAATTGCACCCTCTAATTTTCTCCAAATCTGTGCTATAAATTTTTTGACTATCCAGAAGTCTTCGTATATTTCCAAGAAATCAATAATATTAATATTCCCCTTACCTGGTACAATGACGTCGTGAAAGTTCTGGTCTCGTTCATAAAAATTAACAGCTTTCCATTCTTCAAAGGGGACGTCTTTAAACAATTCAAGTCGCCTCCTTAACTCTCCCCCTCCCATTTCTGAATTGAAATAATGAATATTAAATTTATCCATATTTTCAGCAGCTACATTCAAAAGAAAACCAGTCTTTGCAGCATCTTTTGATCCTGTTACCACCACGACATTGCCAGGCATTAGATTGACTAAGTTGTGTATTCCGAAAGGCAGTTTGATATTTACTATGTCGATCTTTGCGTTGGAAAGATCCATTCTTGTTAGTTCGTTTTCAGGTCGCCTAAAACAACCCGATCTTTTACCCGTTCGCTCGATTAGTCTTTCTGATACGAGTCGAGTTAAAATTTTAGAAACTTGAGCTTTTTGATCTCTTGGTACATCCAGGACTTCGAAAACCTCCCTTGTAAGAAATTCACCACTTGTACTCTCGATCCAATCCCTTATTTCCTGCGTCAAATTCCGATCTTTATTTTCTAAACGTTCAAAGGCGGATTTAACTTTTATTAGAGCATCTTTCTTCGAAAAAGGCGGATTGCAACTTTTAGCAAATTGGATGGTGGCTTGCGCGACTTCTTCTCGTGACATGCCTCCTTTAGCCATACCCCAGGCAACATGAAAAATCGTATCGTCCCTTACTCCCTGGTTAAATCCTATATTCCCTTCCTGTAGTTTTGGCGGGGCATCCTTTAATACATTCATGATGGAATCAGGTAGAGGGGCAAGTGGTGTTTTTTCAATGCTCATATCAGGCATCCAGTAATAGGGGTTTCCGTTTTCTCCTATACTGGGGGGCGCTATGATATACCCTCCATTCCCCCTAAAATCACACCCCTCAATAAACCCCGCTGCATTGCTTAAACCGTTTCGGGATAGGTGGTAATAATGCCAGCCTTCCCTTGGCGTTCTGCTTATCGGAGTAACAAGACTATCTGGTAGCATTTCATCTAAGGCATCCATACCCTTCTGTGAATCAATATCAATTACATCAATGCCTGAGATTTCCCCCGTTACAATGGCAACATTGGCGTTGGGCCATTTCTCCCACCATTCTTTAATTAGATCGGGGCCTGCCTTTTCTTTTTGATATTTCTCCCATGCAATATAAGGCTTCTTATTTTTTTGAACTGGGATCACAGAAAAGCCCATAGCCTGATATCCCAGTGCTTTATTAAAAATGTTTGTCATTTGTATTTTCCGTTATACACTCTCAAGTTTTAAGGTTTTGAATATGCTTTTGACAGTTGCACCTGGTAGCAACCTAAAGCTAAAGAGAAACATCGTTGCGTTTTTGATTTTCCTTCTCAAAATCATTTACTCCTTTCCCCTTTCTAAAAGGATTATTGTAAATAAGCTGCAGGTGTTTCTTTTCAAGCTCCTCTATCAACTGCTTAGCCTTGAGATAGAAACCCTGAAGAGCTAAATGTTGCTTTCGCTCTGCTATTTCCTTGCTATTCATTTTTTGCCATTCTTCTGGTGTAGTGTAATGTCTCTGATTTCTAAGCCCATGTTTGTTAAACGGGCAGTAAAAAAGCCTTTTAAAGTATTTCTCTCGTAAGATCTGAAAGCGATAATTTCGATTGCCATGGTTGAAGCCCCTTGATTTGATCGAGAAAAAGTCCTCTCATTGGTAACATAATCATTATTTTTGTTACTCAATTAAATAAAAAAATTTAGCCTATATTAAAAGCGTATCCCTTCGCCATATTGTGCAGGGGATACAGCACTAATTTTTCCCTTATACTTTTTCAAGTCTTTTATCATCTGATTCCTTAGTGGGTAATTCATGTCCACTTCACTAAACTTACCCATTAAGTTATGCGCTGCACAAATTAACCTTTTTCGTTCTTCCTCTGAGATCAATCCCAATTCTAATGATCCAACAAGAAAGGCATGATCACTTTCTTTCCATGCTTCTGATTTTATAGATGATAGGTATTCACCAAGTTCTCTTTTTGATTTTAACGGATAACCGCCTAGTATTTCAAAAAAGTGGTGACATTGATTGGCTACAGAAAAATCAAGTATTCTTTCAGGATAATTATCACCGTCTGGCCGGGGACCTATTTTCTTCCACAAGGATTCCGTGTATTTTCCAACTTTACCTGCTATCAAAAGAATCAAAGACTGAGAATATTGTTTTAAATCTCGAAATTCATTCCAACCAAGTTCCGGCGGCGGTGTCCTTGCTATTTCTTTAATTGATTTTTTAAAATATTCATCTGCTAATTCTTTTTGCCTTTGAGCTCTTGCTTCAAGGTGTTTAATTAAAAGGTCTGTATATTCAGATTGAAGTTTATCAGTGAGATCCCAATATCTGTCTTCGGTTCTCCACTTCCTCAATAATCCATGAGAGACCCCTACCACGTTAGCGAGGTCTTTCAACTTCCATTTTTTGAGGCAAAATAAGGCTGCATTATATTTTTGATGTGAAAAACCGATGGGCTCCCCGCGTGGTGTTCCTCTACGGATGGGTTCGGTGTATGTGTTGATTTTTTGATAAAAAAAAGCATTTAAGAAAGAGACCAGAGATTCTGAGATATTTATTTTTTTCTTATCCATTACATTTCCCCATGTGTTTTATCCTAATCATAGTAACACAATAATACTTACTGTTACCCATATCAAGAAGAAAAAAACACCTTTTTATAACTACCTGATATTATTACAATCTTTTTTTAGGTTAAGTTTATGTAGGCCTGTTTTGGGGAGAAATGGGGACCCTGAGCATAAAAAACCCCTGCCTTGTTCAAGACAGAGGATGTTTTAAGGCTCTTGATTAGACTAGGGGATGGGTTGAAGGATGGAGAAAGGCGAAAGGGCGCCAGGATACGTCTTTACTTTAGCGGTGATCTGTCCCTTAAAATTCACTTTTTTCGGCTATTAAAGTTGTAAATCTTTAGCGTAACTATATGAAATAAATTTACCTTGGAGCGTATCTTTGTAACCTTTTTCGTTATGGGAGAACTCAGATATCCGCTTTGCGGTCCATCCATGAAAATGACTCTTTACAGATATCAATGTAATTAATTCTGTATCCGAAAAAACATTGCGATTCGGACTTTTTTGAGATGTAAGTTTCTCACCAGTTACATCCTCATCGTAAAAAATTTCATAAAGCCTTAAAACACCTTCATCAATAAGCATAGTAAAATAATGCTGCCATTTGTCTGGCGCTGGCCCAAAAGTAATTTTTGCATATCGCGAGCCGGTAATTGGCACGACATTATCTTTGAAATGCTTAAAATCTGCATAAAAAAGAAGCTTATTCAGAACCGTTTTTAAAATACCTTCTTCGCAAAAGAATAAAATTGCATTAATCAGCTTCGATTGATCAAACGTGATATACCCACTAAATTCATCCGCTTCATATCTCCCAAATCGTTCCTCATAGATCCTTTCGAAAGAATAAGCTTTATGCTCTGCAATCTGTAAATCCTCTAATAGACGTTGCCTTTTTTCATCTAAGAGAGCTTCCGGAGTTTCTTCTATGAGCTTTAGCAGGTTTCTCGGGTCTCTAACTAGTTTTAGTATTTTTTCATGGACTTCATCTTGAAGAGCCCCATTTTCATAGCGGCTTAGTGTAATTGCACCCCACCCAAGAAGTTTGGCCATTTCAGCTTGAGTTAGTCCATATTGCTTACGTAAAGCTCTAATCTCTTCGGGTTGAATCATTCCATGTTGTTTTCGATATTTTCTATATGCCTTATCTAAGGGATCATCTTTAGAGCGAGGGTCTTCAAACTCTTCTCCGCAGGTCAAACATTTGTAATATTCAACATCTACCTTAATAGGTTCTCCTCGTATTATTATCTCTTCTTTAGACTGAATTAATTCTAGATCAGTCTTTTTTTCACAGTTTGGGCAAATACCTCTCATTTTGTCTCACCTCCTTTTTTTATCCTCTCTCTTAAAGGAAAGCGGAGAGGAAACTCAGGTGGATGGAAGGAAATGCATTTTGCAATCTGTTCTTCCTCAGCCTGTGCAATTTTTAGTTTAATATAAACTTCCCTTTCTTTTAGCATCTTTCCAAATTCCCAAATTTCCCCTGGCTTATCCTTATCAGGTTCTGGGCCACTACAGTAATCTGCTACAGATAAGCTCAATATTTCCTGTTCAGCATTCTTTTTGGTGAGACCTAGTTTTAATAATGCATCACGGTTTTTGACTCTTGGTATAAAATCAATCCCCCTGCCCTTCGTTGCTATTTTTTTGAATTCTTTTAGGAACTTGGTAACAAACGCTCGCTTAATTTCATCCAATTAGTTATCCCCTGCTTGTAATAACATAAATATTTTATATCATATTATAAAAAAGTCAATCTTTTTTATCATATGATAACATTTTTTCTAAAAAAAATAAAAGGGGAGAGTGATCCTTAATATAAGGGCTTCCCCTTCAAAATGTGACAGTTTTGTGACAGTAATTGTTTTTTTTGCTTCTTTTCTTTATATTGTTTATACTATGCCTATCCGGTTAGCACAGGTTCATCTGATTTCGCGGGATTCGTATGTGTCTTCGCGCCTTCGTAAAAGTCCCTGTAGGATAACGACCCCACTCGGGCGGCAATCTTCAGCACGCTATC
>Ga0315533_1000667_pt1 | contig 28260 bp, 29 predicted proteins | sample SalMarSW160130MG_FD_203081 | JGI IMG/M metagenome (GOLD analysis project Ga0315533, IMG submission 203081) | Salt marsh sediment microbial communities from the Plum Island Ecosystem LTER, Massachusetts, United States - Salt Marsh Sediment SW1601-30 ... | reverse complement strand
CTATGGATTAAACAAATGGGGTGATCTATTCAACTCACGCCAGAAGTTAGCACTTATTACATTTATGGAGAAGGTAAGGCAATCGCATGAGAAGATACTAAAGGCAGGCGCACAGGAGGAGTATGCGAAGGCGGTAGTGAGTTATTTAGCAGTGATTCTTGATAGACTTGCTGATAAGAATTCAAATCTTGTGGTTTACAACGTTATTGGTGAAAAGATTGAACACGTATTTGGAAGACAGGCCTTGGGAATGGTTTGGGATTATGTAGAAGTCAATCCATTTACGAATGTGGGTTGGCCTAATATGCAAGGGTGGGTTGAAAGAATAATTGACCATTGTTCTCAAATTCTTCCAATTACAAATTCAAAACTCCGAACTCCCGCCATCTTCCATTCCTCAGCAACCTCTCTTCCCCATCCCGACAACTACTTTGATGCAGTCTTCACCGACCCGCCTTATTACAATTCCGTTCCTTACGCTGACTTGTCTGATTTCTTTTATGTCTGGCTAAAAAGAACCGTGGGAGATTTACATCCTGAACTCTTCTCTACCCCCTTAACACCAAAGTTAAAAGAAATTGTTGAGATGGCAGGTTGGGACCCGAAAAGATATGCGTATAAAGATAAGACATTCTTTGAAGACAACCTTAAAAAATCATTTCAGGAAATTTATAGGGTTTTAAAGCCTAATGGCATTGCCACCATTGTTTATACTCATAAATCAACTTCTGGCTGGGAGACATTGATAAACTCTCTGTTGGATTCGGGTTTTGTCATTACCGCTTCATGGCCTATTCATACGGAGATGCAGACGAGGCTAAGAGCAAGAGAATCCGCAGCTTTAGCATCCTCAATTTACTTTGTTGCCCGTAAGATACAAAGGAAAGAAACTGGTTGGTACAATGAGGTTAAAGAAGAAATAAAAAAACATATCTATAAAAAACTTGAAAGACTATGGCAGGAAGGCATCTCAGGTGCAGACTTCTTCATCGCAGCCATAGGCTCATCCATTGAAATCTTTGGTAAATACGAGAAGGTCATGGATTATGAAGGAAATATCATTAGGGCTGATACACTCCTTGATTTTGTGAGAGATGTGGTAACTGATTATACCGTAAGGCAGATTCTGCATAACGGCATAGCAGGAGAGCTTTCACCCCTTACAAAGTTTTATCTCCTCTATAGATGGACTTATCAGGAGGCAAAGGTGAATTTCGATGATGCAAGAAAACTTGCCCAGTCAACAGGAATTGATTTAGCAAAGGAGTGGAATAAAGGATTTATCAGGAAAGAAAAAGAGTTCATAAGGATTTTAGGGCCACAGGAAAGGGATTTAAAGGAAGTTAAAAACAATGAACTTATCGATGTTCTTCACCGGGTGCTAATTTTATGGAAGAATGGGGGAAGAGAGGAGATGAAAAAAGTTCTCGCTGATAGTGGCTGGGGAAATAAAGATGCCTTTTACCGAGTTGCTCAAGCAATATCAGAAACCTTACCCATTGAAAGCAGGGAGAAGAAACTTCTTGATGGTTTTCTCTCTGGAAAAGAAAAGATATTAAGTGAGATGAAAGATAGACCTACACAAAGGAGGTTATTCTAATGAAACCATTCTCAACTATAGCTATACCGCATAAGGATATACTTGAGGGCAGGCTCACAATGGATGTGTTTGCTGCTGACCTGTGGGAAGTGTTTAAAAAAAGAGCCCAAGAGGAGTATCAGGATTCTACTATATTCTTTAGAAAAACATACATAACGGACGGATTAAAGAATCTCCTAGATATTACAAAGAAGAGACTCAAAGGAAAAGGTGGAGATCCGATTATCCAGCTTCAAACCCCATTTGGGGGTGGAAAGACCCATTCTTTAATTGCTTTGTATCATAAGACAAAAGAATGGGGAGCAAAGACAGTAGTCATTGATGGAACTGCTCTTGACCCCAAAGAGATAACCATCTGGGAAGAAATTGAAAAGCAACTTACCGGAAAGGTTGAAAAATTAAGAGGTAAGACCTCGCCTGGGCGTGAAAAGTTAAGAGAGATTCTTGATGCACACCAGCCACTTCTGATTCTGATGGACGAAATATTGGGATACACTACTAAGGCCTCAGGTATAAAGGTAGGGAATTCAAATTTAGCATCTCAAGTGCTTGCTTTTATTCAGGAACTTACAGGTACCATAAAAACCCTTGATAAATCTCTTTTAATTCTTACACTTCCTTCAAGCGTTCTGGAGCATTATGATGAAAACGCTGAAAGACTCTTTCAACAATTGCAAAAGATCACTGGAAGAATGGAAAAGGTCTATACACCAGTCCATGATGAAGAGATAGACCAGGTGATTAAAAGAAGACTTTTCAGTAGTATAAAAGAAGAAGAGGCAAGGGAAGTAATAGAGGAATTCATGGATTATGCTGAAAGAGAGAAGATACTTCCCGAAGGTGTGGAAAAACCAAACTACCGTGAAAGGTTTGTAGTAAGTTTTCCGTTTCAACCAGAAGTAATAGATGTTCTATATAAAAGGTGGGGGAGTTTTCCAACATTTCAAAGGACGAGAGGAGTGCTCAGGCTACTTTCTTTAGTTGTGCATTCATTAAAGGATACTCAAAAACCATTTATTAGATTGGGCGATTTTGATTTAAAAAATGATGAGATTAAGAGAGAACTAATTAAACACATTGGTCCTGAGTACGATAGCATTATTGCTCAGGATTTAATTTCAAGGGCTGCAGGTGCCAGAAAGGTGGATAGAAGTCTTGGAAATGCCTATACACCCTTTTCTTTTGGAAGCGTGGCAGCAACTGCGATTTTCCTCTATTCATTTTCAGGAGGACCAGAGCGAGGTGCAACCATTAGTGAAGTTAAACTTGCAAGTTGTGACCCTTCTACACCAAGTAGCATAGTTGTAGAGGCAGTATCCAAACTGAAAGAAAACCTTTTCTATCTCTCAGATGAAGGTTTATTTTTTACAAACCAGCCAAATCTAAACCGCATACTTCTGACCAGGATGGAAGGTATAATAGACCTTGAACCAGAAGAGAAAGATCTTTTGACCGGGACTCTCGCAAAAGAATATTTAGATATATTGCTCTGGCCCAATAATTCTAAGGACATCGCTGATACAAATAGATTGAAATTGGTCATTCAGCGAAATCGTGACAGATGTAAGGAGTTTCTGGAAAATTATGGAGAATGCCCAAGAGTTTATCGTAATACTCTTATATTTCTTTGCTCTCTGGAGTCAGAGAGAATAAACTTTGAAAGTTTCTTGAAGAAAAAACTTGCCTGGCAACTCATAGAAAAGGATAAGACTCTCCATATCACGGACGAACAGAAAAAGGAAATAAGATATAGAACAAAAAAAACCGAGATTGAAGCTAAAGATCGCATAAGGGGTCTTTATCGTACTGTTTTACTTCCCTTAAAGGATGATTTTAAAGAGATTGATTTAGGAATTCCAACTTATGGAGCAGAGGCTACCATAGATAAGGAAATATACGAAAGACTGAAAAATGAAGGCGAAATCCTTGAAAGACTTGCGCCCCTATCCCTTAAGGAAAAATATCTTAAAGACAGGGGTTATGTGGAAACAAAGAATATCCTTGAGTCTTTGTTTAAGACACCAGGAGAAATCAGGGTTATTTCAGATGAAGTGCTGAAGGATTGTATAAAAGAAGGTATCAAGCAAGGATTATTTGGAGTTGGAGATATAGAAAACGAAAAGCCTATTTGCCGTCACTTCAAGGCTGAGTTTTCACCTGAAATAGTAGATGGAGAGATTTTGATTAAAGCGGAATTATGCATGCCTGAAAAAGAGATTTCAGATGAGGAACTTCGATTATACATAAAGAAAATACGACAAAGTCAAACCATAGAATCGATTAATGAAATTGCTGAAGAAATATCCTTGTATAATTTATCTACGAGTCAAAAGGAAATAGTTGAAGGTGAAATAAAGAGAAAAAGAGGTGAATTAGCAGAGATTACTCCACAACCGCATAGAGAAAAATACCAAGAGATTAACCTCAAATTGAATGTTCCTACAGGCAAATTATCGGATATTGTAAGAATGATACCTTACCTCAAAACTAAATTTAACCAAGTGAAAGTAAAAGTTGAAATATCTGCTCAGGAAGGTGAAATAACGATTTCAGATTATGAAGATAAAATTAAAGAAACAATTAATCAATCAAATATGATTATTGAAGAGAAAAAACTTGAGTAAATATAAAATAACTTCAATTATGCAATATATAAATAGATAATAATGTAATCTTTCAAAAATATTATTTTGAAATAGAGGATGAAATGTTTAATTCAGATACACCGATTAAAAGTATGGTAGAAGATACTTTAGGGAGAAAATTGTTTTGTCAGGAGCTAGGTGAAGCAATTCTCAGTTATAAAGGAATAGACAGTTTAGTGATAGGGCTTTTTGGTAATTGGGGATCCGGGAAAACTTCAGTGATTAATATGACATTAGAATACATTAATACTATTTGTAAGGATAAATCTCTCGAAGAAAAACCTATTGTAATAAAATTTAATCCTTGGAATTATTCAGAGCAGAATCAATTAATATGTCAATTTTTCGAACAATTAGCAATAGTTTTAAAAAGTAATAATTATTCCAATGAAAGAATTAAAAAAATTGGTGAAAAATTGGAAATCTATGCAAACCTTTTTAAACCTTTTTCTTTTATACCAACAATTGGACCAATAGCTTCCTTAATTTCAGAGATAATTGGAAGCCTTGGAAATGCATCTATAGCTTGGAATGATTTTAAAGAAAAAGATTTAAATTCTACTAAAGAAGAATTAAATAATCTATTAAATAATCAATCTCAAAAGATAATAGTAATCATAGATAACATTGATCGTCTCAACAATATAGAAATTAGACAAATTTTTCAATTAGTTAAATCTCTTGGTGATTTCCCCAATACGATTTATTTACTTTCTTTTGATAGGCATGTTGTGACTAATGCTCTAAATGAAGTGCAAAAGGGTTCAGGAATTGAATATTTAGAAAAAGTTATTCAAATACCTTTTGAAATTCCAATTATTTCTCGAAGCAGATTAGAGCATTTTTTGTTTACGCAGCTTGATAAATTAATTGAGAATCTACCAGAGAAGGAATTTGATGAAAGTTACTGGGCAAATATTTTTCATAGTGGATTAAAATATTTTTTTAATAATATTAGAGATGTTAAGCGATATATTAATTCTTTACAATTTAGTTTTGGATTAATAAAAGGGGAAGCAAATACTGTAGATTTTTTTGCGATTACTGCTATACAGGTTTTCCTACCAGACATCTATGATGATATTAAGAATAATAAAGATATTTTTTCAGGAATATTTGATACTAAAGTAGATGATAAGGAAATTGAACAAGAAAAAGAGATTTGTGACCGAATAATTGGTAAAACAAAGAAAATTCCTCAAGAAAAATTAAAAAATTTCTTGACACAATTATTTCCAAGACTTGAGTCAATTTATAATAAAAATAATTATGGTTCCACTTTTTTAGATAAATGGCGAAAGGATCTTCGTATATGTAGTCCGGATATATTCGATAGATATTTTTTGCTTTCTCTAACAGAAGGGGATATATCAGAAAAAGAGATGAAATCCATATTATCTTTAGGAAACAATGAAAAATTATTTAGTAAAAAACTTTTAAAACTAAACAAGGATAAAAAAATTATTAGATTTCTTGAAAAATTTGAAGATTATACTACGGATATTCCTGAGTCTCATATAGAATCGATAATTACTGTTTTAATGGACCTAGGCGATCTTTTTCCTAAAGGCGATGAAAGTTTTTTTGGATTTAGTACTCCTATGAGGATTTTACGTATAATTTATCAGCTTCTTCATAGATTTAACATTGACGAAGAAAGATTTGAAATTCTAAAAAATGCTATCAAGAATGCAAACAAAAGCTTATATACAATCGTTCATGAAATTAGCGTTCAAGATCAACAGCATGGTAAATATAATTTTAAAAAAAGTCGTAAGCCAGAAAGCGAATGGACGGTTAATGATAAGCAACTTGAGGAATTAGAAAATTTAGCTTGTAAAAAAATTGAAAAATGGGCTAAAAATGGTAAATTAAATAATCATAAGTATTTGATTGCCATTCTTTTCGCCTGGAAGAGATGGGGAGAAGAGGATAAAGTTTGTGATTTTGTAAATAATATGGTAAAAGATGATGTTGGATTGATAAATTTTATTGTAAGGTCTCTAAATAAAATATTTACTTATTCAGGTTACACTAAAAAAATAAAATGGGAAATAAATTTAAAAGATATCGAAAACTTTGTAAACTTGAGTGAAATTGAAGCAAGGATAAGAAAAATATATTTATCTTCCAATTTTAAGAAATTAAATCAGCAAAAACAACATGCTTTAAAATTATTTTTAGATGCTTACAATGGGAAATCAGAAAATATTGTAGAGAAAAAATTAGTATAAATTTTTAGCAATAAAAAGATATATTATAGAATAATAAATTGGTACAACACATCCCATTTCTTAGATAATTAATATTTTATTTTAAATTAGATAAATAGGGAAGATATGTCAAGTCAATAATTCGGTAACTTTTTGCGGAAGAGCGCCAAGAAGTTTTATATTTCTTACAGGGTGAAAGTCCCTGTTGGGTAAGGTCTAGCCAACCACCCATACCAAGTGTTGCATCAAAATGGGTAACCATTAGATGAAGCGTACACAGGGAAACAGATAGGCCATAGGGAAGACCGTACTTCCTAAAAGTGAATTATACAGCCTGTTAGATAAAGATTAATGCATATGGCGACGTCGTTTCCGTAAACGGAAAGCCTACATAAAAGAATCGCATATGGTTGAGATTCTAAGAGGGTCTGTCGGGGTCTTGGCACATGGCATGTCTGTAGAGAGATATAAGAAACTTGGGAGACCCTATAAGCTCCTTATCAAAAGGTAAGTCTACCCGATGAAAAGAGAGGGAGACTTATGGCTTATAGGGAGTCGGATCAGCCCACAGTACTCTATCAAATAGAGGAAGGGGCTGACAGAATACGTAGCCTGCAAAGGAAACATTTGCCGGGCAAGTAGGACTGGAGGAACAAATGCAAACCTCCCTGCAGGGAATAGCAAAGAAGGCAATACTAATTTGTCTTTTACGGAAGCGAGTATTTCTGAAGAGCCCAGTGCGATAGTTCCGCACGCTGGGATCTGTGCGGGGGCAGTCGGGTAACTGGCTGTCCTACCGTGACAACCTATAGTATCTCAGAAGTTTCTTAACCGGATGATTGAGGCTTTAGGTATTATTATATATAGACGTCCTAAAGGAAGACCTCGTAAAATGGAAAGCTAAACCATAGAAAAAATAGGTGTCCCCATTTAAATTAAAATGGAGGTATTATATGACAAATAATGGTTACACATACAAATCAAATCATATTTTTGCTCCCTTGCCTTCGTGCACTTTAGATATCGCCTATTTTAAAAAGTTGTACGAAATATTAAATAAGATTACACAAGAAGCAGCTGAAATAGAAATTTCAAAACTAAAGAAAAATCCAGGTCAAAGTGATGAGGATTTTTGCAAATTAAAAGATTATGCAAAAAGTCTATATAAATTATCTATACAAATTTTTGGCCGAAAAGGAGAGTATATATTTTCCGATTCTGCCTCTATTTTTGATGAAGCTCACTTACCGGATCATGTAATAAAAATAATATTTGATAATTCGTTAAAATATAATTTTAATTTAAAGAAAGATCCTTTAAATAAAATACGCCTAGAATTTGATTTTCAAAAAGTCAAAGTTTTTGATTTTGTAACAAGTCCTTCAAGAGCCACCCCTAATACTAGCAATTTTTATGTCTTAGGTGAAAATAAAACCTGGGTTTCTGGTGCCTATAAAAATGTATTTCAATCATTGCAGGAGCGCGCAAATAAAAGGAGTTGGCTCCATAGAACAAATATTTTTGATTTATTTATTTGGTTTATGATAATGCCCTTAGGATTTTTTACTATATATAAGATTGAGCAGATATTTTCTTTGAGTGCCAGTGGTATGTCTACTGTTTTCATAGTTGCATTGTATTTATACTTTTTTATCATCGTGCTTAATATTTTCAGGATGGTGTTTAATTATGCTCGCTGGGTTTTTCCCAAGATGGAATTGGTTACATCTCTTAAAAAAGGAGCTATAGTACATAGGATTATTTTAGGGGCAATATTTCTCGCAATACTTTACTCTTTTATATACGATTTATTAAAATTAATTTTCTAGTTTTAAAGGGGAAGCCCATAGAGAATAAGTACCCCTGGATTTAAAGAGGAAATTGAAGAATTAAAAGCCCGATTATAAGAGTTATAAAAGATAAATTAATTTATTAAATCAAATATTTACCATAGTTTTTAGTAGAAAATAATATATTCACGAGAGGTTTTTTATGCTATATTTTGCTTATGGTTCAAATTTAGATTGGGAATATATGAAAAAGAGAGTTCCGTCTTCAATTTTTTATGGTAAAGCAAAGCTAGAAAACTATAGAGTAGATTTTACAAGAGAATCAATAATCTGGGGTTGTGGCGTTGCTGATATTATTGAAGATAATAAAGATGTTTGGGGAGTAATATACCAATTTGATGAGAAAGATCTAGGGAGATTAGATAAATTCGAAGGATACAATCCAAATAGAGTTAAAAATGCATATAAAAGGATTGAAAAAATGGTTTATCTTGAAGGCAAAAAAGATCAACCCATGACTGTGTATACATATGAAGTAATCGATAAAGAATTTGGAAAACATAAACCTAATAAAGAATATAAAAATCTGATTGTAACTGGGGCGAAATATTGGAAATTACCAAAGGAATATATAAATTTTCTTGAAAATATCGAAATCGTGAAAGATGAATAGAATCATATCTTTGTTCTTGGCAGTTGATTACACTATTTGCCCAGAATAAAGATTTTACCCCGTTTTCCTATTAACTTTCAAAAATATTTAATAGGTGAATATAAATGTATAGAATTCATATTGCTATAGATAATTCCGTACTAGGTGATTTAGTTGACCTAAATTTACCAGATAATAAAAAAGAAGATAATAATGCATTTCTTCAGATAATTGAATTAGACCGCAAAAGTATTTTTGAGATTGGTATTCCAGTTTCTACTACTATGATTGAAGAATTAGGGTCAGGTAATATCAAAAGAGAAGCAGTAAGAAAAATCATGGGATCTGCATGGAGACGATGGCCAGTTTTGGTAACGAAAGAACATAAGAAAATATTAAACAAACAAATAGATTGTCTTATAAAAATAATGCAAGATAAAGGTGGTATTGATTCGAAAAATTTTATTGTCTCAACAATTCATTCGAATTATTATTTAACTACTGATTATAGATATCTACGCCAATTTAGAGCTCAATTTAAAAAAATAAGAGAAAATTGTGGAATAACAAAGGAAATATTTACACCTTCTGAATTTCTTGAAAAATATAATAGAAAGGAAATTAAGGTTTTTTCTTGAATTTATTATTTTAATAGGAGTGAATAAAAAATGGCAAAGAATAATAGTTCAGATTTCGATGCATTAGAAAAAAATTTGGATAATATTATAAAATCTATCGAACTTTGTTTAAATGCAAAATTACAAATTTCGAGTTTGATATTATTATATTCTGGAATTGACATAGTAGCATGGTTGAATCGACCAGCTTCAAAAGAACGAGTAACCAGAAAAGATTTCATTAGATGGGTAGATGATTATCTTTTACCAAATATTAACATTAAATATGAGGCAATTGATTTATATGCTGCGCGATGCGCAATAGTTCATTCGTATTCGTTTTCTTCTAGATTAAGCAAAAAGGGGGAGGCAAAAGAGATATATTACTCATGGGGGAAAGCTAATATTAAATCATTACAAAATGATATAGATAGGAGATCTAAGAAAAGTGCCGTCGCAATTCATATCAATGATTTATTAAAAGCATTTAAAGAAGGAATAGAGAAATTTAAACTATCAATAAAAAATGATAAAGAAAAAGAAAAAATTGTTTGCGGTAGAGCTAATAAATATTTTTTTGTTAACATGCCCTCCGATACCTATAGAAAATTGGGATTAGAATAGATTTTTAGAATAAATAGACACCTCCCATTTTCCAAATATTTATATTTAATTTAAGGAATAAATATGAGTAAAACTGTATTTATATTGGGAGCAGGTGCTTCAAAAGAATCAGGAGCGCCATTAATGAATGATTTTTTAGATGTATCTCGTTCTCTATACGAGAATGAGAAGATTGATAATCTATTTAAAGATGACTTTACTCGGGTATTTTCTGCAATTGATAATTTGTATAAAATTTACCCAAAAACAAATTTGGATTTAGAAAACATAGAGAGGATATATTCACTTTTCGAGATGGGAAGATTTATAAAAAAACTACCAGGAGTGGATAATTGGGAAGATATAGACAAAGTAATTGATTCTCTAAAGGTGTTAATATTATTAACTTTAGATAAAACTATAACAATACGTACATCTAATGGAAGGTTATACCCAGATGGATCATATGAAGATTTTGTTTCCCTAATAGAAAGCATAAAAGATGTAGATGGTTCTTTTCCTTCTATTATATCTTTTAATTATGACTTAGCTCTTGATTGTGCATTATATTATTATCGCCGTAAAGTCGATTACTATTTAGGAAATAATAACAATTATGATATAAAATTGATGAAATTACACGGTTCATTAAATTGGTTTAAATCAACAGAAAGTAATGAAATAATACCATATGATTTTAGCGAAATAAATAGATGGTATTTTAATATACATGCTTTAGATGAGGAAGATGAAGAAGTAGAAATAAATTTATCAAAAAAATTTTCTAAAAAAAAAATAATATTTAAAGAGAAGGAATTATTGCCTATCCCAATTATTATTCCTCCAACTTGGAACAAATTAGAGTTTAGCTATAATTTTGAGATTGCCAAAGTTTGGCAAAAAGCGGCAGAAGAATTATCAAATGCTGAAAACATCGTTATTATAGGTTATTCTTGTCCTGAGACAGATAATTTCTTTAAATATTTTTTAGCTTTAGGGATTTTAGGAGAAAAATTAATCAATAAATTTTGGGTTTTTAATCCAGATCAATCTATCAAGGAAAGATTCGAAAACTTACTGGGTCCTAGAATTATTAAGAGATATAAATTCGAAAAGTTACCTTTTTCAGAAGCTATTAATTTTTTAAAAGATAAAATTATTTAAAAAAGAGAGTAATGGTTCGAGCGTTCGTTTTGTGTAATATTAAATAAATGGGGGCAGCTGTACTAGCTCAATAATTCAGTATTTTTTCTAACCTTAGGTATGTGTAGTTGTGAAGTTTGACCCCGGAAGTACACTTATGAAATATTTTAGAAAGAGGTAAAACAATATGGCAAATTTATTTTGGAAGACCAAACAAGAAACCAAAAGTCTTTTATCAACACCATTTAAAACTGAAGAAGAATTTGAAAAAATTATTTATAGTACACCTGAGATATTAGAAGATATATTTCTAATTAAAAGGCAAGTAAGAGGTGGAAATAAAACTGGGGTTCCAGATATTGTAGGAGTAGATAATGATGGTAATGTTTGCATAATTGAAATGAAAAACATAACGGTTAATGCTTCAATAATACCTCAAGTTTTGCAATATGCTTTTTGGGCGGAAACAAATCCTGATTCAATTAAATCTCTCTGGTTGGAGCGTGAAAACAAGCCGGATAATTTATCAATCAGCTGGGATGATTTTCAAGTGCGAATTATCATTATTGCACCAAGTATATTAAAATCAACTTTAGATATTGTTGATAAAATAAATTATCAGGTTGATCTGATTGAAGTAAATAGATGGGTTGAAGAAGATAACCAATTATTACTAGTGAATAAGTTAGAAGAAGAGAAAAGAATTAAACCAAAAGTGGCAACTGGATTACAAGTGTATGATGAGGAATTTTATAAAAAGGTATTTAATAAAGATAGTGCAATAGAATTTATCAAGTTTACAAGGGAAATTGAATCTATTGTCAAAGAAAGAGGATGGTCGTTAGAAACAAAATATAACAAACATTATTGTGGTTTTAAAGCAGGTTTTTTCCTTGCTTTTGGAATAGAATGGATTGGTTCAAAAACTTTTGCTTTCTTCTTTAAATTAGATGAAAAACAGGCAAATAGTATACCGATAAAAATGACGAAGTATGCAAACCAATGGAAGCAAGCATATTATTATATTAAACCTAGGGAAACTAAAACCAAAGACTTTTTACCTTTATTTGAAATGGCGTATAAAAAATTAACTGGGGAGTAAATTTATATTTTAAAATAACTCGAGGATTATTATGTATACAGGTTATTGGATTCAAGATAATATTATCTTTGGTCCCAAAGAATCTGGAAAATTTTGGATTGATAATGGTTTTATATACGGACCGAGTGAAAATTTACCTTGGTTTGAATAAAATTTATAAATAAATAGTAATTGGGACACATGTACTATTTAAATTAATACAATTTACTATTTTGAATTATTAAGACCAATGGACTACAATCTATGGTTCAGCAATTTACAAAAAGGCGTCATTTGTGTTAAATGATATTTGAAAATTATAAGAGATTTTTGAGATATATTATTAATCGGAATATGGAGGTGATTTTATATGATACCCTCTGGTTATCCTTGTCTTTTTCAATCGAGCGATTCAGCTTCATTAATAGAACAAAAGAGTTATATTAATTTATGCCGGATAGATTTTGCTTTAATAGTTCTAGCAGCATTTTTTAGTGGCTTTAGCTTAAATCCTAATCTCAAAATTTTTCAGTGTTGCGCTCTCTTTGCATTAATTTCTTTAATAATAAGTTTTTGCTTAAAACTTATTATTAAAGTGGGTAAATGGGATAAGAAATGGTTTGATACAAGAGCTATTGCAGAATCTGTAAAAACAGCTACATGGAGATATATTATGGGAGTAGAACCATATGAGAATAGTTTATCTGCCGAAGATGCAGATAGAAAGTTTGTTAATAAATTAGGCGAGATACTTGAATCTGCCTCCAAAGCTTCTGGAAGTTTGGCAAAAAGTGTTGGAGAGGGACAGCAAATTTCTAATAGAATGCGAGAAATTCGTCAAATGAATATGGAAGGAAGAAAAACTATTTATCTTCAACAAAGAATTAAAGATCAAAAAGATTGGTATAGTAGAAAAGCTAAATTTAACAGCGATAAAGAAACAATGTGGTTTTGGATTATAATAAGTGTAGAATTCTTAGCTATCCTTGCAGCTATTTACATACTTAACACTTTAAATAGTGCCTTCAACCCAATTGGAACATTTACAACATTGGTTGTCGTATTTGCTGCATGGAATCAGACAAAAAAGCATAGAGAATTAAGTCAGTCGTACACTTTAGCTGCTCAAGAGTTGACCTCAATAGAAAGTCTAGCAGTACATATAAAGGACGAGGAAAGGTTAAGTGACTATGTCAGAGATACGGAAAATGCTATATCAAAAGAGCACACAATGTGGTGTGCGAAAAGAGTATAAGCATTTTTGTGAGATAATTCTAAGTATGGATAAATAATAAGGATGATTAAAAACACAATTACAATTAATAGAAAAATGGATATTTGTATAGGAGGTACATTTTTGCCATTACCGTGCTTTTTTCCTTCTATTTCCACTATCAAAACTAACCTACCACCATTGGAATATTTAAAAATTCTTACAGCCTTAAAATATCCATTGCTTTTGATTTCTGCATATGATTTATATCATTGTAATTTGAATCAGCTTAATGCAATTAAAAAATTACTAGAGCATGCTATAAATAACAAACAAATTGTATTGATTGATAGTGGTAATTATGAAAGTTACTGGAAAAATGATAAAACATGGAGTATCGAAAAATATCGCGAAATATTAAAATCTATTCCGCATCAAATTGCTTTTTGCTACGATGTTTTTGAGTGGGGTATAGGTTTGCAAGAAATTATCAATAATATCGAAGATGAAGTTGTTAAATCTCAATCATTTTCCCACGGAACTATCGTCGTCCCAATTCTTCATTCAGCAAAAAAATTACTTCCTAAAATTATTACTAAGCTTGCAGATAGATTAAATCCGCTTTTTATTGCTATTCCTGAAAGGGAGTTAGGAGATGGAATGCTTGAACGAGCAACTAATGTATTTAAAATAAGAAAAGAGTTAAATAAGAAATCACAATATTACCCCTTGCATTTATTAGGAACTGGTAATCCTCTATCAATTCTTATTTATTCAATATGTGGTGCAGATAGTTTTGATGGTTTAGAGTGGTGTCAGACTACGGTAAATTGTGACACAGGATTGTTATATCATTTTCAACAACGTGAATTTTTTAAGTTAGATCCAAAACTCCAAAAAATATCCGGTTTACCTTATTCTCAACTAACAATCGCATATAACTTAAAATTTTATAATAAATGGATGAATAAAATTAATAAAGGATTTTTAAACAATAATATGATAGAGATAGTAGATAGTTACCTTCCTAACCGAATGGTAGTATTATTGAAGGAAAAATTACCGGAGGTTTTTAAATGACAAATGGAATTTTTGCTGAACGCCTTGAATACGCAGTTGGAGAAGTCTGTAAAGAGATTAAAAGAAGAAAAAATATTGTAAATTGGCATGATACGCCAGAAGAACAATTGTGGAATGAATTGGTTAGTTGTATCCTTGGAAGTCAGGTACGGCATGAGCATTTACAATGTGTAATAAAATATTTAATTTCCGAAGATTTGCTCTCAATAAAATATTTATTAAGCGATGGTGAACGTTTTGAGCGAAATATATGGTCAGCATTAGAAAAACCTATTCCTTCTTCTTTAACAAAAACAGGAAGCATAAAATACAGATATCCTAGAACAAAAGCAAATTACATTCGTCGTACTGGGGAGTCGATATATCCTACAAGTTCTTCCATCAGAAGGATACTTACACCCTGCATAGATGAACGTATTGCTAGGAAAAGAATCATATCAGTGGCTGTGGGAATTGGACCAAAACAAGCTAGCTTATTTTTAAGAAATATTGGTTATGCAAAAAATTTAGCTATATTAGATACGCATATTTTAAAATATATGACAGTTATTGGTTTGGTCCCAAAAATTCTAAGAACAGTGTCTTATTTACCTAAATATGAAGACGTAGAAGAAATATTAAATAACTATGCAACTAAATTTAAAGAGAGCTTGGCTTGTCTTGATACGGCAATTTGGATAGTAATGAGGTCTTGTTGGAAGGAGACGATAGTATGAGTGTTGTAACTCTTGTTTCAGGAGGATTAGATTCTACACTTATGGAGATACTTATAAATGAAGAAGGGATAGAGCAGTATCCTTTATTTGTAGATTATGGGCAATTGTGTAAAGAGGCTGAATGGAAAGCTTGCCTTTCCATTCACAAAAAATATAATTTTCCCATACCTAAGATTATGGATCTTAGGGGATTTGGTAAGCTGATTTCTTCTGGTCTAACGGATTCAAAAGCAAGGATAAATGAAGATGCCTTTCTCCCAGGTCGTAATCTTCTTTTTCTACTTGCTGGTTGTGCTTATGCATTTCAGAAAAATTCTAATTCAGTTGCGGTTGGATTATTAGATGAAAAGTATCATTTGTTCCCAGATCAAACCGAAGATTTTATTAGAAAGGCAGAATCTCTTATAAATATTTCAATGGGGTTTAAAGTCAAAATAATAACTCCTTTAATGAATTTTAGTAAATTAGACGTGATTAAAATGTCAAAAGTTAAAGGAATTACAGGAACATATTCGTGCCATGCGGGTGTTTATCCACCTTGTGGTAGATGTATTTCGTGTATGGAAATTAAAGAAGCATTAGATAAGGAGGTGTAAATATGGGTGGTGGAGGTGGCGGACGTAGTTTGACTCCTGCCGAATTGAAAAAATTAGAAGAAACAGCAAAGAAAATTATTAAAGAAGGAATGGTTCCTAAAAAGAGAAGCATATTTATTAGTTTTGCCGGTGAAGATTTAAATGAAGTAAATCTTTTGCGTGGGCAGGCAAAGAATGAGAATTCAGAATTAGAGTTTATTGATAGATCTTTACAAAAACCATTTGACAGCAAAGATGCAGAATACATCAAACGGGGAATTCGAGAACGTATCAGACAGTCTTCTATTACTGTTTGCTACTTAAGCGAAAGTACTGCTCAAAGCAAATGGGTAGACTGGGAGATTCGTGAAAGCATTGCTTTAGGGAAAGGTATTATTGCAATGTATAAAGGTGATTCACCCCCGGCTAAAATTCCTTCAGCTATTAAGGAATTCAAAATTAAGCTTGTTCCATGGGATCACAAAATACTTTCACGGGTTATAGATACTGCAGTAAAGAAAAAGAAATAGAATTTATAAGGTTTTAGAAATATTGAATAAATAGGAACACATCCCATTTTCTTCTAGTGTGACAAACAGCCGTCCCCTGTCACATCTCATGTCACACATAGATGGAGAGTTCCCGCTAAATTAAAGTAATAGTATTATGATACATCAAAAAAGGAGGTAATTATGTCAAACGTAGTTTTTTTTAGTTTCACTGAGGCTGATCGTGGGGTTGTGCTGACCATTAAAGGTAGAGCAGTTAATCCATTGTATCAAAATTTAAATTTTCGTGTAAAAGATCTTTTGAAAAGGTGGAATACCGAGGACACAGCTATTATACGTCAAGCTATTACGAAAGCAATGAGTGGAACTTCACGGACAATTGTTTTTGTGGGTGAGAGAACTCATTTAAGTAGATGGGTGCGCGAAGAAGTTAAGATGACCTTAGAAAATTACAAACCTGTGTATGCGATTCGGTTAAATGGTACAAGCGGAAAAACGCCAAAACTACTGGAAGACAATGGTATTCATCTCTACTTTTGGAGTGAAGAACAACTTCAAGAACTGGCAACACGATGAGACCATATTGTTTTGTCCTGATGCCTTTTGGCAGAAATATTGATGAAAGTGGTAGAGTAGTAGAATTCGATCAAGTCTATGACACAATCATTAGAACTGCTGTAGAAGAGGCTGGCTTAAATCCTATCCGAGCTGACGAAGAAATCTTCGGAGGGATAATTCAAGAGTAACAAGGGTCAGGCTTGCAATATAACAAAGCCTATGTCATATTAACAACATGACCAAAGTACCTCTTAAGGAGATCTTTAAATGTAAGGACAAGAAGTCAAAAAGACAAGGCAATGTGGAAGACCCACATCAAGTATGGAATATATCTTAAAAGATATAGCAGAATATATTGGTATAGATTATGCTACAGTGAGCAGAACCATTAGAAAAATTGAGGGGGAATATGAAAAGTGATATTACAAGAACTGACCCCAGGAACACCAGGAACTTTCAGGAACTTTACGTTAGATAACGATAATATTGGAGAGTTCCTATGAGGGCATGGATGCAAATTCGTAAAATTCTGGATCTTGTGGAAGAAGAGCTGGCAATAAGAGCTGGGCTGCTCCTCACCGATCATGATGTATTCATGCTTTTGGATAGTACACCACTTAAACCCTGGGCGGATCGCTTGAGAGGGAATCCCGATGAGACAATAGGTGTGCGAGCAGAGTTTTTCGAGGATATAACTCGCGTCCTTCGTGCTGCGGTAGGCAATTTACCTGATGGTACGCCAGGTAGCCTGTTGTCGATTCGCCGAATGAAAGAAATATTAGAAATGGGTTTAGACCCAAATCCAGTGATAAAAGCCTTTTCGGAGGAAATAGAAACTGGGAATTACCGAATAATCGGAAAAGAAATCTATGATGCTGTAAAAAGAAAAACCGGAGCTAGCGACTTGCTCGTTAATAGTGTCATTTTGATGTTTACAGATGTTCTTGAACGTACTGCAAGTGTTTTTTTGCACCGGCACTCGGAAGCATCTTGGGATGGTGTAGTTCCTCTTTCTGGCTTGTTCAGTAACGAGACAATTCCTGATAATCCCGATGCATACTTAGACCAACGATTCCTCGATTATCTCACCGCACAACCTGGTGATTTTCACAAAATGCATTGGCGTAATTTTGAACGCTTTGTCGCTGAATTTTTCTCTCGACAAGGGTATGATATTAAATTAGGGCCGGGAACAAAAGATGGTGGGGTTGATGTTCGTGTTTGGCCTGCGGGAGAGACAATGAGTCCGCCTTTGATGCTAATTCAGTGTAAGCGATATGCTAAATCATCTCTTGTTAAGGTAGAATACGTTAAGGCGTTATGGTCTGATGTTGTTTTTGAAGATGCCCAAAAAGGCTTGATTGTAACTACATCACGAGTGACACCAGAGGCGAAGCGACTCGCAAGTGTGAGAAAGTATCCACTTGATTTTGCCGAAAACGAAAAAGTAAAAGAATGGGCACGGTCTATGTGGCGTTACCCTTGGGAAGGAAAAGCTTCGACGGATGGTGTTGGTCAATATTTGCTTCCTCCGTTCTATCCTATCCGACCAGGCGATTTAGACTTTTTAGAAGATGATAAAGAATAGAATGAGTGTAGAATGAGTGGGGTCAAATCTTTATTCTTGACAAATAGTTTGATTAACTCTCAAGAATAAAGATTTGACCCCGGTAACTCTTTTTTAACAGGCAATAATCATATTAATTTTAAGATTTTTTAGAATAAAGTTATTTTATAAGGAAATAAAAAATGAGTAAGATTCCCATTGCTATAGATAATTCCGTACTAGGTGATTTAGTTGATCCGAATTTACCAGATAATAAAAAGGAGGATAAAGATGCATTTTTTCAAATAATTGAATTAGATCACAAAGGTATTTTTGAGATTGGTATTCCAGTTCCTACTACTATGATTGAAGAATCAGAGGCAGGTAATATCAAAAGAGATGCAGTAAGAAAAAAGATGGGGTCTGCATGGAGATTATGGCCAGGTACAGTAACTAAAAAACATAATGAAATATTAGACAAACAAATAGATTGTCTTATAAAAATAATGCAAGATAAAGATGGTATTGATTCGAAAAATTTTATTGTTTCAACAATTCATTCGAATTATTATTTAACTACTGATTATAGATATCTACGCCAATTTGGAGCTCAATTAAAAAAATAAGAGAAAAGTGTAGAATAACAAAGGAAATATTTACACCTTTTGAATTTCTTGAAAAATATAAAAGAAAGGAAATTAAGGTTTTTTCTTGAATTTATTATTTTAATAGGAGTGGATAAAAAATGGCAAAGAAAAATCAATGGGTAACCATACATCCTAAAGGTTGGGCCATTAAAGGAGAAGGGAATAAAAGAGCTACAAAAATTACCAAAACTCAAAAAGAGGCAATAAATATTGCTAAAAAAATAGCTAAAAATCAAAAATCAGAATTGTATATACAAAATCGCGAAGGAAAAATAAGAAGCAAAGATAGTTATGGAAATGACCCTTATCCACCAAAAGATAGGGAACATTAATAAATTTGCAGTGTGTATTTTTAATTTTAAGTTTTCTAAAAATATATTTATCAATTAGAATGCATCCATTAATCAAATAACTAAGGAGTAAGAGTATGTCAAATTTAAATCGTGAAATAGAATCAGAGGTTGTTAAAATTTATACATTTGTTGAAGATAGATTATCTAAAGATAAAGTTATTATTCCTACATTTCAGCGAGAATTCGTATGGGAACCCGAGAATATTTTAAAGCTATGGGATAGTATTTTTAAATTCTATCCGATTGGAAGCATTCTTTACTGGGTTACGGATAGTTATTTACATACCCATAGAAAACTTGGAGGTTTTGAATTTCCGCACGATGAAGATACTGTTAAAAAGTTTAAAGAATGGGCTTATATCCTTGATGGACAACAACGGGCAACTTCCTTACTTGTTTCTTTATTAGGAGGAAAAGGCAAGGTTAAGGATAATGATGCTTTTGATTATACTCTTTATTTTGATGCAACAAAGGCAGAGTTCTTTTTTGCAAATGAATTAGATAAGCGTAAAATTAAAACTAATCCTTCATTTCTTATTAGACTTAAAGATGTACCAGAATGGCGCTTTAGTTTTTATAAGGAGATTTCAAACCAAGACGGTTTTAATGAAAATATAGAAAATAATTTACAACAACTCCAACGAATATTTGCCGACTACAAATTGGTTCTTATCAAGATTCAAGGAGTTGATATTGAAGAAGTTTGTGAAATATTTGAGCGAGTTAATCAAGAAGGTAAAAAGCTTGATCCTGTAGATATTATTGTTGCAAGAACTTATCGTAATGAGAATTTAGAAGAAGGAATACAGGGATTTTATTTACGCGATAATTTACGCGATTTAAAAAAAATATTATCATCTCAGGGGAACAGATTTAAAAATTTAAAAGACTTAGCAATCATACAAATGATATCAATTTGTCTGCGGAAAAAAGAAACAGGAATTCGGAAATCTTATGGTATTACACCAAAAGCCCTTGATAATTTAAAAACAGAAGATTTTGAAAACAATTGGGGAATTTGCCAGGCTACAATATTCGAGACGATAAAATTTTTATTTGATATTAAAATCCATGGTCCTGATTTATTACCGTATGCGTATTTACTTTTCCCTTTATGTTACCATTTTCATAAAAATTCTTTACCTAATCGAAATATTTCTAAGCAATGGTTTTGGAGAACAGCATTTGCAACAGATGATTTCCGAAGAGCAGATGAAGTTTATAATTATTGTAGTAACTTTTTTGATAAAGTTGAACAAGGAGAACAATTTCTAATTCCTAAACTTATTTTATCAAAGATAAAACTTATACAAACAAATTATTATTACCGTGGGGCATTAAGCCGTGCAGTGCTTGCCTTTCTTGCCAAACAAAATCCTCGTGATTTTTCAGATCCCGATGCCGAAGTTCTTGATAGTGTATATCTTTTATTATCTCAAGCTCCAAATTTACACCATATTTACCCTAGAAATTTTTTAGAAAAAGTTACCGGGTTACCTAAAGATGTTGCGATAGACAGTTTAATGAATATTTGTTATTTGCGTGCAAATACTAATATTAAGATAGGTGACAAAAATCCCCTACATTACTTTCGTGAATTTAAGAATTCAGATAATTTTAATGATATATTAAAATCACATTTGATTCCGAAGGATTTTATTGAAAAAGAAGAATTTAAACCAGAAAATTATAGGGACTTTCTATACGCAAGGGCTGAATTATTCTGTCAAAAATTGAAAAACGAATTACCTGATGTGGAGGTAATTATTGAAGAGTAAAAAAAATTACCAGAGCAGATTTTTAATAATATTTTAAATCAGAACATTAACGAACCGGTTCTATTATTTTAAAAGTTGTGTGAAAAAGCTGCTAACGGAGATGCAGAATGAAAAACAAATCCTGGAGTATTTTTGATAATTGGAATTATAAAGTTAAAGAAAAAATATTTTATCCGGATTGGCATTTATTCGATAGCATGGTGTCAACATTATCTTCGTTTTACGAAAAGAAATATAAAAAATTTAAATCATTGTATAGTAAATGGGATAAAAAGTTGAAGCTATATGGGGGTGAACCATCAAATTTTAATTGGGATAATTTTCGACCCTTAAGATTGACTCGCGAAGAGGATTGGTCGGACTGGCTTATCCACTTAATATCGGAATCGCAGACGGGATATTTTTCATCCCACCTATTTCGTATAGAAAATACTACTGAGGATGATTATTCTCGACCGGGCTATGTTGGAAGAGAAGTTTCGTATAAAGGGTATCGTGCAGATATCATTATAAAATGGAATAATGGTATCTATTCACATATTGAAATAAAAATCGGAGATGAAAATCTTACTAAAACATATGATACGGCAGAGGCAATGAGGAGCTATTATAAGGTTCCAAAAAGCAAATGGCATGATTTTATTATTATCTTAGAGTCACAAATTGAAGATTGGATTAATATAGATAATAGTAAGAAATATCATATAAAGCATTTAACATGGAATGATGTGGCAATTGCTTTGAGAAAGAGTATTTTAATTTATAATGAATCATTATCCTGGAAGGTTTGGGCTTATTCTTTTCTCGGAGCTATTGAGCAGAAACTACTTTATTTTAAAAATGAATATAAGATTAGTGATATATTGCAAATAGAAAATAATATAATCGTACTGAAAGAAGGGCTGTTAAATGGATAAAAAACTAAAACAGTTTGTAGAAGAAGGTGTAAAACGATATAAAGAAGCTTCCAGACTTATGGTTCTTTTTGGTAAAACCATAGAAAGTGAATTACAAAGTATTCTTAGTACAAGAAAAGAATGGGGAAAATTTAAACCTGAAAAAACAAGCCATAGTGTGGGTAGTACGAGATACTGGAGCGAATATCCTTTTTTAAACGCAAAAATATTTGGGAAGATAGGTCAAAGACAATGCACGATAAGAATTGCAATTAACTGGTATAATTCCGACGATAACTATCCTTATTACGAAGTATGTTTAGAAAAAGGTGCCGATGAAGAATTATCAAACAAATTTACGGAATATAACGAAAATGGGATTTTTGAAGTTCGCGAAAATTCTATAATATTATGTCCGGATTCTAAAGATTTTAATCCGCGTAGAGATTTTACTAAACTAATTGATGAGTTCATTAAAATAATATAAGATTTAAAATATTTTTAGACATCCATTTCAAAAAATAAATGGGTTGGATACTGTTCTAAAATTTTACCTTCCGGTATTAGTGGAATTAATATTATATTTTTTCTTCTTTTGAAGAAAGGAAATAAAATGAAGATTATTTCATGGAATGTGGCAGGTCGAGTTCGCAAGCAAAAACTTCAACTAGGTGCTTTAGTTTCCAGGGAGGCTAATATTATTGGCCTTCAGGAAATTACAAGTAGAACATTACCATTATGGGTGGAGGGACTTCGAAAGGCAGGATATAAATACGCCATTCCATCCGTTAATTTACAGAATGCTAGTAATAGTGAGTTTATAGGACCTCGAAGATATGGAATTCTTGTTGCTTCTCATTGGCCGCTAGACCACGTAGATCAACGTTCTCTTAAAATTCCATGGCATGAAAGATTGCTATCCGTATTGATTCATTCTCCGAATGTTGATTTTGAATTCCACGTTGCGCACATACCACCAGGTGCTTCCCATGATTGGCTAAAGATAGATACGCTCGAGGGAATTTTTAAATTTCTTGCAAGACCGTCATATAATTATCCTAGAATTTTATGTGGTGATTTCAATTCACCACAAGCGGAGACTAGGTCCGGCGAAATCATTACTTGGGGACGGGACATTCTCGAGGATGGCCAAGTTAGGTTTTCTGACAAAGATAGGCGATGGGACGCGGGAGAGCGAAGTGTTATTCAGGGGTTGGCTGAATATGATCTTTATGATATCTTTCGGCTGCTTAATGGATACGAAACACAAGAGTTCAGCTGGTTACTACAAAGAAAAGGAAAAATTATTGCCAGACGACGTTTCGATCATATCTTTGCAGCGAAAACATTAAATCCGGATACGTGTCATTATATTCATCCTTTTAGAGAAGAATTGTTAAGTGATCACTCAGCCATTGAGGCTACATTCAAGATATAGTGATACAACCTTGTTTAAAAAAGGAACAAGACGGGTTCCATTTTCTTTAAGATCTAAGAGGGAAGTTGGTAAGTAGATGTCTATCTATTATGTTATGAATCATTTCTAAAAAAATTGAATAAAATTTAGGAGGTAAAAAAATGAATGATTTAATGCGAAATAGCATTTCGGAAAGCATTGGTAATGTAGGGAGACAAATTGCAGGAGTAGCAGGAGTAGATGAAAAATTAGCTGGTCTTATTAAAATACTTGGCGACATAATCGCCGATGAAGAAAGGAGATCTGAAGATATATTCCCCGATAAAGAAAGAAGGAGAAAAGAATCGGATCACAAGAGAAGAAATAAAGATACTGCTGAAAGGATAATTGATAAAATTAGCAGAATTAGAGGAGCAATAAATACTATTCCTTTTGGAGAACCAGTTGGCTGTTTAGAAGAATGCGTAGCTATTGCTTTTGGGAAATTTAAATCTGACTACGGATTTAATAAAATTGCACAAAAAGTAATTGATTACTGGCTTAATTGTGGTAAGGAAAATTGCCGAACAATAATCGTAACTGATACATGGGATATTACTGATTTTTATGATAATTTGAAAGAACATTTTGATAGTTATACTTCCTCTAATAATAAAGATAATAGAAAACATACTGTTGCAATTATTTTGTATGGAGATTATGGATTTTCACTACAATATTTAAAATAGATCATGTTTATTAATTTAAAAAATATATATAGGGGATTTACTTATGATTATAAACAGATATTTTAATCCAATAACTTAGGAGGTGTAAAAATATGAGACTATTTACTATTAATAAAAATGGGAAAATGATTCTGTATAAAAAACATGATTTTAAAGAGTTGCATCAGGAGTTTGATTTAGAGGATTTGTTAGAAAATAACCCTGAATATTTTTTTGAAAATAGCAAGATTTTAATAATAGGAAGGCAAGTTACTACAAACTTAAATACTTTCATTGATTTATTAGGGATTGATAGTTTAGGTAATTCTGTAGTCATAGAACTAAAACGTGATAAAACCCCAAGAGAGACAGTTGCTCAACTATTAGAATATGCTTCATTTGTTGAAAAATTGGATTATTCTCAACTAAATGATATTTTTCAAAAATATTCTGGGGAAGAAAGTAAATTGGAAGAATATCATCAGCAATATTTTAAAACTAATACAGAAGATCAGGTTTCATACAATAAATCGATAAAACTGATTATAGTTGCTCAAGAAATATCTAAAGAAGTTCGACAGGCCGCTTTGTTTTTAAGAGAAAAAGGATTAGATATTTATTGTGCAAGTTTTAAATATTTTAAAACAAAAAATGAAGAAGAAATAATTTCTATGGAGTTTATAGTGGGGGAAGAGGAATTAATTCGTGAAAAAATTGATACTACTTCTTTGCCAAAAATTGATGAAACACAGTTTATGAATTCATTAAATATTAATGGGAAAAAAATATTTGAAAAAATATTCAGCTTTGAAAAGACAAATAATTTAATATGCAAATGGGGGTCAAAGGGATTTTCGTTAAATGTTGGGATAAATAATGAAAATGTTACTTTATTATTTGGATATCCCCCTAAATCCGTTTTTAAACAAAGTATTTATACCGGGTATGAAATGATTAGTAAAAAAGTTAACAATCCGGAAGAAGTAGTTGATTTCTATAAGGCACAAATAAAAAGTTATGGTTATTTTCAAGATGCAGGTTCAATTTCTAAATGGATTATCGATAAACTTTATTCGGAAAAAGAAATTAATAAGTTTCTTAAGATTTTAGAAAAAGTAATAATAAAAATAAAAGAGAATGGTTTAAAATAAAATGAAATTATCAAAGAGACGGTTGTACAAGTTCAATAATTTGGTAGCTTTTAGAGGAAAACCTATGGGACCTTATATGGTCTAAGTGATTTTCTTAACCGGATGGTTAAGGTTTTAGGTATTATTATAGATAGACGTTCTAAAGGAAGACCGCGTAAAAGAAAAAATTAAACAATAGAAATAGTAGAATGTGTTTCTATTTAAATTATAGGAAGGTATATTATGAGCAGATTTATTCAAGATCCCGATTCACACGGTAGTCTTAAAAACTTACAGGTCGTTATTAATAAAAAAAAGAAATATCTGGACGCTAAAATCTCAAAAGTAGTTAGAAAGCAAATGAAGATTGATTGGAAGTCACCCTTGAAATCAGATGATTACGCAGAATATCGTGATGACGATTTTTTAGAAAAGTTAGGGATATTAAATAATGAAATGGAATACCCTTTAAGTAATTTTTGGCCTGATTATGGTCCGCAATGGGATGCATTAGGAGTTAGTAATGATGAAATTATATTGGTCGAAGCGAAAGCAAATATTCCTGAAATGGTAAGCTCTGGAACTAAAGCGGGAACCAACTCGAGGAAGAAAATAGAAAATTCACTTAATGAGGTAAAAAAATATTTGTCTGTTAGCGATACCATTGATTGGACTGGAACATTCTACCAGTATGTGAATCGAATAGCTCATCTATATTATTTAAGAGAAAAAAATAAGATTAATGCCCATCTTTTATTCATCTATTTTATTAATGATGTAACAGTTCATGGACCAAAAACTAAAGATGAATGGCTTGGAGCTATTCGAACCATGGAGTGTTATTTGGGGTTGGATAAAAAACATAAACTAAGAAAATATATTCATGATATTTTTATAGATATCAATGCTTTGTGATAAAGGAGTGGCACTGTGACCGTTAAAGGGGGTAAGAAAATGGAGAAAAAATCACTAAATTTAATTCAGTTCATAGTCGGGATTATTTTAGCTTTAACTGGTGGTATTTTGATGTTTTTAGGAATTCTTCCAATATCTGCTAGAATTACTATTGGCATTGTAGGCATTATACTAATTGCTACATCAAAATTTAAATTACTAAAATAAAAAAGTATGTGACAGGGGACGGTTGTTCTTTTGACATGCAAAATATTCCAAAATTTATTATGTGAAAAGGTGAGATAATGATAAAAATAAGTGGAAAAGAAAAAGAGAAACTCCGGGATAGACTTTATAAACGAGATGGAAAGGAATGTTATTATTGCGGAATAAAAGAAGGAGATTTTATTCGGATATGGGGGAAATTTTATGGTGGAAAAACTAGAGGTAAAAAATTAGAGGTAGACCGTAGAGATAACGAAAAAGGTTATACTTTAGAGAATTGTGTTTTATCTTGCTCTATATGCAATAATGCTAAAAGTGATAAATTTACGGATGAGGAGTTTAAAAAAGTAGGTAAGACGATAAAACAAATATGGCTTTCAAGGGATAAAGGGTGGATAAAGACAAGAAGTGGGATAGGAAAGAAGTTGTAGTGGAGTGGATGTTCATCTCTATGGGAAAGGAAAAGATTATGGAAAGTATTCTATTTCGAAGGGGGATTTTAAATGAGTGATAAGCGAGAAAAATTATCTATCCTTCAAACCCTGACGGTAAGTAATTTAAAAGAAATTTGTGAGAAGAATAACCTTAAAGGATATTCCGGAACAAAAAAGGAACTGGCTAAGTTTATGGTTGATAATCTTGATATTTCTTTAGAGGAGTTAAAAGATATTTGTAACGTTTACCTGATAGATAAACTATTAGGTAAGATTCGAGATTGCCGAGACCATTTTTTAAATAAGCGAGTAACTATAAGGTGCAGAGATAAAAACTCTCTAATTGTAGAGGTGGGGGGTCATAGAGTAATTATTAATAATTTAGGAAAAGAAGACTTCTCTTACATGTGTGATGATAAGTGTGCCGATTATCTCTATCAAGTAAAAAGAGGGAGCACTCCCTTTTGTAAACATTATGCTGCGGCAATTGCCCAATTGATCTATGAAAAAGAAGTAAACCCCAAAGATAAGATTAATTATATGGAAGGAAAGGTATTAGAGGAATTATTAGCAGTAGTAAACCAGCGAAGGAAAGATGAAGGAGAAGAAATAGCTCATCGGGATATAGAAGGGGACTTAGAAAAATTAAATACCGATTTTTTAGATATTGCTCGGCAGAATAGGACAGTAGCCCGAAAGAAATACCATGAAGAACCAGAAAAGGTCTTTGAGGATTTGGTAAATCGAGCCTTCTTACTGTTGGATTTTGACACCATCCCTCAGCGAAGTGGTCATGGTTGGGATATAGTCTTAATTGCCGGAAGGGCGGTACATCCCTATTTTATCGTAGTAGAATGTAAGACTGCTGCCGAAGGAACCTACAATTATCTGGTTAAAAAACAAGATTATTTGTACACCCTAAAAAATTACTGTCTTGATCTCTTCAAAGACAAACTGATTGGTGCATATAAGAGTTATGCCAAATATATGCTGCTGGTTGCCCCTGACTTCCCTGTGGAGACAGAAGGATGTTGTAGGAAATTTAAAGACATCACCGGCTTTCAACTTTCTTTTCTGCCTATACCGGTATTATTAAAATTGGTCAACAGATATCGGGAGACTCCTATTCTAAATCATGATTGGATAGAACCATTTTTCCAGAAAGAAAGAGTTATTAAGGGGAAAGATGTAGAGGAAATATTTGAGCATGCAGAAAGAGAGATAGACCTTCTTTCGGA
>Ga0315533_1000665_pt1 | contig 28279 bp, 28 predicted proteins | sample SalMarSW160130MG_FD_203081 | JGI IMG/M metagenome (GOLD analysis project Ga0315533, IMG submission 203081) | Salt marsh sediment microbial communities from the Plum Island Ecosystem LTER, Massachusetts, United States - Salt Marsh Sediment SW1601-30 ... | reverse complement strand
CGCCAATATCCCAAACGCCAGTGGGCTTATAATGCTCGTCGGGCAGCAGCAGGCCAAAAAATCTATCGTCTGAACAAAGCCAAGCTTTCGATACAACTCGTTTTTGTCAAAAAGGCCTTTATCTTTGGGCCCAAGATACAACTGAAACTTATACTGTTTTGTGCTATTCGCTTGGCCGACCGAAGCCAGCGTGCTCGTTGCAATCTTCAAATCCACTCCGACAGTCTCATCACCGCTGTTAGCAATCCCGTCGGGATTGTGGAATACACCTGTTTTATCCGCCACCCAGTCGCAAAAAGTCTCGTCCTCTTCCGCGACAGGAACCAGTATAGCCGCAAAATACTTGTTCACCGCAGCAATCCAGAGAAATTTGTCGACGTTTCTTACCAAACGTCTAGCATCGACGGTCTTTGCCCTGCTTAGCTTTTTAACGTCAAGTCTTGCACTGGTAACGTTACCCTGTGAATCTCTAAAGCCAGCCACCGCCTTTCTCATATCAGCCCTGACGGCCTCTCTGCCGATACCGACCGGCCCAGCCAGATTAAAACGCACTTTCTGCTCGGCATCCGACAGATTTTCAACGGTTACATCACAATCCAGGTGATAACTACCGACGAAAATCTTATAAGTTTTAATCAATCTAATAACCGGCTCATCAGCTGCATCCTTGATAACCGCCTCGAAGCGGGCCGTCTGGGAACCATCCACCGCCTTTACAACATCAAAACTCCTCCAGTCCAGCTCATTCAGACGTAACAGCAGGCCCTGCTCAACAAATACAAACTCTCTATTTGCCATTGCCAGCATCTCACTGCCGTCGAACTGCCGCACAGGCGAGAGAATCACTAATGGCTGAGGGTTCTTATAATCACGGTCGTCAAATTCACTAAAAGTGGCCGTCCTTATAGCCGCTCCCCTCGAGCTTAATCCCAATTGAAACTTGAAACCACTATTAGGGTCCATCGAACCGAGCGCAACGCTCCTTGCCGCCGAACTATCAGCACTAAACCCCTCTTTATAGCCGGCAGACTCAGCCGCTTCTAATTCCGCACCATACACAACGCAGGACGAATAAAAACCGGCCGCAACCAAAGCTAAAACAATTCTAAAACTCATTCTTATCAAAAAGCCCTTATTTTCTATACGCTATACGCTATTTTCATCTTCCGTCCTGCAGCCGCTCAGCGTGGAAATTGTCCAACCGGTCGATTGCCTTTATCTTCTCCATCGTGGTCTCAAAATCGTATTTCAGCCGAACAAAGTGTAACTCATTCTCATCGACATATACATAGCTTGCACGGTTATCTTTATCCCTCGGTTGTCCGACCGAGCCGATATTGATAATCGCCTTCTCGTCATCGACAATCGGATAGACGTTGCCGAGCTCCTCCGGCAGATAGAAATCCGGCTCATCAAGAAACACCCCCGGCAGGTGCGTATGGCCCACAAAGCAAATATGCCTGACCCGCTCAAACAGCACCCGAACCTTCACCGGATTCGTATAGACATCGTCGGGAAAGATATATTCGTTAATCGGCCTTCTCGGCGATGCATGAACAAAGTCCATTACTATCGTGCTTGCTTCCTGTTTTGTTTTGAGTGTTTGCCGCATCGGCAATCCACCCAAAAAACTCCACCGTCTGTTATGGAGTTCCTTTTCTCCTTCTATCTCTAAAACTTCACGGGTCCAGAAGCTCGCCTGCTCGGCGGCGTAGTTGAAATTTGTCGGCTCATAAAAAACCGCATAATCATGATTGCCCAGAACACACCACTCGGTCTTTTCTATTATCAGGTCGAGACACTCCTTCGGATTGGGCCCGTAGCCAATCACGTCGCCCAGACAATAAATCGTCTTTATGCCGCGCCTTTCGATATCGCTCAAGACCGTGGTCAGGGCCTCTAAATTCGAATGTATATCACTTATAACCGCAAACATAACCTTATTCTCATAAACAAAAAACAAACTTCACCCCTACAGGAAAAACTACTTAATACCAAAAAGCCCGCAAAAATGCCATTGAAAAGTTAAAATTCAAAGTGTAAAATGCAAAATTAAGGAAGTCCTTCAGCCCCCGAATATTTTTATCGGGGGCTGAATTCCACAATTTTGATTTTTAACTTTTGATTTTTGAATTGCTATGGCAGCTATGACTCTTCTTGAAACCCATAAATTGGTGAAGAGATACTCCGGCCGGGCCGTCGTCAACGAGATATCCATTGCGATTGCCCAGCAGAGTATTGTCGCCCTTTGCGGCCGAAACGGCGCCGGCAAAACCACCACCTTCAGAATGATTATAGGAATGCTTATCCCCAACGGCGGTAGGGTAACCTTTCAGGGTCAAGACATCACAAACCTGCCAATGTACAAACGTGCACGCCTCGGCATCGGCTATCTTTCACAGGAACCAAGCATCTTCCAGCGACTCAGCGTCAGAGATAACCTCTATGCGATTCTGGAGACGATGTCCATCACCCGCACCGAACGTAACCGCAAAGCCGATATGCTAATCGAGCGCTTCGCACTAAGCGAGGTCGCCGACAGCCAGGGCAGATTCTTATCCGGCGGCGAGCGAAGAAAACTCGAAATCGCCCGAGCTATGGTAACAGACCCCTCATTGATTCTGCTTGATGAGCCGTTTAGCGGCGTTGACCCCATCGCGGTCGAAGACCTCCAATACGAAATCCGCCGGCTCGTTGCAGAGGGTCGCAGCATCCTCATCACAGACCATAACGTAGAAAGGACCCTCGAAGTGGTCGACAAGGCCTATATAATCGACCACGGCAAGGTCATAGGGGTCGGCTCGCCAGCCGAAATCGTCCGCAACGAAACCATAAAAAAACTATATCTTGGAAGCACCTTCGACGGCAACGAATTCGACGAAAAACGCTAAATGAGGGAACAATGACAACAAAGGCACCTCAGAATCGAACCATAACACTGCTGGATAACGAAAGGAGAAAGTATTGCCATAGTTCACTAAAGATAGATGACCCCGCCCCCAAAAAGCAGATTTTAAATAAAATTATCAACCAGGATGTTTTTGAAGTGCTGGATTTCCTGCCGTCAAATTTTGTGGACCTGCTCTTTATCGACCCACCATATAACCTGACAAAAACCTTTAATACTCGTCTCTTTAAGCAGGTCCCGGTCGCTCAATATATGGACTGGATGGAGTCCTGGTTGAAAAAAATCGTAAGATTACTGAAACCTACCGGCTCAATATACATCTGTGGGGACTGGCGGTCTTCATCGGCAATTCATTTACTCTGTGAAAAATATTTTATCGTAAGAAATAGAATCACTTTCGAAAGAGAAAAGGGGCGAGGGGCCAAAAAGGACTGGAAAAATAATTCCGAGGATATATGGTTCTGCACAGTGTCCAACGATTACACCTTTAATGCAGATACCGTAAAATTAAAAAAGAAAGTAATAGCTCCATATCGAGAAAATAACGTACCTAAAGACTGGACAGAAGAAAGGGACGGAAAATACAGATTAACCTATTCTTCAAATATATGGACGGATATTACGATTCCTTTCTGGTCGATGCCGGAAAACACCCCCCATCCGACACAAAAACCGGAGAAGCTTCTTGCAAAAATTATCCTTGCAAGCTCTAACGAAGGCGACGTTGTTTTTGACCCTTTCGCCGGCGTGGGAACAGCCGGCGTGGTTGCCAAGAAGCTAAAAAGAAATTTCGTTATGGTAGAGATAGACGAGCAATACTGCCTTTATGCTCAGAAAAGATTACAGATAGCAGAGAAAGACCCGGCCATTCAAGGATACTATGATGGTGTCTTCCGGGAAAGAAATGCTCTTAAGGATATTAAAACACCCCGACACTTGATAAGCATACTAAACAGTACATAGGATACAGGAAATGATAGATATAGAAAAATGTCAAATTACGCATTATCCGTCTGATGTTTTAGCAAAGCCAGCCAGGCCGGTTGGGAAAATCGACGATAATATCCGCCAGTTTGTAAAAAAAATGACGGACATTATGCTGGAGAACAAAGGCATCGGCCTGGCAGCCCCGCAGGTCGGCGTACCATTGCGCCTATTTATCATATCGCTCAACGGAACCAAGGAAGCCGTCAGGGCCTACGTAAACCCGACTGTTTCGCCAACCGGCGAACTCGAACCAATGGGAGAGGGATGCTTATCGGTGCCGGGCGTTTACACCAAGATTCGAAGATACAAGAAATGCAAAGTTACCGCCACCGACCTGGCCGGCAACGAATTTACCGAAGAAGCCGAAGGGCTTTACGCACGGGCGCTACAGCACGAATACGACCATATAGAAGGCACGACCATCGCCGACCGTATGGGCTCTGCCGCCAGAATAGCCCATCGAAAACAGCTTAAAAAACTCAGAGAAACGCAAAAAAACAAAGAAAAACTTCAACAAAAGTAAGAAATTTTGCGAAATCTGTGTAGATTTTCACTGTTTAGGGCAAAAAATGAAGATAGTCTATCTCGGCAGCGGTGAATTTGGTATCGGATGTCTAAATGCCTTGATTGAATCGGACCACAGCATCCGATTTGTTGTTACCCAGCCGCCCAATCCCGCCGGCAGGGGCAGAAGGCCAAAACCGACACCGGTAGCCCGCTGGGCAGAAGACCGCTCTATAGACTTCATCGAAACCGAGAATGTAAATACGCCTGAGAATCTCGAAAGAATAGCCGCTTTGCAGCCGGAGCTTATCGTGGTAATCGCCTTCGGCCAGAAAATCGGCAGCCAGCTAATAAATCTGCCGCCCAGAGGCGCCATAAACGTCCACGCCTCATTGCTGCCGAAATATCGCGGGGCGGCACCGATAAACCGGGCAATAATCAACGGCGAACGTCAGACCGGCATCAGCATAATCACCTTAGCTGAAAAAATGGACACCGGCCTTATCTGCGCACAGGCAAAAACCGATATCGGCCCCGACGAAACGGCCGGCCAGCTTCACGACAGATTGGCCAAAATGGCAGCACCGCTGCTGCTGGAAACACTAACCAAAATCGCCGACGGCTCGATTACTTATACCGAACAGGACCATTCCAAAGCCACTCTGGCACCGAAACTAAAAAAATCAGACGGATACCTTAACTTCAGCGAGCCGGCTGACCGCCTGCGAAGAAGGGTACTCGGCCTGTGGCCCTGGCCGGGCGCCTCGGCCGTTTACACCTCGTCCCGCCCCTCGGAGGGGCGGGGCTCGAAAAAAACCACTAAATCCCTGCGGGTAACAATAGCACAGGCCAGCGTGGTCGAAACCCAAAACCTAGCACACTTGCCCGCGGGAACGCTCGATGACAACCTAAACGTCGTCTGCGGCGAAGACGCCCTGAAGATTACAAAAATCAAACCCGCCGGCTCGCGGCTTATGGACTTCAAAGACTTCGCTAATGGCTGGGCAATCCAACCCGCCGACCTGTTTGTGAAGATAGACAACTAAAATGCCCCCTGAAAAACCAGAAACCGCCCGCCCCGTTAGAAATTTTGCAAACGGGCAAAGTCCTACAAACCCCGTTAGAGACCCGGAGGAAAAAGTCTCTAACGGGGCAAGAGGAAGGATTTCTAACGGGGCCCGCACCATCGCAATGGCTGTCTTAAATCAGTTTGACCCGGAACGTGATTATGCCTCACCAATCCTAAACAAAATACTGCACAAAACCAGCGAAAGGCAGCGGGCTCCGCACCGTTCTGGTGCGGGGCGAGCCACCGACCTTGTCTTCGGAACGATAAGAAACCGGCCCGCAATTGATATAATAATAGCCAAATTAGCCGAATGTCCCGTCGAGAGGATACCCGCCAAGCTGTTAAATATCATCCGTATTGGGGCTTACGAACTTATCTATTCCCCGCAAACCGGTGAGTATGCAATCGTCAATGAAGCGGTCGAGAACGCCGGGGCAATAGCCGGCAAAAAGCAGACCGGCTTTGTAAACGCCGTTTTGCGGCAAATCACAAGACACATACAAAACCGCCAAGTCCCGCTATCACAGGCCGATGTAAAAAGCACCCTGCCACAAACACCTACGACCGGCTGCGAATTTGATGCATACTTTTTACCGGACCCCGCTGTTTTGCCGGCAGAGTATTTCAGCAGTGCTTTTTCACTGCCCAAATGGCTGGTGGCCGACTGGCTGGCCGAATTCGGCTATGAAAAAACTAAAGACATCTGCTTCGCAAGTAACCGCAGACCAAGCATTTACCTAAGGCCCAATAGTTTAAGAACAACCCCCCGGCAGCTTGCTGAAAGATTCCGCCAGGAAAATATTGAGTTTGAAATAGTAGAAAATCAATCAATGATAAAAATTAAGGCGGCACGAGCAGTGCCAGAACTGCCCGGCTTTGCCGAGGGGCTATTCAGCATACAGGACATAACGGCCTCACAGCCGGTCAAACTGCTGCAGCCCAAACCCACTTGGACAATCCTCGACCTCTGCGCCGCACCGGGCGTAAAGACAACCCAATTAGCCGAGCGAACCTGCGATAAGGCAAAAATCGTCGCAACGGACATCGACCGCGAACGGCTGGAAAAGGTCAGAGAAAACATCGACCGGCTTGGGCTAAACAGTATAAGTATTGTTGCTTACGAAGAGCTAAAAGAGCCCGCCGCCGAAATCGGCCCATTCGATTGCATTCTTCTGGACGTGCCGTGCTCCAATACCGGCGTACTGGCAAAACGTATCGAGACACGCTATAGAATAAAACCAAAAACAATAACAGAACTAACAAAGATACAAAACCGGCTTCTCCAGACTGCCGCAACGATGATAAAACAACAGGGTAAAATCTGCTACAGCACCTGCAGCATTCAAAAAGACGAAAACGGTCGACTTGTACGCCGGTTCTTGGAGAAAAACCGCAATTTTACGCTCGAACTCGAAAATCTGACCCTGCCATCGGCAGCCCCGCACCAAAATCAAGCGCAACAAAGCGTTTTCAAGGTCGGCAATAACAGTAACATCAACAAACCGGATTTTGGTGCGGGGGACCACGATGGTGGTTACGTGGCAATCATCACAAACCCGTCTTGATGACAAATTGATTGTCAGGGCCGGTCTTATACTTCTCGTATAAAGGGCTGTATGTTTTCACCTGAATGGTCTTACCATCAGGCAGGAACTCAAGCAGACGAAGCCAGCTTTCACCACCAAGGGGGTTGATAGGGTCCTGGAAATTCACTAACATCTGATTGACGGGGTTTCCATAGTCCGCCTTACTGACCAGAAAACCTAATCCGTCGTTGAGCACATGCCCATTGATGGTCATAAACACGTTAGCGTGCTTCTTAACCAGTTTCTGCCATATTTCCTCGCCGTCGTTGACGCCTCCCGCCGTGCCATAGTTATGCGGGTTCCACTTCTGCTCTTTTCCTCTTTGCCGCCAGTCATACCGCGTAGAATCACTATATAGATAGGCATGGGTCGTTATTATGGCTTTGCGGTTCAGATGCTTTTGAAGGATTTGATTGCCCCACTCCAGGGTCTTGTCCCGAGGCCCCCACTCCAGGCCGAGGATGAGCCATTCCTGTCCGCCGGCAGTGAATAGGTGATAGCTGTTCTCGATTCGACCTTTCTCCATCGTCCCGCCGAACATAGGGGCGTTTGCAAATCGGGAAGGCGGAAAATAGTTGTCAGCCAGGGTATCCCGGGTCTTGGCCTTTCCGTTGAGGCCGTAGTCGTGATTGCCCAGCACTATCGTGTACGGCACCATCCCATCGAGCCGGCCAAGTGCCCTGTTTACTCTCCCCCATTGCAGTTCGCTGTTGTGATTGGTCAAATCACCGAGAGTGAGTACATAAGCGATATTGTATTTCTCTTTGTTGTCCACAACCCACTGGGTCTGAAGGTTTAACAGGCCTGCATAGCACTCTGCGTAATGTTGCGTATCCGGCAGGATAACCAGCGTCCACGACCCGGGCACAAATGGCAGGGGCGGCCGGGCACCAGGAGATGGGGTTGGGGGCATCGCTGGTGAAAAATTGGTTATCCTGGCCTGCAAGCCCGCGCCCAGGCCCAAAACAGCCCCTATTGCTCCCATAAACTCGCGTCGATTCATTTTTCCCATTCTTTTATCCCTCTATCTTATTCAAGTCTGGCCACACAATCATTCAACTAACACAACGAAATACTAAAATATAACCGCCAACAACAAAAACGCAAGAATTTATCCCGCCCCTCGGAGGGGCGGGACAGGAGTGATATCGCCTGAATGCTGGTGGAGAAAAATCGGAAATCCAATCCACCGCTTTTCCACAAAAGCAATCTCCACTGTGCAAAACCCGTTAGAAACAAATTTTTTTTGTGCGCAACGTCAAACCTGACAACAACCTCCATCAGGTGGAAAAGAATTTTTCCAAAACAACATTGATTTGTTTTGGCGCTGCCCAATAATAGCCGTTAATAAAGTTGGTTTCTGGAAAAAGTAAAATCTCATTTTATACGCTCGGTATTATCTTTACAATCAGCGGTAAAATGGGAACTGACCGGACTGTTGATTAGCCGGGGAGAGAGTCAATGCAGGGCACAATCACGGATGAGGGTTCCTGCCGAGCAGGGTCTCAGATAAGTGCTATTAATGAAGTTCTTGCTGAGAAAGTGGGACCGCAAAAGTATCGAATATGGTTTAAAAGCTCGACCAGCTTGACGCTTGCCGATGGATACCTAAAAGTCGGCGTCCCGAACCTTTTTATAGCAAGCTGGATTGAGAACCACTTCCTGAACACAATCAGCCAGGCGGCCCAGGCGGTTACGGGTAGCTGTCCAAAGATTACCTTCACCATCGACCCGGAGCTGGCCAACCACCAGAGGAAAACCCAACTGGATTCCCAGGCACAGTTAGTAGAAAAAAACCGCAACCGAGCCCCCAGCACCAGAACCAGGATACAGCCATATACAAAGAAAAGACTCAAATTAGGGCTGGACACCTTCGTCGTCGGCTCATCCAATCAATTAGCCCTAAACGCTGCAAAAGCAGTTATTTGTGATAAAAAATGCCCCTTCAATCCGCTGTTTATTCACGGAGGATACGGGGTCGGGAAAACCCACCTCCTGCAAGGGATTTGCAACGAGGTGGGAAAGCACCGACCGCAAACTAATTGGTTATATCTGTCAGCGGAGGATTTTGCCAATCAGTTTGTGCTGGCCTTGAAGACAAAAAAGCTGGAGGCTTTTCGTCATCGAATGAGACAAACGGACTTGTTAGCAATCGACGACATTCACTTCTTGGCCAGCAAACCCGCAACACAGGAGGAGTTCCTCCATACCTTCAATACCATCGATTTGGCCGGTAAACAGGTCATCCTCGTCTCCGACGCACACCCCAAAATGATAGGACAGCTCTCGGAAAAACTGGTTAACCGGTTCGTCTCAGGAATGGTAGTCAAGATTAACAACCCGGATTTCGCCACCCGCTGTGCAATCTGCAAACAATATGCAACAGCAATGAGAAAACACATTCCGGAAACCGCAATAAGATACACCGCCGAAACTCTGCGAACCAATGTGCGAGAGCTGGAAGGGGCCCTGTTGAAATTAATCGCGTACTCGGCACTGCGAAACGAAAAAATCACCCTCTATATGGCCAAAGAGGTCCTCGCCGAACACCTCGAAAGATGTGACCCGATTGTCCACATATCAGACATTGAGTCGGCTGTTGCCGCCTATTTCGGCATAACGCCGGCCAACATACACTCCTCAAAGAAAGACAGAACCGTCGCATTAGCCCGTCACTTTAGTATGTATCTGGCCAGAAAGCACACCAAGATGTCCTCCTCAGAGGTAGGCAGATTTATGGGCAATAAAAACCACGCCACCGTGCTTCTGGCCTGTAAAAAGATTGAAGACACACTCAAACGAAATGTAGAGCTGCGCTGGCACGGCCCGGCAGGCAATAAAATCTCCAAGGCCAGAACCATACTTGCCCGCCTTGAAGAGGCCGTCTCCGGCTAACCCCGTTAGAAGCAAATTACCAACTTCTAACGGGGCTAATCCCATATTCAAACAGACCCGCCGGTGCACATCACCACGACCAGGCTATGCCGGGAGCATACCTCAAAAACGGCCCGCTTATTTACGCAAAAACCATAACAGCAGGCGACGGCATCACTTACCGCAATGCCGCCGCCAAAAATTTTTCCAAAAGGAGGAGGATGGTTTCTCTTATTTGTTGTTATCTACGCTACCGCCGCAAAATGGTTCAACAAACCCCAAAAAAATGCCAAAATATTTTGGGGCTACTCAATACGCGGCGCTGTAGCTGCCAGTTTGAATAAAGATGCTATTACCCCTTCGGTGCCCGCTCAGCCGGACCAAACCATATAAACGAAATAAGCACTAAAAAGGCGCCTGCTAAAAATAAAACAACCCGATGAGTCGGCCTGCTGCACCGTATAATCCAGCCGGGCACCATCGGCTCACCCCCGATGAATCGGGGTCGGTTCGACCCTTCTGCCAAGGCCTTCCTGGCAGCGGTCAGTTGCTCAGCCGACGCCCGCGGATAAACGGCATTCCCATCAGCAGGTTGTTCACCGAGTGCAGCAGGGGCAATATGCCTGACAAGATTGGGGTCCTCTTCCAGTTGCCGTAATAACAAATCGTAGTCGGTGTTTAAGGACTCCAGCCGACTTAAGGTCCCCTCCGCTGCCTCCAAAAGCTGTCTATTCGTATAATACCGAAGCAGCTCATCACAAAGTATAGATACGCTCAGCGACGCTGCGGCGATACTGAAAAAGACAACAAATAAAAACGTCCGAATGACATCCTGTCTTCGCATAACGCAAGGCGGAAAAAGCTATTCTATACTCCCCACAGTTTACCCTGAGCCGGGTCGAAGGGCTTCATCCCGCCCCTATCAGGGGCGGGGTTCACGCTTCACGCTTCACGAAATCAAGGCCGGCGTATCGCCCGGCTGGTCCGAGGTCTTCGCTTATCCTGAGCAGTTGATTATATTTGCAAATCCTGTCCGTCCTGCACAGTGAGCCGGTCTTTATCTGGCCGACGCCCGCCGCAACAGCCAGGTCGGCGATTGTCGTATCCTCGGTCTCCCCGCTTCGATGACTGATAACCGCCGTCCAGCCGGCCCGCTTGGCCATATTAATCGCCTCAAATGTCTCTGTCAGCGTGCCTATCTGGTTAAGCTTTATCAATATCGAATTGGCACAGTTCAGCTTTATACCTTTAGCAAGACGCTTGGTATTAGTTACGAACAAATCGTCCCCGACCAATTGAATCTTATCACCAAGTTTTTTATTCAATTTCACCCAGCCGGCCCAGTCATCTTCGGCCAGCCCGTCTTCAATGGAAACGATGGGATACTTATCCACCCACCTGGCCCAGTGGTCAATCAGTGCGTCGCTGGATATCTTTTTCTTAGGTGCTGACTTGAAGAATTTGTATTTCTTCGTCTGCTTATCGAACATCTCCGTCGCAGCGGGGTCCAATGCGATTGAGATATCCTTGCCTGGCTTGTAGCCGGCCTTTTTGATTGCCTCCATAATCACCCCCAGCGCCTCTTCATTGCTCGTCCCGCCCCTCATAGAGGCGGGGCTCGCAAGCTGTGGTGCAAAACCACCTTCATCGCCGACACTCGTTGCGTAGCCCTTTTTAGCCAGCACGTCTTTAAGTGTATGGAACACCTCCGCCCCCATTCGCAGCGCCTCCGGGAAGCTGGCGGCGCCGAGTGGCATAATCATAAATTCCTGAAAGTCAACATTATTATCTGCGTGCTTTCCGCCGTTCAGGATATTCATCATCGGGACAGGCAGTATATTGGCATTGCAGCCGCCTAAGTAGCGATACAACGGCAGGCAGGCCGAGTCAGCCGCCGCCTTCGCCGCCGCCAATGAGACACCAAGTATGGCGTTTGCGCCGAGCTTTTGCTTGTTGGCCGTGCCGTCCAGCTCAATCATCAATCGGTCAAGGTCTTCCTGGGCCGTGGCATCCATACCCAGCACCTCAGGGGCGATTTTTTCGTTTACATTTTTAACGGCGCCTGCAACCCCTTTACCCCTGAAACGTTTTGCCCTCGTATCGCGAAGCTCGAGCGCCTCATAAGAGCCGGTGCTGGCCCCGGACGGTACCGATGCCCGCCCTAACGAGCCGTCATCAAGCAGCACATCAACCTCAACAGTCGGTAACCCTCGGGAGTCGAGTATCTCCCTCGCCGCCACATCAATAATCGTTGTAAACCCCGTTAGAGACCTTTTCCTTCGATTCTCTAACGGGTTCCTTTGGTTCTCTAATGGGGTAAACATCTTACGCATCCTTTCCTGAATCGTGGAGCGTGAATCGTTATACGCTATCCTTTTCACCGGAGCTTACCGATTTTAACCGGCCCCGTCAAGACTTGATTACAGAAACTCTTACGCCTACCTTCTCTCAAGCTTTACCGCTCTGTTGGCAGCCCGCAATTTCAGACTTCTCTCCCAGCCGTCGGGGCTATCCGACTCTCGGCTGCGCGCAAAACCATACTCGATTCCGTCGGCCTTGTAGACCAGCTTACGGTCGTTCAGAAAATAACCTTTTGGATATTTTCCACTGATGGTTGCATAGTACCATCGCCAGGGGAAATTATGGTCTTTTAGTCCCTGGTCGACGTCTGTGATATCGACGTTGTGAGCACGGCTTAAATCCTGCTGTGTCCAGCCGAGCGTGTAGTCACGCGTATAATAATGCTCCGCCCAATACTTCACACCAGCCGGCACATTAACATCACCAAGCGAACTCTCATCCCAGAAAGCTGGAACATAAGCATCAAGAAGCGTCAAATGTAAATCCATTTTCACCTTCCCTGCCAGCTTTTTGGCTGCCTCACTGATAACCCAGCACCCGCTTGAATGACCAATCAGATGAATATGCTGCAAATCACCGCCAAGCTCAATAATCTCGTCTGCCAGCTTCGGCCCGGCAATATCCCTGGCATACTCGGCAGCGTCGGTAGGATTAAGCGTCTTCGCCCCATCAGACCAGTCAAAATACCCACAGAGCCATAAGTTAGGGTCGATGCGCTTGTATATCTCACCGGCCATACCTTCCGGCCAATCACCTCGCCCCTTTTCAATCCAGCCGTGCGTTACTATCACCAAACCCTTCACTGTTGACTGTGCTGGCTTTGATTTATCCCGCAATGCGCTGACAAAACGCAAACCACTCCGCTGCGAATCTTCACAAGAGGCCACACACAACATCACTGCCGCAACAAGCAATATGAACGTAATCAGCGTTGATATCCTTTTGGCCGACATATTATGAAACTACTTTTTAGGTTCAGTTTTCTTTCCTTGTAACCTTTTCAACCACCAGCAGAAAATATTCAAGACACCAATCAGCGCAAACGCCCAAAAGACCCATTGCCTCGATTCGCCTATGAAGGGTATCATACCAGCCAACATAGCAATCCCACCAATCATTTGATGCCATAAAGCTAAAGCGGTCCCGGCCAGAGTAACCAGAAGACATATCATCAATAGCAGCTCCCTACCGGTAAGCTCAAACGGGTTGGGCGGCCCTTCACCGATGGCTATCACCACAACCAGCAACAACAAAGCCAGGCCCGCCGCCTTAACTAACCAGCTAAAAGCTATCATTCCATAGTTTTCAAGTTTTTGCTTTGTCATTGTTTTGACCTTTTCAAATATTTTTCTTAAAGCATTAACATTGCCAGAAAAAAACACATTTACTTTAGTGCTTTTTCCGCCAACGGTTATTAGGGCGGTCCATATCGGGATAGATGGAGTCAGGGTCGATAACCACATTTCTCAGTTCGTCACCGGTGGCGAAGTGCAGCCGATTGGTTTCTTTTTTCCTATTGACGCGCTGTCGCAGCTTCTCTTTAGTTTTGGTTTCGGCCTCAACGACTACAGGGAATCCAGCCGTGCCAACCTTAGTGATATCAACTTCCCATCCTCCATCAACCTGCTTTACACCGGATATGGCATAATCGAGTGTTGCTCTTCCATTGACCCAGTCTGCTACAAACCAGTCAAGTGATTTGCCAAGCGCCTTTTCGCAATAGTTGATTAAATCAGCTCCACTGATTAAGGTATCCGCCCGCTCGGCGACCATCTTTCTGATGACACCTTTGAATTTTTCCTGGCCTAAAAGGTCTTCGAGCATTGAGCAGACGGCATATGCTTTGCCATGTCTCAGTGCCATATTCCAACCAAAGGACCACGGGGCTTCCGCTGTCAGCAGCCCTTCGAGTGGCTGGGACAGAGTGGTATCGTAACCCCTTCGTTCAGCCTCAAGATAGGCCCACTGTCCTATCGGGCGTTTTGGCCCCTCTATACCACGGTCGACCATGTAGTGACGTTCCATAATCATAGCCAAGCCTATGACGGTCCACCCGACGGAATCAGCATAGAGCCCAATGCTTGAGCCAAAATACTGGTGGGGTACTTCATGAGCAATTAACCAGTGATACTGCTCTTGTAGTTTATTACTTAGAAAAATGCCGATGATGTTACATGCGGCAGATGCTCCATGCGCTTCATCAGTCAAGCTGCCGACACCAACGATATCTAAATGCTGGGTAGGAAATTCTCCATATTCTTTGCGAAGAAATGTAATTACGTCAGCGGTGGCATCAAGCATAGGTTTAACCCAATCTTTAGCTTCGTCAGGAAGATAGATGTTTAGCTCTACACCTTCTGCGGTGCGTGAGTGCTTTTTCCAGCGAGAGGAACCATAGATGGTAAATCCTCTAACTCGTTCTGCTTTCAAATGTAAAATCCTGCGACCATTTCCAGCAGGTCTTTCCTTAATGAGTTTTCCGGTAGAAGCTATAGTAAGGCCAACAGGAGCTTCAATTGTCACATCGTAGTTTGATGGCCTGTCATCATTAAACGACCACCCTCTGGCCGTCTTGGTCATTGCCTTAGGATACCAAGCGTCAAAGGACTGGAAAGGGTCATCTTGAAGCACAGTCATTTCTTCAGTGATAATTCTTTTGTAGTCCACCTTAAAATGAATTTTAAGTTCTGTTGAATCCCCACTCTTGAGATGTTTTGGGAGGATAACGCACATTTGCCCCTTCTCTGACTGCTGCTTGGCAAACTTGAAAGGTTGATAACGCCATTCAAGCTCAACCCCGTTATCATTCTGGACAGAAAGAATTTTTATTGAGTCCGAAGAGTCCAAGTTCATATCAAGCCGCAATCTGATATTATCTAAGGCCTCTTTACCAGGGTTGCTATAATGCAAAGTCATCCGCCCGTCTAATTGTCCTTTGTCGGTGTCAAGATCGAGTTCAAGTTGGTAAGAATCAGCTTGGGCAAATGCCACCAAACCTGCGACTATACACATCAAACCCGAAACAATACTTTTCTTTGTCATTTTTTATCCTTTCAAAATCATTCATATGTGTACTGCTAATATGTAAACTAATTCCTCAAAAAAATTGCTCTCATCTACTCTGATTTTCTCATTTTCGATTCTTGAGAAAGTTTGCTGCGGATTTTTTCCAGCATCATCATAAGTTTCTTTTGCTCGGCCTGGTTAAGTACAGCCATTATCGCTTCGACCTCTTTAACGTAAAGGGGGTCAACCCTGGCAAAAAGCCTTCCGCCCCGGCTGGTCAATTTCACAATGTTGTATCTTCTGTCATCCGGCGACGCCGTGCGGACGACAAGACCTGCTTTTTCCATCCGGTCGATAAGAGATGTAACGTTTGCCCGGTTGACAAGCATCATATCGCTTAGCTGCGCCTGGCTAAGCCCCCCCTCGGGGCCGCTCTGGTGGGCCAACAGCATCATAACGTTGAACTGAACATCCGTCAGGCCGAACCCGCGGAAAAACTCCTCGGCCCTCTTTTTAATCTGCGAGGCGGTATAGTAAACATTAAGTATCGCCTCGTGCTCCAATATACTAAAGCCCTTCTTTAACCCTAGTTCCTGCTCAAGAGCCATAACAAACCTTTCATTTATCCCGACTTGTCGGGATTGTTTATATGTATATTATACACAAGCACACAATTGTCAAACCATTTCTCCAAAAAAATAACCCCGCACCAAAGTAAATTCAAAAATTAAAAGTTAAAAATCAAAATTGCGGAATCCGCCTTCGGCGGATGACTTCCTAAATTTTGCACTTTACATTTTGCATTTTAACCTTTCAAATACGCCTATGAGAATCCCGCTGACCAAATACGGCTGGCCACAGGTGGCTATCTTGCCCACAATAGTGATTATAGCTATGGTCGGCTGTTTGCTAATCGGGCTCACCCCGTTAGAAGTTGACCCCGATGCGGTCGGGACTGGTAATTCACTTCTAACGGGGCGAGTGTTTTTATCCCTCTGGACCATCATTTCGATAGAGGTTATCCTGGCTATCATCCTGATATGGTCTCTGGCGTTCTTCCGCGACCCCTATCGGCTTCCTCCCATAGATAAAAAACTACTGCTGGCGCCGGCTGACGGCAAAATAACCAACATCGAGACAATAGAAGAAAACGACTTCATCCCGCTCCTCGGAGGGGCGGGGTTCATCGGCGGACCGGCACTTCGCGTGGGAATATTCCTGAGCATCTTTGATGCGCACATTAACCGCTCCCCCTGCGATGCAAAAGTCGAAAAGGTTACATACAAAAAAGGCAGGTTCAAAAACGCCGCCAATCCAAATTCGGCTAAAGTTAACGAGTCCAACAACCTGTACCTGGTCAGAACCGACAGCCCGAACGACCGGCTGATTGTCCGGCAAATCAGCGGTGCAATTGCCCGCCGGATCGTCTGCCAAGCAACCAGCGGACAGAATTTAACCTGCGGTGAGAAATTCGGAATGATAAAATTTGGCTCCAGAACCGAACTATACGTGCCCGCTAATGAGAATACAAAGTGTCTGGTCAAAATAGGGGACAAAGTCAAGGCCGGCCTGACGCCGCTCGTAAGATACAAATAACAAATATCAAAATGTAAATATCAAAATGCAAAACTAAGGAAGTCGTTGCCACAAAGTGGCAACTCCACAATTTTGATTTTTTATTTTTAATTTTTGATTTTCTAAAGATGCCTATATTAAGAACTCAGGCTGCCAAAGAAAACCTGCTGCGGCGGGTGCGAAAGCAACGGCTAAAGTACATCACTATCCTGCCGTCGCTGATAACTATACTAAACGGCGTATGTGGCTTTGCGGCCATCGGCTTCGCCAGTAAAGGCGCTACTGTCGGCATCGAGCAGTTCTCTTATCACCAGCTGCAACTGCCCTACTTTGCGATGGCCGGCTATATGATACTGCTGGCAATGCTCGCAGACGTGCTTGACGGCCGGCTCGCACGAATGGCAAAGAGCACATCCAGTTTCGGCGGCCAGCTCGACTCGCTCTGTGATATAATCAGCTTCGGCGTGGCGCCTGCATTTTTAATGCTCAAAATTATGGAATACAAATTAGCCGGGCTGGCTGAACTCAATCCTGCCATTGAAAACCTCCTCCAGCGCTTCATCTGGTTAGCAGCAGCGGCATACATAAGCTGTGCGGCCATCCGACTGGCAAGGTTCAACGTCGAAAATGAGCAGGACGAATCCGCACATATGAGTTTTGTAGGCCTGCCAACCCCCGCAGCAGCAGGGGTGGTGGTCAGTCTCGTAATATTCCACCAGGAAACCCTGCTCCAGTTGTCAGACAAGAATACAAATGTGTATCTTATCTGCGAAAATGCCATCATTTACGCCCTGCCCTTTTTACTTCTGGCAACAGCAGCGTTAATGGTCAGTAGAATTCGATATCCGCACGTCCTGAACCAGTACATAAAGGGCAAAAAGCCCTTCGCACATCTCATAAGAGTATTACTGTTCCTCGCCCTTGTTATCTGGAGCAGGCAGGCAGCTCTCGTACTAATTTTCTGCGGATTTGCGGCAAGCGGTTTTACGAAATGGCTTTACTACAGTGTGATTCGTAAGAAAGGCACCCTCACAGGGCATCTTACCCAGCCGCCTCTGATGGCTGTCGATGATGCGGATAGCTCTCCGTAAGGAGTCCATAGGACTACCACAGGTATTATACAGCAAGATGACAGCATCTAATCGCAGCGCTTAACTACGAACCCTGCGACTCTCTGCGAAACGCAAACGCCGGCTGCATATCCTGCTGCTTGGCGCTGGACTGGTTTATCTGATAATACCGTTCGACAACGCTGCACAATCGCTGCAGAATGCCCCGGCCTTCCGGGCTCGCCTCCAATCCCACAATCTGTAGCCCCAGGCAGGCACTTTTGCCGTCCGCTGTCGGCAAGACGCTCCTAATCTGAGCACTAAGCATCAACGGCGTCTCGTAAGGCATAGGCGTAAATCGCAGCCCGATAAACTGTCCCCTTTTGAGTTCCGACCCCTTTACGGCATCAACTGCAATCTGCGCACCACCGGCGGAAATATCAACCAGCCGACCCTCCCAATAATCAGCAGGCATCGCCCGACGGTCATCAGAACCACTGTCTTGTGACCCAGCCGCACGGCAGCTCTCCGTCTTACAATCTCCAGCAAGATGCCACCCGCGGCGATGCCACAGCATCACATTTACCTTCAGCGTCCGGGGGACATTAACACGAAAATAGCTCCTTCTCTCCACCACCTCGATCCGATCCGGCACGGCAAGCACTATCTTTCCACCGCTCCCCGAATTCAGTGATGGCTTAAGAGCCGTTACAGACGTGTCAAAAATAAACTTGCCGTATCCATACTTCAGCGATATGCCGACCGGCTGGTCAATCCGTATATCCACCGGTTGCGGCCTCTTCTCCGCCAAGACCTGGACATCCAGCCGATTGGCTCCAAGCTCCGTCAGCTGCACCTTCGCAACGTGCCATTTCCCCCCGACCAGATAGGACATAATGGCAGGTGTCTTCTTCTCAATAATTTTCTCTAAAATCTCCCTCGGCTCGGCCCCACGCAGCATCATTACTTCATTCATAATCAGCTCCCATCGCAAAACTGGTTTCTACTTCAAAAAACGCTTAACAATCCGGAAGCTGCGCTCCCGTTCCCTACCTAAATATATATAAATAATTTCGCAATAAGCAAAATCACCCACAGCTTAAATCTGCTATGGTTGTCATTTCGCTACTTGCTGCAAAACAAAAGTCCCATAATTGCAGTCTTTTTAGCCCTGCCACAAGCAGCCAAAAAACCACAGAGATGCAAAAATTAACCTCAAAAAAACTAAAAGCCGTCGAATTTGAACTTCTACAGCTTTTCGCTTTACGTTTTTCACTTTTCAGCTATCCTCTACGTATATGGATAAAACTGGCAAAATGAAAAAATATGCAGCGGACAAAATAGCCCTTCTGGGCGCCTTTATCGTCGCCCTGCTGATTGCCCGTTTCATAATCGCCTCAAGGTCTGCCATCGTGCTTTCAGGGCCGATAAAATTACCGAACGGCGGCCTATCGGTATCAATGCCGACTGGAAACGGCTGGCAAAGCGACAAACAATGGAGGTATGAGGAAAATGGCTTCACCTTAAGTAGCTTTTTCGCCCCCGGCTCCGGCAGCGTAACAACTCTCACTCGCTGTCGATACCTGTTGGCTGCTACAAAGACCACTGCGGATACGATTTTGGGGCAAATGGCCTCCGACGTTGATGGGGTGATTGAAAAAACAGACCAAATCCCCACAGGCGAAATCTCTGTCGATTGGGCACATATAAAAAACAAAAAAAACCTGCTCGAAGTGTTCTTTGGCACCGTTCGGCTGCCGGACAACCGCCGGCTCGACATTGAAGTCCACCAGACCACCGGCGATGCAGGCTTGGCCGAGCAGGCCTTCAAACAAATCGCTAACAGCATAATATTCAAAGGCAACCAATTGCTCAAGGCCGGCAGTAAAATCGTCTCAGAAATCAAAACCAAAGGACTGGATAACCTCCTCCACGACAAAAACCAGCAGACCCTTTTCCTGATTAAAGACACAGCAAAACAACCCATCGGATTTACAATGGACACACGCACCGACTCCGACAAAAACGCCCAACCTAATATACAGGCGGCAAGTTTTTATTACTTCCGGGGCCGATTTCCTCAGGAACAGGCATCTTTTCTTAAAAGCAGCAATAACCTTGGCGAGTTCACCTGGAAAAGCGAAACCACCAGCTTGACCGACAGAAGCAACTCCGAGCTCTCCCTCGATAAAACCGGCATTATGACCGTCAGGCAATCTAACGCACCCGCCCGGGAAAAAAATTACCAGCTAAGTACCGCCGCAATACCGGACATATTCCTTGACCTGCTTTTCAGCCAAATGCTCGACAGCAATTATAAGAAAATCATCGTGGATACAATCGGCGCCGAAGGGAAAATCACCCCCGTGCTCATCTCCAGAATCGAACCCGAAGACATCGCCCCGCCGCCCACAACAAACAGATATGAGGAAAAGGCCCTATATGTACTGGATATGGAGCTTTTAGACGGGCGGGGCTTCTCCGAAAGAGTATATCTTGACAAACAAAAACAAATTTCAAAAATACTACTGCAGCACAGGGCAGTGTACCTTCTTGAGCGTACTAACCCAGAAACTATATTAAGACAATTTCCTGAACGTGCCGACTGGCTCTTACAAAACTATGGAATATGGGAACAAAATCAACAACGGCTCTAAAAATCTAATTAACCTATACCGGACAAACTCTTAAAGTCACGAACAACGAAAAGAGAGCAAAAAATGACAAACTCAAAACTCAAAACTAAATATGCAAGTCCGCTTGTCGCCAGAAACGCCTCGAAAGAAATGGCTGAGCTATTCGGTGCCCAGAAAAAATTCGGCACCTGGCGAAAACTCTGGCTGGAGCTGGCGAAGGCACAAAAAAAACTCGGGCTTGACACAAAACAAGTCCAGATAGACCAGATGGCCAAACACCTTGACGATATTGACTTTAACAAAGCTGCCCGCTACGAAACCAAGTTCCGCCACGACGTGATGGCCCACATCCACACCTTTGCCGACGCAGCACCGAAGGCCGCCCCCATTATCCATCTCGGCGCCACCAGTTGTTTCGTAACCGATAACGCCGATTTGATAATTATGCGGGACGCCCTGCAACTAACTGTGGGCAAATTAGCGGCGGCAATAAACCTGCTGGCCAAGTTCGCAAAGAAGCATCGCTCGCTGCCAACATTGGGCTTTACACACTTTCAGCCCGCCCAGCTAACAACCGTCGGCAAAAGGGCGACTCTGTGGTGCTATGAGTTCGTAATGGACGCCCACGAAATCGAACATCGGCTCGATACATTACCCTTCAGAGGGGTCAAAGGCACCACCGGCACTCAGGCCTCGTTCCTGACGCTCTTCGACGGCAGCCATAATAAAGTTAAACAGCTCGACAAAATTATCGCCGCTGCGTTTGGCTTCAAAAAAATCTGCGCCGTAACCGGCCAGACATATCAGCGAAAAATCGACACCCTTATCGTAAATACGCTTGCTTCAATCGCACAGTCGGCACACAAACTATGCAACGACCTTAGGCTGCTCGCAAATCTAAAGGAGATTGAAGAGCCCTTCGAGAAATCCCAGGTCGGCTCTTCCGCAATGGCCTACAAAAGAAACCCGATGCGTGCAGAAAGGGCAACCGCCCTTAGCAGATTAGTATTGAGCTTGGCCTCCAGCCCGCCGATGACCGCATCCGAACAGTGGTTCGAAAGAACACTCGATGACTCAGCCAATAGAAGGGTAGTCATCCCGGAGGCATTTTTAGCCGTTGACGGAATCCTCGAAATCCTCATCAATGTCGCAGGCGCGCTGGTCGTCTATCCGAAAGTAATAGCAGCCCATGTTGCTGCGGAGCTGCCTTTTATGGCCACCGAAAACATCCTGATGGCAGCGGTCAGGTGTGGCGGAGATAGACAGAAACTACACGAGAAAATTAGGCAGCACTCACACGCAGCAGCAGAACAAGTGAAAAAATTCGGCAGGCCAAACGACCTACTCGAACGCCTTAAAGCCGATGCCACCTTCAAAAAAGTCGATTTCAAAAAAGTATTAGACTCAAAAAGCTACGTCGGCAGAGCCCCGCAGCAGGTCGATGAATTCACAAGAGACATCATAACACCAATTCGCAGAAAATACCGCAAAGAGCTAAACAAAACTGTAGAACTTAATGTGTAAACTCTACACTCGTCTATAATTGAGGCGTGAGAAATGACCAGAGAAGAACTGATAAATCGCATCAAGGAAACCGCCTATCTCGAAGGTGATTTCATACTTCGCAGCGGAAAACGCAGCAATTACTATCTTGATAAATATCTTTTCGAGACCTGCCCGGACATTTTGGCGGCGCTCGGCGAAGAATTCGCCAAGTATGTTACCGACGATGTAACCTTAATAGCCGGCGCCGAACTGGGAGGTGTAGCACTTGCCGTAGCTACCGCCCTTGCAACCGGCAAAAACTTCTGCATAATCCGCAAGACCAAAAAAGGCCACGGCACGGACAAACTAATCGAAGGCGTCCTTAAAGCCAACGACGTGGTCTTGCTCGTAGAAGACATCGCCACTACCGGCGGACAGGTCCTCGAGGCCGCCAAAATCATCACCGAAGCCGGCGCAACCGTTAAAAAAATCGTCGCCTGCATCGACCGCAAAGAAGGCACCGAAGAAAACGTCAAAAAGGCCGGCTATAAATTCGAGTCCATCCTTACAAAAAACGACCTCGGAATAAAAGATAAGGGTTGACCAGCCCGGCTCCCGCTAAATACATTCTACAAAAGAGATGATTTTTTTGGCGACTGCCGTCTTGTCTGCCTTCGGCAGTCTCAGCCATTTGTGACCGGGCGTTTTTATCTGAACACGGGTCTCGTCTGAGCCGATTGCAGCAGGCGTATTGGCGACTATCATATCCAGATTCTTTTCTTTGAGCTTTCTTTCGGCATTTTGCCGAAGGTTCCTGTCCTCCAGCGCAAAGCCGACAACAATTTTGCCTTTTGCCTTTTTACTTTTTACTTTATGCTCTCCCGCCCACTTTAGAATATCAGGCGTTGGTTTTAACCTGATACTTACGGGTTTGCTTGTCCTTTTAATCTTTGTTTCAGCCGGTCGAGCCGGAGTGTAATCAGCCACCGCAGCAGCCATAATCAGACAATCACATTTAGCAAAGAATTTTTTAACGGCGGCAAACATCTCAAAAGCCGAGTCAACCCCTACGAATTCCACCCCTACCGCCGGCTGCAAATCAGAAGTGCTTATAAGCGTTACCCTGTGGCCGGCGTCAATGGCCGCAGCCGCAAGTGCATAACCCATCCTGCCGCTGCTTGCGTTGGAGATAAAACGCACCGGGTCGATATACTCACGAGTGCCGCCTGCTGTGATTAAAAAATGCATTTTGCCACCAGCCCATCCCCCCTGTCCCCCTGCCTTTTTAATCTTTTTTTGTGCCTCTGCGTCTCTTTGCCTTCGCAGCTATCTTTTTAATCGCCTCTAAAATATCTGCCGGCTCCGACATCCTGCCTATCGCCTCTTTGCCGCTGGCAAGCCGTCCCTCCTCAGGGCCTATCAACTGAAAACCCATCTCTTTCACACTCGCTACATTTCGCTGCACCGCAGGGTTCTGCCACATATTATCGTTCATTGCAGCAGCTAAAAGTGTCGGCCTGGACCAGCAGACGCAAAGTACCGTGCTTAGCAAATCATCGCAGATACCGTTTGCAATCTTGCCTATAACATTCGCCGTCGCCGGCGCTACCACAACAATATCCGCCCACTCAACTAAAGCTATGTGCCCGATTTTATATTCCTCATGCCGGTCCCACAAGCTGGTAAAAACCGCCGAATTGGTAACCGCCTCAAAGCTACTCGGCCCGACCAGCCGACAGGCATTCTCCGTCATTACCGTATTTATATTAGCGCCGCCCGCCGTCAGCTTGCTTGCCAAATCAACCGCCTTGTATGCAGCAACCCCCCCGCTGACACCTAACAGGATATTCAAACCGCCAAGATTTAACCTGCCTTCGGGCATTTAAAGCTCAATCATTCAAAAAAACACGACTTATAAGTCGTGATCCTATTCATTGCTCGATTTATCAACCTTACCGGCTCCATCATCAACAGCAATCTTGTCCTGCAAAATCTCCTGAACAACAATCTCCAGTTGTGTCCTGCCCTCGGTATCCTCAATCAGCGGCCGAGCGCCAGCCATCAACTCACCGAGCCGCTTCTGAATCAGTACCGTCAGCTTGAACCTGCCGCCAACCTTATCGACTATCTCTGTACTCTTAAGTTCCTCTATCATTCTTTTCCTCCATCTGGGGTATCCATCGATTCTCCGCGTCCCTGATACCCCGATATCTTTATGTCCTGATGTCCTTTTTCCCTGATAATCTCCACCACCTCGCCTACCGCCTGCTCCAAATCATCGTTTATCACCATATGTTCATAATACTGCCACGCAGCAGCGATTTCAGTACCTGCACCCTCCAGTCTCTCTTCAGTCACTTCGGCCTCATCCCGACCTCTGCTGCTCATCCGCTCTACCAGCGTCCCTTGGGTCGGCGCCAGAATAAAAATCATCACCGCATCCGGATATACTGCCTTCGCCTGTTTGGCGCCCTGAACATCAATTTCCAGGATAATGGTCTTGCCCGCCTGCAGCGACCGCTCTACCATGTTTTTTAGCGTGCCGTACAAATTGCCGAACACCTCGGCATATTCCAAAAGCTCGCCCTTATCAATCCGCTCCTGGAATTGCTGCTTTGATATAAACCAGTAATCCTGTCCGTCACGCTCGCTTTCGGCCTTGGGTCTGGTCGTAACCGAGACACTAAGATAGACATCATCCAGCCGCCTAACCACCTCTTTGCAAATCGTGCTCTTGCCCACGCCGGATGGCCCGCTTACTATTACCACCTTACCTTTTTTGCTTTTCTGCTCCTGCATTATTACTAAACACTCAAACCTTGTGCCTGCGTAGGCAGCTATTTACTCCACGTTTTGAACCTGTTCTTTAATCCGGTCTATCCGGCACTTTATATCGACCACGCAACGGGTAATCTCTATGTCGGATGCCTTACTGGCAATAGTATTGGCCTCTCTGAGCATCTCCTGGCTGATAAAGTCCAGCCGACGCCCCGCCTGGCCCTCTGCCCGGCAGCTCTCAGCGAACTGCTGCAGGTGCGAATCCAGCCGGGCAATCTCTTCAGATATATCCGACCTCTCAGCGAAAACTGCCACCTCCCTCGCAAGCGTCTCTTCATCTAATTTCAGCTTCGCGGCCGCCAGCAGCTCATCGACCCTCTTCTTCAGCTTCCTCTGATACTGTTGCAAAACAACCGTGCTGAGAACTTGAATTCGCTCGATGTCCTGCTTCATCACTTCACAGTGGCTATTCAAATCGGCCGCAAGCGCAGCACCCTCGGCGGCACGCATCCGCTTCAACTCGTCTATCGCCTCCTGCGTAACGCTTAAAACCATCCCCCTGACCCGTTCAGCCACCTCTGAAGCCGGTGATGTCGGCACTAATATACCGGGCAGGCCAAGCAGCCCGCTAATATCTATCGGACATTTAATATCAACCGAAGACGTGACCCTGCCCAACTTCTCCACATACAGCCGCAGGGCCCTCTCATCTATATCAAACAGCGCATCCGCCGAGACATTCTTCAGCCGAAGCGTATAATCGACCATTCCCCGCGACAAACTCTTTTGAAGAAGCTTCTCAACATCATCCTCGAGAAATGCCACTGACTCCGGCAATTTTACTCTGGTCTTGAAATATCGGCTGTTAACCGCCTTTATCTCAACAGCATAGGTTGTGCCATCAAGCTGGCCTTCCGCACATCCATATCCGGTCATACTATTTAGCATAGCCGCTCCCAAAACAGCCCCGAATGTCCGATACCGACTCTTAAGTTATATCAAAACCCCCCGCCGGCATCTCCATTAGAATCTGCCGTCGTGGTATCGACCAACGGCTGCTCTGTATCTACCGGCTGCTGTCGCTGAGCCGTCGGCTGCTGGGCTTGGCCCTCGCCAAAATCACTGACAGACGGTCTGTAGAATTTGGCCATTATCACCGCAAGACCCAAAAACAAAGCCACCAGCGCTATCGTAAACCACGTCAGGAAATCACCGGTCTTCGAGCCCAAAAGCCCGCCGGCCATACCCCCACCAAACGCCGCACTCAAGCCGCCGCCTCTGCCCTTCTGAATCAAAATGGTTAATATCAACACCAGAGAGCAAACAACAAAGATAACGGCAACCGCCTTCATAATGAAACTTGCCGCCAGTAATGGAAAAACTGTCATATTCATTCCTTAAAAATCCTTTTTAACTTTCAATCGCGACACACCGCCGCTACGGTTACACCGCCCCTTTAACTATAGCCACAAAGTCATCCGCACTCAAGCTCGCTCCCCCGACCAGCAGGCCGTCCACATCCTGCTGGCCCATCAACTCCGCAGCGCTGTCGGGCTTTACCGAGCCGCCGTAGAGGATACGAATCTCCTCAGCCAACTGCCCGTCATACATCTCGCCAAGCAATCTCCTTATCAGATTATGTGCTTCCTGTGCCTGCTGCGGGGTGGCCGTTAGACCCGTCCCGATAGCCCAGACCGGCTCATAAGCCACCGTAACAGCCGAAACCTTCTCGGCGCCTAAACCGGCCAGCCCGGCCTTTATCTGCCGGGTTACCACTTCGCCTGTCTTATCACTCTGGCGTTCCTCAAGCAGCTCACCCACACATAATATCGGCAAAAGCCCGCCGGAGATGGCAGCAGAAACCTTCTTATTTATCAGCTCATCCTGCTCGCCGATTACGTGCCGGCGCTCCGAATGACCGCACAACGCATAGGTACAACCGATATCTCTCAGCATTGATGCACTTATCTCACCGGTAAAGGCGCCTTGCTTTTCTGTGTAAATATCCTGAGCGCCGACCGCAACGCTCGACGCCGAAAGCACCTTCGCCACCGATTGAATATAAACAAAGGGCGGTATCACCGCAACATCGATTTTATGGCCGGCAATCTCCGACGTCCCGGCGGCAACGTCCTTGGCTAAACTCACGCTGCTGTGGCTGTCGGTGTTCATCTTCCAGTTACCGGCCACAAACGGCTTTCTCATTAAAAACTCTCCTACATTTGTAATCCGTCGCTCGGGCTGCGGGCAACAGGCCACGATTAAAGCAGTTCCGTTGCCCTCGGGAAACTGCCTAATATCGAAAGCTGAAGACAATGCTTACGGGCATCTTCCAGTCCCTTCTGTACCCGCTCATCCATTCTGTGCCCGACAAAATCCACAAAGAAATAGTATTCCCATTCCCTTTTCTTGCTGGGTCTGGACTCTATATTCGTTAGATTGATACTGTATTTCTTAAAGACATCAAGCACATCCGCCAGGGCGCCGGCCTTATGAGCGGTGCTGAACAATATAGCGGTCTTGTCTTCACCGGTCGGCTTTGCATCTTCACGGGCGATTACAAGAAATCTGGTTATGTTATTAGTGATGTCCTCGATGTTTTCGCAGATGATTTTAAGCCCGTACAGCTCCGCAGCGACAGCCGAGCCAATCGCCGCCACTCCCGGCTGCTCGGCGGCCGTCTTCGCCGCCACAGCGGTGGAGGCGACCGCAATGGTCTGCGCATCCTTAAAGGTGGCGCTTAGCCAGTTCCGGCACTGGGCGAATACCTCCGGCTTTGAGTAAACCTTCTCTATCTTCTCCAGTGAGCAACTCGCCAGCAGATTATGATGAATCGCCATCAAGACCTCGGAGCAGACCTTCACATCCGAATCTATCAAGGCGTCGAGCGTCTCTATCACGCCGCCGCCAGTGGTATTCTCTATCGGCACAATACCCAGATCGCAATGGCCTTTGCTTACCTCATCAAAGATACTTCTGATATCAGCCAACGGCTCGTACTCGACACTCTGGCCGAATTTAAGCGTCGCAGCGGTGTGGCTGAAGCTGCCGTCGGGGCCGAGATAGCCGATTCGCAACGGTCTTTCCAGCACAAAAGAGCCGCTCATCAACTCACGCCAAACCGCCACCAGGCACCTATCGGGCAGCGGGCCATCGTTGAGCTTGGCAATCTTGGCGAAAATCTCCTTCTCGCGGTCCGGTGCGTAGATGGGCTTGCCATCCTTATTTTTGAGCTTGCCTATCTCCACGACAACGCGCGCACGCTCATTAAGCAGCTCGACGATTTTTTCGTCAAGCTCATCTATTCGCTTTCTCAATTCTTCAAGGGCCATAGGTCAAAAACCAAAAATTTTGCACAAGCCGAGTATTGGCCAATTTTTATAAAAACTAATATACTTAACAAAACTTCGCTTATAAGTCAATGAATTTGAGTTTATTATAGATATGAATTTTGAGCGTTG